>Ga0316225_1000407_pt1 | contig 54925 bp, 46 predicted proteins | sample TBH18015metaG_FD_206010 | JGI IMG/M metagenome (GOLD analysis project Ga0316225, IMG submission 206010) | Freshwater microbial communities from Trout Bog Lake, Wisconsin, USA - TBH18015 | ecosystem: Environmental > Aquatic > Freshwater > Lake > Hypolimnion/Profundal zone | place: USA: Wisconsin... | reverse complement strand
GCACATCAATCTAACTGGGGATTACCTATGGCGGAGCAATGCAAAGATCGGCACAGGTAAATTTAGGCCGTTGCGGCAGATGCCGCCGGCTTAACGTGCTTTATTTTCCGTTTTCTGAGACGACCCCTAGTACGTCTCCTTTTGGAAGTAAAGCTCGACTACCGTTAAGAAAAGCTGGGGGCGGCAGATGCTGCCGCCAAATTTCGCGTCCTGGAGGACGCTCGCTGCGGGATGCGTCGCGGGCTCCTGCGGGAGAAACCGCGCTGCTTCAGGTTCAGTCGTAGACCGACAGCTCTTCCTCGTGGTTGAAATAGCGCATGGCCGCGTCGGCCAGGGCCTCCATCTCGTTTTCCCCGGGATTCAGGTACAGGGGTGCCAGGAAGCTGATCTTCTTCCTCAGGCTGTCCAGCAGGAGCTGCGAATAGACCAGGCTTCCGGTCAGGGCGATGGCGTCGATCTCCCCCTCCAGGACCGCAGCGCAGGCGCCGACCTCCTTGGCCACCTGGTAGGCCATCGCCTCGTACACCTCGGCGGCCTTAGCGTCGCCCGCCGCGATCCGCTGCTGGATCTCGATGGCGTTGGTCGTCCCCAGGTAGGCGTAGAGCCCGCCCCCCCCGGTCAACAGCTTCAGGACCTGCTCCTTGGTGTACTCGCCGCTGAAGCAGAGCTTCACCAGGTCACCCGCGGGGAGCGATCCGGCGCGCTCTGGGGAAAAGGGGCCGTCGCCGTCCAGGGCGTTGTTCACGTCGATGATCTGCCCCTTGCGGTGGGCGCCCACCGAGATGCCGCCGCCCAGATGCACGACGATCAGGTTCACCTCGTCGTAGCGCTTGCCCAGGCCCGCGGCGATCTTCCTGGCGGTCGCCTTCTGGTTCAGTGCATGGAAGCTGCTCTGCCGGGCGATCTGCGGGATCCCCGAGTAGCGGGCGGAAGGGCACAGCTCGTCCGTCATGGGGGGGTCGGCGGTCAGCACCGGGATGCCGTACTGGTTACCCAGGTCGAAGGCGATCAGCCCCCCCACGTTGATGGGGTGCGCGCCGTAGATGCCGCTCTTCATGTCGGCGATCATCTTGGGACACACCTGGTAGATGCCGCCCGGCAGCGGCTTCACGTTGCCGCCGCGGCAGGCGATGGCGTCGATGTCCTGCATCGAGAGCCGCTGGTCCCGCAGCACGCCCAACACGGCGCTCTTGCGGTAGTCGTACTGGTCCCAGATGGTGGGGAACCTGCGCAGCTCCTCGTCGGAGTGCCGCACGGAAACTGTCGCCTTCATATCCCCGGCCGAGAATATGCCGACTTTGGTCGAGGTTGACCCCGGGTTGATGATGAGAATGGTCTTGTCGCTGCTCATGGTCTGCTCCCTCAATGAGTCATGCTTCAGTGCCGGGGAAACTACCGTGGTCTTTTGCACAAAACTGTAGCGCTACGGTCTCGTGAGAGTCGCATCGGCTGCCAGGTGCCCCGCTGGTGTGTCGCGCCGGGCCCGGGCCGCCGGGAAAAATGGGCACCTCCCCCAGGAGAAGAGGTGCCCCATCACAGGCTGAACGAATTGTTACTGGACTTGCGGTCTAGAAGAAGTAGTAGGCGGCAACGCGGAAGATGTTGTTCTGGCCGAAGTTGGCGCCTGCTGCAGATTTCGCCGCCAGCTGGGTCGTGTTGTGCGCGTACTCGGTTGCCAGCCTGACTGCTGCGTTCAGGTCGTAGGTGACGTTGCCGTACATGCTGTCGTTGTACTTCTCGAAAGCCGCATTGGTGACTGCGTAAGCGGCATAGTGCTCCGCGTTGCGCTTCATGTAGCCGGCGGTGATGCCCATGTCCTGGGTGGGGTAGAACTTCAGCTGGTTGTAGATGCCAAAGCCCCTCGCCGCGCTCAGGTTCGCTGCCGTTCCGGTCATCGCCACGGCGGTCAGACCCTGGACGTTAAGGCCCGCACCCTGCATGATCTGGCCTTCATAGGAAAGCGTCATGCTGCGGTGCTTGCCGTCGCTCGACTTGAGGATCGGGACGAAAGCGTAGGCGCCGTACCCGTAGACGTCGACGTTCTGCGCCTGGGTGGTGAGCTTCTGGGTGCCGTACATGCCGAAGACGCCGACCTGAAGCGGGCTCATGCCGAGTCCCATGAATCCGGGAGCGGAGCCCAGCATCTTACTGGAGAACATGAGCTGACCTGCGACGTTAGGCACGCTGCCGTAGCCGCCGGTCGTCGAAGCGGAGTTGTCGCCGCCCGCGGTGTAGATGGTGCTGAGGCCCGCTACCGGAGCTGCCTGGGTAGCCGAATCCTGAACCGGGTTCTGCACGCCGACTACCAATTTGAGCGACTCGTCCGGGGTGAAGTTTACCTTCTGGGTCAAGCGGACCTGGGGTACCCGCGGGTTGTTGGCTGCGCCCGTCGTGCCGCCCTGACGGAAGTCGATGGTGTCCGCGGCGGCCGGTCCGAAGATGTCCCAGAACTGGCCGAACAGGACCTGGGTGGTGGTCCAGTCCAAGCTGCCGTAGGCGTGGCGCATGCGCAGGTTGCCGAATTCGTTGGCCAGCGAGCTCTGCCCGTAGAAGTCGGCTTCGATGAGTGCATTGGTCTTGGCGCCCAGGAAGGTCGGGCCTGCTACTTTCAACCAGAAACGGGTCTGCTTCGCGGTGAAGATCGACTCGTCCTTGTGATTGTTGATGGGGATACCGCCGCCGGGGGCGCCCGGGCTCAGGGGGCCGACCGGTGTGGTATTGTGCGCGTAATCAAGCTTTACGTAGCCGCCGATGGAGAGGTTGAACTTGCTCATAACCGGTGAACCCATGGCACCGTAGACTCCCGGGGCGACTTCGCACGACGGCGAAAAATCGCAGTTGTAGGGAGCCGGTTCTTCGGCGTAGGCCATGCCTGCCACTGATAACAACGCTGTTGCCAATAAACTCACCTTTTTAATCATTTTTTCTGCCTCCTCTAAGAGTTGATAACCATCGAAATCTAACCAAAATAACTGTCCTCAGTCTTTGCTGCCTCACCCCCCGTTGCCCCGCGAGCGGGTTCGTTCTTGCTGCCAGGAAATCCATTAAGCTACTCGAAGCTGACCAGATCGTTGGTCTTCACCGGTCCTCCCTGCTTCATGACCCCGTAGCTTCCATTGCTGCCGACAAAACCCTGCACCTCGACTGTTCCCAATGCTTCGCCCGGAGCGAGCCCCAGCCCTTTGACGACCGTCCCCCCACGGTACACGGTAAGCTTTTGTCCCGGCGTAATGCCGTCCTCGCGGCCCAGGTTGAAGTAGATCCGGTTTCCCTCCAGCGCCACCACCAGGCCGAAGTGCGGCAGCAGGGAGGCGGGCTTGCCCGCCGTGTCGGTAAGCCCGGCCGGGGCGGGCGCCATGGGGGCGGGCGCCGCGACCGCCTCGGCAGTCGCGCGGGCCGGAACCGCTTTCGGGGCCGGGGCCGCACTGTTGCCCGTCACGGCGTCGTAACCCTTCCTGGCGAGCTCGTTGCCGCGGGGGACCCCCTTCTCCACGTAGCTGCGCGGCACCCAGATGGTTTCGGGCGCGTTGGGGGACATGGTCAGCCCGGGGTTCGCTATCTCGACGAAACCCTCCCTGCTGACCGACTCGTTGCTGCCCGCGCAGCCGGCCAGGAAAATGAGCCCCAGCAACAGGATCCGTTTGTCTTTGTTCAGGCGGTAATTCGGGGTACTGCTGTTCATGTTTTTTCTCCCTGACTATCCGGTTAACCGGTACGTAAATGCCTAAAAGAGCGAACTATTTTGCCTGGGCGCCGGCCTTTGGCGCCATTCCCCGCGGGGCCGCACCCGCTACCTGGCACGGCAGGGCTAGCGGGCCGCCGGGTGGTGCTGGGAGCCACGGTCGTTAGCGAGGATCCGTAATTCGAAGCGCTTGATCTTGCCGGTGGCGGTCTTGGGGAGCTCGTCCAGGAACCGGACCCAGCGCGGGTACTTGTAGAGCGCCAGGGAGGCCTTGACGAAGTTCTTCAGCTCCTCCTCCATGGCCGGCGAGCCTTGCTGCTGCCTGTTGAGGACCACGAAGGCCATCGGCTTGATCAGGTCGTTCTCGTCCGGGGCGCCGACCACGGCGCACTCCAGGACGGCGGGGTGCTGGATCAGGCAGGACTCCACCTCGTTGGGGGAGACCCAGATGCCGCCCACCTTCAGCATGTCGTCGGAGCGTCCGGCGCAATAGTAGTAGCCGTCGGCGTCGCGGAAGTACTTGTCACCGGTGTTGATCCAGTGCCCGATCATGGTCTGGCGGCTTTTTTCGTGCTTGTTCCAGTAGTGGGCGGCCGCCGAGTCCCCCTTGACCAGCAGGATGCCGATCTCGCCCGCCGGCAGGTCGCTCAGGTCCTCGGCGACGATGCGGGCCTCGTAACCGGGGACGACCCGGCCCGAGCTGCCGGGGCGCACGTCGCCCGGCTGGTTGGAGATGAAGATGTGCACCATCTCGGTGGAGCCGATGCCGTCCAGGATGTCGAGGTCGAAGCGCTTCTTCCAGCGGTTCAGGTAGTCGCCGGGGAGCGCCTCCCCCGCGGAGACGCAGAGCCTCACCCCGTCCATGCTCCCCTCGTCCTCCAGCATCTGGCCGTAGAGGGTGGGGACCCCGAAGTACAGGGTAGGGCGCTGGTTCCTGACCGTGGCGTACACCGCCTCCGGGGTGGGGCGCTGGGGGAGCAGCACCGCCGTCGCCCCGACGCCGAAGGGGAAGTAGAGCCCGTTGCCCAGGCCGTAGGCGAAGAATAGTTTGGCCGCCGAGAAGCAGACGTCGTCCTCCCTGATGCCGAGCACCTTCTTGGCGTAGGTCTCGGTCGCGTACACCATGTCGTGCTGCAGGTGTACGGTCCCCTTGGGGGAGCCCGTGGAGCCCGAGCTGTAGAGCCAGAAGCAGGAGTCGTCGCGGCAGGTGGGGGCGGTCGCCAGTTCGGCCGACTGGGCCCGGGTCAGCTCGCTCAGGCTCAGGTCGCCGGCCGGGGCTTCCCCGTTGGCGACGATGATCTGCTTCAGGAAACGCAGGTTGGCGCGGATCGGGTCGATCTGGTCCAAGAGCAGGGCGTCCACCACCAGCACCCGCGCCCGGCTGTCGTTTAGGTAGAATTCGAAATCCTTGGAGCGGTTCAGGGTGTTCAGGCAGACCGGGACCGCGCCGATCTTGATCGCGCCGAAAAAGGCCTGGGGGTAGACCTCCGTGTCGAGCAGCAGCAGGGCGACGCGCTCCTCCATCCGGAGGTCGAGGGAGAGCAGCGCGTTGCCGGTGCGGTTCACCTGCTCCTGAATCTCGCGGTAGCTGAAGGAGCGGTCTTCGCAGCGGACCGCGACCTTGTCGCCCCGTCCCTCGCGGACGTTGCGGTCGACAAAATAATCAGCGGCGTTGAAGGTTTCCGGAAGATTAAGATTGTAGGGCATGGCTTTGTTACCCCCCTCGGCAGTAGTTGACTCGTTGCTTGATCCGCAATAAGTAAAATACTGTTTTGCAAAACTAGCTCCATTTAAGCTGAAATGCAAGAATAATTTAAAGTGCCATGTAACTTTCCGTATTTACTTGGGGTATAGTTTTGATTGGAATATTACAATGTTATATATTGTGTCGCATAGGAGGTTGCCGTGTAAAAATATGAAAATCGGTGTAACGATTTGAAGTTTCAGAGCGGGGAAAGCGGGTTTGCCGGAAGGGAGTGCGGCGCGGGAAATATCGATTATCCCGGGCATTTTTGCTCCGCACGGGGCGGACAAATAGCCCGCGCAAAACCGGGCGAGCTGTGATACCATCACTTGGTCCAAGCTGTCAAACAGAAACTCCGGCTGCCGATAAGGGACTCTACATGAATAGCGAACTTTCCGAGCTCTACCGAAAAAAACTGACAACGGCAGACGAGGCGGTGTGCCAGATCCAGTCCGGCTGGCGTGTCTTCCTAGGATCGGGGTGCGCCGTTCCTCAGCAACTGGTCGCCGCGCTCTGCCGAAACGCCACCAGGTTCCACGATATAGAGTTGATCCAGCTGCTCTCTTTCGGATCGGCCGATTACATAAACGATCAGAACACCGGGCGGCTGCGCCACAACTCGTTCTTCATCAGCGAGAACATCCGCCAGGCCGTCTGCGAGGGGCGCGCCGATTACACGCCGATCTTCTTGAGCGAGATCCCCGAGCTGATCCGCCACGGGCAGCGCGGCAACCACGCGGCGCTTTTGCAGGTGTCGGCGCCGGACCAGCACGGCTACTGCAGCCTGGGGATCAACGTGGACATCCAGCGCGCCGCGCTGGACCGCGCCAAGCTGGTCATCGCCGAGGTGAACCGCCAGATGCCCCGCACCTGCGGCGAGAGCCACGTGCATATAAGCAAGATCGACTTCTTGGTGGAGATCGATCGGCCCATACTGGAATCCGTGCCGCAGGAGGCCGACGAGGCGACCCTGCAGATCGGCTATCACATCTCGCGCCTGGTGGAAAACGGCAGCTGCCTGCAGATGGGGATCGGCACCATCCCCAGTTCGGTGCTGCGCTACCTGGGCGACAAGCGCGACCTCGGCATCCACACGGAGATGTTCAGCGACGCGCTCATTCCCCTGATACAGGGAGGCAACATCACCAACCGCCTGAAGAAGATCCTCCCCGGCAAGACCGTCACCAGCTTCGTCATCGGCAGCCGCGCGCTCTACGATTTCGTGGACGGCAACGTCGGCGTCGAGTTCCACCCCTCGGAGTTCGTCAACGACCCCCGGGTGATCTCCGCCAACGACCAGGTGGTGGCGGTCAACTCGGCGCTGCAGGTGGACCTCACCGGGCAGATCTGCGCCGACAGCATCGGCTACAAGTTCTACAGCGGGATCGGCGGGCAGGTGGACTTCATCAGGGGTGCGGCCATGAGCCGCGGCGGCAAGCCGATCGTCGCCATCCGTTCCACCGCCAAGGACGGGACCTTAAGCCGCATCGTGCACCGCATCGACGACGGCGCCGGCGTGGTCACCAGCCGCGGCGACGCCCACTACGTGGTGACCGAGTACGGCGTCGCCTATCTGCACGGCAAGACCATCCGGGAGCGGGCGCTGTCGCTCATGTCCATCGCCCATCCCGATTTTCGCCAGGAGCTTTTGGATTTCGTCAAACAGAAGCATTACGTCTTCGAGGATGAACAGGTCTGGCAGCAGGCCCTGGACCACTACCCGAGGGAGCTTGAGGAACAGCGGGAGTTCGGCGGGGTGACCATGCAGGTGCGGCCGCTCAAGGCGGCGGACGAGCGATTGCTGCAGGAGTTTTTCTACAGCCACAATCCGGAGACCATCTACAACCGGTATTTCGCCCCCAAGCTGCAGCTGGCCCACCGCGAGGCGGCCAAGCAGGTCTGCGTGGATTACCGGGGGCGCATGGCGCTGGCGGTCTTCGTCCAGGAGAACAACGCCGAGCGCATCGTCGCGGTGGGGCGTTACGCGCTCAATCCCCGCTCCAACATGGCGGAGACCGCGGTCGTGGTCCACGAGGAGTGCCGCAGGCTGGGACTGGCCCGCTACCTGCTGCGTCAGCTGGAGCGCCACGCCATCGCCCAGGGGATCGAGGGGTTTTGTTCGGAGATCCTCCCCGGCAACGAGGCGATGCTCAGCTACCACCGGGGGCTGGGCCACTCGATCGTCTACTCGCAGGAGACCGACACCTACCACATGGAGTTTCGCTTCGCCCAGCCGGCGGGCGGAGGGTCGCAGGGAGCTGCCCAACCGGCGCAGGCGCCCCATAACGACGGCTCCACCCGGAGCGGTTTCACCGGGTAGCAGGCTCACCGTTGTTGTTCACCCCGGGGCACGGAAGGCGGGCGAATACAAGATTCGCCCCTACGAGCTCAATATATCCGTAGGGGCGAACCTTGTGTTCGCCCGTGATTTGGGTCCCCATTCACCCTAACGGCTCCTACCGAAGCGATTTCACCGGGTAGCTGCCAGCCCCCGGCATCACCACAGGGACCAGGTCTCCCGGTGATGCTGCTTCCCGGCGGACTCGAACATCTCCCAGGCCGCCACGAAGGTGGCGTCGTGCAGCCTGAGCACGGCCGCGATGCTGCCGTCCCGGGCCACCTGGTAGCCCCCCGCCAGGCTGGTGCAGATGGGGAGCGCCATTTCCCGCGCCACGTCGAACACGATCCTGTCGCGCCGGGCCATCTGCTCGGTGCTGAGATTTCCCCCCAGCGGGTCGTCGATATGCGAGTCGACGCCGGCGTTGTAGATGATCAGGCCGACATCGGCAAATTCCCTCACGATATCGGGCAGCCGCTTGAGCCAGCGCTCCGGCGCGGCGGCCCTCGCCTCACGGTCCCCGCCCGAACTGTAATGCCTGAGGTAGTCCAGGCCGAGCCGCGCCTTGATGTCGTCGGTGCCGTTTCCGTAGTGATAGTCGAGGTCCAGGATGCCGACCCGCGCGGCGCCGGCCTGGTGCGCCTTGATGGCGGCGATCACCAGGAAATTGAAGGTGCAGTAGTCGCCGCCGCTGCCGTAGCAGGCGTGATGCGCACCCGAGGTCGGGCTGAAGCTCGCCTCCCCGGAGCGTAGAGCGTGCAGGGCGGCGGCGGTCATGCTCCCGGCCACCCAGGGTAGGGCGCGCGCCAGTTCCGGGTCCCGGTTGTCGTAGCCGTTGGGAATGGCGCAGGAAAGCACCCCCTGCACGTACTTGGGGTCGTGGGCGAGGGCGATCTCGTCGGGGGTGAGCGGGGGGAAGGCTTCTTCTTCAAAGCGGATGCTCAGCCTCTTCCAGCTCTCCAGCACCAGCGCGGGTTTGCCGGCGGAAGGGCTGCAGGAGATCATCCCGGGAACCGATTGCCGCTTGTCGTAAAACACTTTCATGGCTATTCCCCGGTTCTGAGTTGTCTGGTGAGCGGGTTGTTTCCTCACCTTATCCATCGTTCCCACGTTCCAGCGTGGGAATGCAGCCAGGGACGCTCCCGCGTCCCGTCCTGCTGCCGGTGGCGAGGCCTCTGGCTGCGCTGCGGCATCGCCTCCGGTGTTGGACGCTGGAGCGTCCGGGGAGTCCGTTCCCACGCTGGAGCGTGGGAACGATGACTTGGCGGTCTACTTCGCGGGCCCGTCCTCCAACCCGTACTCCTTGAGCCTGCGGTCCAGGGTCGGCCGGGAGATGCCCAGGATCTCGGAGGCCCGCTTCTTCTCGTAGTTGGTGAAGATCAGGATGTTTTCGATGTGCTCGCGCTCCACCTCGTGCAGCGGCTTCAGCAATAGTCCGAACCTCTCGCTTTTCCGACCCCCCTCCAGGTGCAGCGACTCCGGGAGCAGCACGTTGCCGTAGGACAAAAGCACGGCGCGGCGCAGGGTGTTCTCCAACTCGCGCACGTTGCCCGGCCAGGAGTGCTCCAGGATCAGGTTCATGGTCTCCTGGGGCACGATGTCCACGCTCTTGCCGGTCTCGTGGCGCATCTTGCCGAGGAAGAACTTGACCAGCAGCAGCAGGTCGTCCTTGCGCTCGCGCAGCGTCGGCAGGTCGATGGTGACCACCTTGAGGCGGTAAAAAAGGTCCTTGCGGAACTCCCCGGTCGCGACCAATGAGGAGAGCTCCTTGTTGGTGGCGGTGATGACCCGCACGTCCGCCTTCAGGGTCTCGATGCCGCCCACCCGCTCGAATTCGCGCTCCTGAAGAAAGCGCAAGAGCTTCACCTGGATCTCAGGTCCCGTCTCGGATATCTCGTCCAGGAACAGGGTGCCCCCCTGGGCCAGCTCGAACTTGCCCGGCTTGGTGCGGTAGGCACCGGTGAAGGCCCCCTTCTCGTGGCCGAAGAGTTCGCTCTCCAGGATGGTCGGGGCGAGCGAGGAGCAGGCGACCGCTATGAAGGGGCGGTTCTTGAAGGAGGAGTTGAAGTGCAGCGCGCGGGCAACCATCTCCTTCCCGGTGCCGCTCTCACCCTGGATCAGCACGGTGGCGCGGGAGTCGGCCACGGCGCCGATGGTCTTGTAGACCTCCTTCATGGCCCGGGAGCGGCCCACCATGATGTTCTGCTCGAAGGGTGGGTCCAGGGTGTCGCAGAAGGTGACCCCGTTTCGCGACAGGGTGCTCATCTCGAAGATCTTCGCGATGACCTCGTCCAGGTGGTCCAGGTCTACCGGCTTGCCGAGGTGGTCGATGGCCCCCAGGCGGATCGCCTCGATGGCCGTCTGCATGTCGTCGTAGGCCGTGATCATGACGACCGGCAGCTCGGGGCGCTTTTCCTTGATGGCGCTCAGCACCTCGAAGCCGTCCATCCCCGCCAGCCGGAGGTCGAGCAGCACCAGGTCGATGTTGTTGTTCGCGTCCAGGGCCATCTCGACCGCGTCGCGGCCGTCGGCCGCCGTCAGGACCGTGTAGCGCTCCTCGGTCAGGTGCAGTTCCAGGGTGCGCCGGATGGCGAAGTCGTCGTCGGCTATCAGGATGGTTTTCATAACGTCTCAAGCTCCCTTTTCGGCAGGCCCGGTCAGGGGGAGTGCCACGCTGAAGGTGGCGCCCTGGCCCGGCTCGCTTTCGGCCGTCACCGTCCCGCCATGACAAAGGACGATGGTCTGCAGGATCGACAAGCCGAGCCCGCCGCCCGAGGTTTTCGTGGTGTAAAACGGGTCGAAGAGCTGCTCGCGTTTCTCCTGCGGGATGCCCGCCCCGCTGTCCTTCACCCGTATCACGGCCTGGTGCTCATTGCTGTAGGCCGTGATCTCCAGGCGCCGCTCCTCCCCGTCCATCGCCTCGACGGCGTTCAGCACCAGGTTCAGCAGCACCTGGTGGATCTGCTCGGGGTCGCAGACCAGGCTCAGGGGGAATTCGATGTGGGTCTCGGTCCGGATGCCCCGCTCGGCCAGGCGCTGCGACATGAGCTGCAGCAGCCGCTTGACCAGCTCTCCCAGTTCGACGTTTTGCAGCCGCAGGGGGCGGGGGCGCGCGAAGTCGAGCACGTCGTTCAAAAGGTGGTTCAGGCGCTGGATCTCGCCGTCCACGATGGAGAAGTTCTCGCTCAGGACCCCGGTAGGCCCGATCCTCTTGCGGATCATCTGCATGTTCATCTGGATGGACGACAGCGGGTTGCGGATCTCGTGCGCGAGACCCAGGGCGAGATGCCCCACCGCGGCGACCTTCTTGGTGATCAGGAGTTCGTCGAAGGTCGACTCCAGCTGCGAGTGCGTCTCGCCCAGGGCCCGGGTATTGAGCCAGACCTCGATGGAAAGCGCCCGGTTCCAGTTGAAGAGCAGCGCGAGCAGCAGGGAGGCGCCCCCCAGGATCGTCACCAGGAGCGTCGTCGAGATCGCCTCCTGGCGCTCCAAAAGCGGGGAGAGCAGGGCCTCCACTTCCCGCTCCGGGGTGGCGACGCCCAGGATCCAGAGCCGGTTCCCCAGGCGCACCGGGTGATAGCTCACCAGCTTGCGCACCTGGCGGTGCGGGTCGTCCGGGTCCTCGTAATCGTACCAGCCGCTGCCGGGATGGCCGTCCTTCATGGAGTCCAGCAGGTGGTACAGGCGGGGCCACTTGTGCGACAGCGCCTCGTCGAAACTGTGCCCGGCGATCTTGCCGTTGGGGTCGACCAGGATGGTTCTGGTGTCGCTGTCGATCAGCCAGGCGTGCCCCTGCTTGCCGATGTGGACCGGGAGCACGTGGCTCGCCGCCAGGCTGTCGAAGTTGACCGAACAGACCGCGACCCCCTGGAACTCCCCCCCGGCGCCGTAGATCCCCTTGGCGACGATCAGCTCCTTTTCACCGCGGTGCAGCCCCCCCTCCATCCGCATGAAGGGCGAGACGTACATCTGGTCCGGCTCCTTGTTGCCGCGCGCCCAGCGGTAATAGTCGCGCCAGGCGTAGCTGCGTCCCAGGGTGTAGGGGTCGTTCGGCTCGATCGCCACCACCGTCCCCTTCCGGTCGTAGACCACCAGTTCGAAGACCGGGGTGCCGGCGAGCGTCCCGTAGATCTTTTGCAGGCTCCCCTGCACCTGGTCGGCGCGCTCCCGGTTCACCTCCCTCCCTTCGAAGAGGCTCGCCACCAGGTCGAGATCGCGGTGGAAGGTGGCGAACAGCTCGTTGAGGGCGTGGGAGGCCATCTCGGCCACCAGGTACTGCTGGCGGTTGTACTGCTCGAAAAAGCGTGCGCGCGCCTCGGCGCGCACCTCGCTGTTGGCGCGCTCGATCCAGTAAAGGGCGCCCGTGGCGCTGCTGACGATCAACACCAGGGCGATCCATACCTTGTACTTGCGCAGAAAAGTCATCATGCTGGGCCCATCGGGTCTGCCTTTGGCCGCCCCTTAAGGGGAGAAAGCCGGTCGCTGCGCCGGGTCCTCACAGACCCAATATCCTGGCAGCAGTGCCGCCCAGGATGTTCTCCAGTCCGGCCGCCGCCAGCGGGAGCTCGCTTATGGCGTCCATGTTGCGCCTGATCCAGGGCATGCCCGGCCAGTCGGAGCCGAAGATGACCTTGTCCGTATTGCGGGCCAGTTCGGGGAAATAGCTCATCAGCTTGGCGGGGGGAAGCCCCGAAAGCTCCATATAAAGGTTTCGGTGCAGCTTGGAAAGGAAGAAGGCCCGGTCGTACCAGAAACCGCGACCCGAGTGGGCCATGACCAGGTTCAAATCGGGGAAGTCGGTCGCCACGTCGTCCAGGTGCAGCGGGTCGCCGTACTTAAGGCGCGAGCCCTGGAAGACCGAGGAGCCGGTGTGGATCAGGACGGGGATTCCCAGGTCCTGGGCGGCCTGGTAGAGCGGGTACATCCTGGGGTCGTTGAGGTAGTAGTGCTGGTAGGTGGGATAGAGCTTCACCCCCCGGAAACCCTCGGACTCCACCTTGTGGCGCAGCTCGCGCCCCAGATGGGTGTGCAGGTTGGGGTTGATGTCACAAAAGGGGATCAGCCTGGCTCTGCCCCGGCAGAAATCCCGGACCTGGTCGTTGGTGCACAGGCCCGTGGTGACGGGGCTCAGTTCCGCCAGGATGCAGGCATAATCCACCCCCTCAGCGCTCAGCAGCTCCTCGAACTGGGAGGGGTCGTTGTAGCGGGCGATGTACTCCTGGTACCCCGCGGGGTGGGACTGTTGCATCCACTGCGTCACCCAGGGGCGGTGCTCGCTGTAGACCCCGAGGTGCACATGAAAGTCGATGCGCAGTTTTTTGGAATTTTCGGACATACTCGCATCACCTCGTGCCGCCGGGAAATTCGCGCCCTGGAGGACGTAGCGTCCTGCCGCTTCAAGGGGGAGGAGACCCCATCCCCACCCCTCACTGGCGTTAAGTTAACGATGGAACTTTAGCTGTGTCCCCCCTGCGAAGTAGGGGGAAGGCTCGCGCAGCGAGACAGGGGGGGCTCTCTGCCGGGGAAAACCAACTAGTCAGGTACCTTAAGCCAGGCGGGCTTCCCAGCACGTCGTGCCGGCCCTTTTAGATGTACTGTCCGGCGTCCACCCTGATGACCTCGCCGGTGATCATGCGCGCCGCGTCGGAGAGCAGGAACAGCACCGCGTTGGCGATGTCTTCGGGAGCCGCCATCTCCGGCAGCAGGCACTCGCTCTGGGCCTTGGCGAGAATCGTACTGTCCAGAGCGAGGGCCATCTCGGTCATGACCATGCCGGGCGCCACGCAGTTCACCGTCACTCCCTTGGGGCCCAGTTCGCGGGCCAGGGTCTTGGTCAGGCCGATCAGGCCGGCCTTTGAGGCGCTGTAGTTGGCCTGGCCGAACTTGCCGCGCATGCCGTTTATGGAGGTGATGTTGACGATCCTGCCGTAGCCCGCTTCGCGCATCGCCGGCGCCAGCGCCCGCACCACGTTGAAGGCGCCGGTCAGGTTCACCGAAAGCACCGACTGCCAGTCGTCGTCCGTCATCTTGGCGAGGCTTTTGTCCCGGGTGATGCCGGCGTTGTTGACCAAGAGCGACACCCGATCCGGCAGGGCCGCGACGGCGGCCGCCACGGAGGCGGAGTCGGCGATATTGACCTGGTGGAACTGGTACTGCTCACCGGCTTCTCCGGGCGCCACATCGAAGACATGCACCGTGGCGCCGTGGCAGATCAGCGCCCGTGTGATGGCGAGACCTATGCCGCGCGCCCCGCCCGTCACCACCGCCACCCGCCCTGAAAAATCGACGAAATTGCCCATCACCTTTCCCCCTGTAACGGCTTGCCTTGAGCCGCGCTCTTATAGTAGCACATATCTGTTCATGAGGTTTACTGCCCGGCTTATTATATAAGCAAATTGGTACCATAATGCATCTTTTACGTCAACAGTTAATCGCTTTTGCTCGCCAGCTTCCTTTGCGGACCGCGCGGGAATGGGGCACCGGGCGGTCCCAGGCTTCGGGTGTTGCGGCAAGGGACGGGGTTGGTCACTCCTCGAATTCGGCTGGCGCGCCGTTGTGCAGCCGGTTCAGGCGGTAGGAGAGCTGGCGCCGGGACATGCCGAGGAGTCTGGCCGCGGCGGAGAGGTTGCCGCGTGCCTTGTCGACCGCCGTCTGCACCAGCATCGCCTCGACCTGGTCCAGCGTCGTGAAGCCGTTGAACACCGCCTCGCACAGGTCACGGCCGGTTTCCCAGCGCTCTGAGCCGTTGCTGAGGCCCAGGCCCCCCTCGCTGTCCAGACCGAACTCCGGGGGGAGGTCATCCTTGCAGGTCGAAAACATCTGGCTCACCTCGATGCGGGTGCCGCTCGGGGCGAGTATGACGCCGCGCTCGATCACGTTTTGCAGTTCGCGGATGTTACCCTGCCAGGAATAGGCGAGCAGTGTTCGCTTGGCCTTGTCGGTGAAGCCGCGCAGCTTCTTGCCGTGGATCGCGGAGAACTTCTCCAGGAAATTCTTGGCCAGTAGCGGTACGTCCTCCTTGCGCTCCCTAAGCGGCGGGATTTCGATCTGGTAGGCGTTGAGCCGGTAGTAGAGGTCCGAGCGGAACTTCCCCTCTCTGACCAGCAGTTTCAGGTTGACGTTGGTCGCGGCCACCAGGCGCACATCGACCTTGCGGGTCTTGTGGTCGCCCAGCCGCTCGATCTCGCCTTCCTGCAGCACGCGCAAAAGCTTGGCCTGGGCCGAGAGGGGGAGGTCGCCCACCTCGTCCAGGAAGAGGGTGCCGCCGCTGGCCCGTTCGAAGCGCCCGGAACGTGAGGTGAGCGCACCGGTGAAGGCACCCTTTTCCACGCCGAACAGTTCGGCCTCCACCAGGTCGTGGGGAATGGCGGCGCAGTTGATGGCGATGAACGATTCGTCCCGGCGGGTTCCCATCCGGTGCAGGGTGCGGGCGAAAACCTCCTTGCCGACGCCGGTCTCTCCCAAAAGCAGCACGGTGATCTGGCTCTTGGACGCCTGCATGAGCAGTTCGTAGGCGGCGCGGAAGGCTGGCGAGTTTCCGATGATGTCGGCGGGGAGCGTCTCCTTGTTGATGGCGGAGCGCAGCTGGACGACCTGGGTCTGCAGCTCGATCAGCTTTTCGGCGATCGACTCGCAGTTCGAGAAGCGGTCGTAGTCGCTGGCATCCTCCCACTCCTCGACAGGCTTGCCGATGATGCGGCAGTTGCTGGCCCCCATGCCGGAGCATTCCACTTCCTTGTAGAGAATCGGGCGCCCCATGAACGCCGAGGTGTAGCCGCAGGCGTAGCCCAACTGGCTCCAGCACATCGGCTCGCTGCCGACCCCGTAGCGAAACTTGTGCCACTGGCTCTCCCAGGAGTTCTCCCAGAGGAACTCGCCGTAGTAGCTGCCGGCCAGCCGGTCGAACTGGACCCGGATCGGGGTGACTTTGGCGCCACCCTCCAACATGTGCAGGTAGGGCCCGGTCATGAAGACTTCCAGGTCGCTGCCGCTTTTGGAGCGGGTGCGGGCCAGCTCGAAGTCCCGCGTGCCTGCCGCGTACCCCATGCGCGCCAGAAACCCCCGGGCCCGGTCCATGCCGAGGGTCTCGATCAGCTCCCAGCGCAGGGTGGCCTGCGCCTCCGAATGCACCAGCAGCATGCGGTGCTCGTGCAGCCAGATCTGGCCGGTGTCGGCGCAGAAATGCAGCCGGGCCCGCAGGTCGCTGTTGGTCGTGTCCCAGGCGGTCGATTCTATTCTGCGTGGCTTGGTCATGATTCGCCCCGGAAATTGACGCGTTTATTCATGTGGATCCATTGCTACCACGTCATACTGATGAGTAAACCGGTGTTATACTATAGCCGGCGCGGCGAATATGCAAGTACGAAAAACAAGGGCCCTCGCCTTTCCTTCCTGATCGATGGGGCGATTCCTTTAGGGTAGCACCGGGCGATGGAGCTCGGACAGTTGGCGCGCTTTCCGGCCCTTGGGAGCCCTTGGCGGTCTCGCGGCGTAGGAGGAGGAGGCCGAAAACGTTGTTTGGCACGGCTCATGCTGCAGATGCACCAGCGCGGCAGGCTTGACGGGTCGAGCGCGGCCGGGCACCAGGCCGGCAGGGAGGCATTACCATGGACCAAGAAGAAATCTCCGGTGCGGCAACCGGCGAGATAATCCGCCCCTGGGAACTGATAGGCTCCGAGCAGGTTTTCCAGAACGGCCTGTTCCGAGTCACCCGCGACCGGGCCCGGTCGCCCCGCACCGGGGGGGAGCGCGACTTCCAAGTGATCCGCATGGTCGACTGGCTCCTGGTGGTGCCGCTCACCCGGCAGGGGCAGCTGGTTATGGTCAGGCAGTACCGCCACGGCTCGCGCAAGGCGAGCCTGGAGGTCCCCGGCGGCCTGCACGACGTGGCCGGCGACCGGCCCGAGCAGGGGGCGGTGCGGGAGCTGTCGGAGGAAACCGGCTACGGGGCGGGCAGCGAGCCCCTGTTCCTGGGCGCTCTCTTTCCCCAGCCGGCGCTGCTGGCCAACCGGGTCTGGGTCTACCTGGCCCGTGAGGTTCGCCCGGTTGCCAGGCAGCAGCAGGACGCGGGCGAGGATATCGAAGTCGTGCTGATTGACCCTCAGGATATCCCCGGCTACGTCGCAGGCGGTGCGATAAACAGCGCCATGACCGTTGCCGCACTTTCCCTGGCGCAGTTGGGCGGACACCTGGATGCGGCAGGAGGGCGCCCGCAACGCTAAAGGAGCCGGCGGGGGCGCCGGCTTGCCGGCACCTGTTCCTAATTGTCAAAACGGTCCGCAGCGCCCCGCCATTTTAACAAAAACGTCAAGTGCCGTTTGCCTCGGGCCCCGTCACCCCGTCCCCGGATGAACATTTTTTCCCGCCCGCCCGATCCTCCTCACCCAACGATTCCGCGCCTTCGCGACGCTTTCCCCAGCCTGGACCCGACCGGCCGCTCTCCTCGCAGATTATCAAAACAATGTTTGGCATGGGTAGTGCTGATGTCTCGGCATGCGAACGGCAATCCGGAATACTCCTGTCCAGTACGGAAACCATGGTGAAAACAATTTAATAACATCGTTTTGTCATAGAGCGCGGCGTAAGGGACAGCGCCGCGGCATGAGCTGCGGGCGTCCATAAACGATTGACGGCATCTTAGGGATCAAAAAGGAGACGAAATGAAATTTCCAAATCCGCACGATTTCAAGGCCATTCCCGGAACGGAAGGTTGGGAGAGGATGTACCCCTACCAGTACCAGTTTGTGACCGATGACCCGGAGCGCAAGGAGTACGAGGAGAAAGCCTTCTGGTTCTACGACGGGCTGCACTACCCCGAGGCGATCTACCCGTTCGACACCATCTGGGACGAGGCCTGGTACCTGGGGCTCTCCCAGTTCAACAACCGCATTTTCCAGGTCCCGCCGGTGCGCGGGGTCGACCACCGCATCATCAACGGCTACATCTACGTCTCGCCGGTACCGGTGCTGGACCCGGCGGAGATCGGCGCCCGGGTCCCCAACTTCATGGAGCGCGCCGGCTTTTACTACCAGAACTGGAACGACCTCGAGGCGAAGTGGGAAGTGAAGATGAAGGCGCTCATCAAGCAGATCGAGGACCTGCCGATTCCGCGGCTGCCCGACCTGGAGGAGTTGAGCGTGGTGACCGGCGGGCTCGGCGAGTCCAAGGGCTTCCACCTCATCAAGGCCTACGACGACCTGATCAACATGGGGATCCAGTGCTGGCAGTATCACTTCGAATTCCTCAACCTGGGCTACGCCGCCTACGTCTTCTTCCTTGACTTCGTGCAGAAGCTGTTCCCCAGCGCCCCGCTGCAGCGCGTGACCCAGATGATCGCCGGCATCGACGTCATCATGTACCGCTCCGACGACGAGCTGAAAAAGCTGGCCAGGAAGGCGATCGAGCTAGGCGTTGACCAGGTCCTGGTCAACAACAGCGAGTGGACCGGCATCCAGGCCGAGATGCAGAGTACGCCCGCCGGGCAGCAATGGCTCGCCGCCCTCGAGGAGGCGCGTTACCCGTGGTTCCACGTGTCCACCGGCACCGGCTGGTCCCACGCCGACAAGAGCTGGAACGACGACCTCAACATTCCGATGTCGGGCATCGCCACCTACATCGATCACCTCAAGAAGGGTCTCGAGATCGAGCGCCCGATGGAGAAGGTCAGAGCCGAGCGCGACCGGATCATCGCCGAGTATCGCGACCTGATCAACAGCGACGAGGAGCGCAAGACCTTCGACGATCTGCTGAACACCGCCAAGACTGTCTTCCCCTATGTGGAAAACCACCTGTTCTACGTCGAGCACTGGTTCCATACCGTGTTCTGGAAAAAGATGCGTGAGGTCTCCTGCATCATGGTGGAACACAAGATGATCGAGGACGTCGAGGACATCTGGTTCCTGCGCCGTGACGAGATCAAGCAGGGGCTCTGGGACATGGTGACCGCCTGGGCGACCGGGGTAACGCCGCGCGGTCCCAAGGTGTGGCCCAAGGAGATCACCTGGCGCAAATCCGTCATGGAGAAATTCCAGGCCTGGAGCCCGCCGCCGGCCATCGGCACCGCGCCGGAGGTGATCCAGGAGCCTTTCACCATCGTGCTTTGGGGGGTGACCAACTCCTCCATCTCCGACTGGGCAGAGGTGCAGGACAACGCCGACCCCGAAAGCATCCAGACCCTCAAGGGCTTCGCCGGCAGCCCCGGCGTGGTGGAGGGGAGGGCGCGGGTCTGCCGCACCGCGGATGACATCCGCCTGCTGCAGGACGGTGAGATACTGGTGGCGCCCACCACCTCCCCCTCCTGGGCACCCGCCTTTGCCAAGATCAAGGCGGCGGTCACCGACGTAGGCGGCGTTATGAGCCATGCGGCGATCGTCTGCCGCGAATACGGCCTCCCCGCCGTGGTGGGCACCGGCCTGGGCACCAAGATCATCAGGACAGGGATGCTGCTGCGCGTCGACGGCTCGACCGGCGTCATCAACATCGAGCGCGGGGCGACCGGCCGCGAAGTCTTCGAGGCAGCGGCAGAGCTTTCCGGAGCAGTGTGAGACGGGCGGCGGCGCAGCTGTCCTGAGCGGTGTGAGACGGTAGCGGCTGCACCTGCGGATAAAGGAGATCGATCATGAATAATGCAGCGGGCATGAGTGCCGGTATCGGCACCCCCCGGGAGCGCAGGATGCAGAGCATCTCGACGGCCACGGGTCTTCCGATAGTCTGCTGGCTGGAGGAATGCAGGAGGGAATCGGTGCCCCTGGTGGGGGGGAAATGCTCCTCCCTGGGCGAGCTGATCAACGCCGGAGTCCGCGTCCCCCCCGGTTTCGCGCTCACCACGGAGGGGTACCGGCGCTTCATGGCAGACGCCGGGATTGACCGGGAGGTCCAGTCCCACCTGGTCGGCCTCGACCCCCGGGACATGGACGCCCTGGAACGGACCAGCGCGTCGATCCGCTCACTGATCGAGTCCCAGCCTTTCTCGGCCCAGATAGAGGACCTGGTGGCTGAAAACTACCGCAGACTCTCGGTGCGCAGCTGCGTGCCGGCAGTCCCGGTAGCGGTGCGCTCCTCAGCCACCGCCGAGGACCTTCCCGGCGCGAGTTTCGCCGGCCAGCAGGACACCTATCTCTGGGTGCGCGGCGCGGACGAGGTGCTGAGCCAGATGCGGCGCTGCATCTCCAGCCTGTACACCGGGCGGGCCATGGCCTACCGGATGAACCAGGGGTACGCCGACGACCTGGTCGCCATCAGCGTCGGGGTGCAGAAGATGGCGAATTCCTTCACCGCCGGGGTCATGTTCACCCTGCATCCGACCAACGGCGACCGCTCCGTCATCGTCATCGACTCCAACTACGGCTTCGGAGAGTCGGTGGTCTCCGGGGAGGTGACACCGGACAACTTCGTGGTGAACAAGGTGACCCTGGACATCATCGAGCGCACCATCTCGCACAAGGACATCTACTACACGGTGGACTCCAAGACCCAGGAGTCCCAGAAGATCGAGGTGCCGCTGGAGCGGCAGAGGGTGCAGTCGCTCATGGACGACGAGATCACCCAGCTCGCCTGGATGGGCAAGCAGATCGAAAAGCACTACGGCCGCGCCATGGACGTGGAGTGGGCGGTGGACAAGGATCTGCCCTTCGGCGGCAACATTTTCATCCTGCAGGCGCGCCCCGAAACGGTCTGGAGCCAGAAGCAGCAGACCGTGGCCAAGGCGGGAGTCTCGGCCATGGACTACATCCTGGCCAGCATGCTCGAGGGGAAACGGGTGAAGTAGCGGGTTGACGCGCAGCGCGGCTTTTTGCCTTGTCACACAAACCAAGCATTCAGGAGGAAAAAATGAGCACTAACAAGGACGTACGACCGATCAACGACATCCGCAGCTACATCGCCGCCCTGGAGGCCCACGGGGTGCTGCACCGCGTGAAGGCGGAGGTGGACTGGAAGTTCGAGCTGGCCCACGTGTCCAAGGTGAACGAGGAGCAGAAGGGCCCGGCGCTGCTCTACGAGAACGTCAAGGGGCACACCATCCCGGTCTTCACCAGCGCCTTCACGACCCCCCAGCGCATCGCGATCTGCCTGGAGCAGGACCCCTCGCTCACCATGTGCCAGCTCTCCCGCAAGTGGATGGAGCTCACCACCAAGCAGATGATCAAGCCCAAGTTCGTGGACCATCCGCCGGTCCTGGAAAACATCATCACCGGGGACGCCATCGACCTGGAGAATTTTCCGGCCCCCTGGTTTTATCCCGATGACGGCGGCCGTTTCTTCGGCACCTCCGGTTACCTGGTGACCCAGGACCCGGACACCGGTTGGACCAACCTGGGGACCTACCGCTCGCAGATTCTGGGCAAGAACATCCTCGGTTCCCAGATCATTGCCGGCAAGCATGGCGAATTCCACATGAAAAAGTACCAGGCGCGCGGCGAGAAGATGCCCGTGGCCTACGTGGTGGGCGGCGACCCGGTGCTTTTCCTGGCCAGCTCCACCCTGGTGAGCGCCCAGACCGACGAGTACGACGTGGGCGGAGCCCTGCGCGGCCGCCCGATCGAGGTGTTCAAGTCCGACCTGACCGGGCTCACCCTGCCGGCCAACGCAGAGATCATCGTCGAGGGTTGGATGGATCCGGACGAGTTGATGGAGGAGGGGCCCTTCGGTGAGTACACCGGTTATTACTCCGGCAACAAGATGAAGGACTACCCCAAGCCGGTGATACGGGTCTCCCGCATCATCCATCGCAACAAGCCTGTCTTCTGGGCCACGACGGTCGGCAAGCCGATCAACGACACCCACATGGTCCAGTCCATCAACCGTACCGCAACGCTTTGGTACGACCTGGAAACCATGAGGGTCCCCGGCATCCAGAGCGTCTACTTCCCGGCTGCGGCGACCGGCCGCTTCTGGGTCATCGTCTCGGTCAAGACCATGTATCCGGGGCACTCGAACCACGTCGCCGACGCGGTCATGGGGAGCACCACCGGGCACTACGGGGTGAAGGGGATCATCATCGTGGACCATGACATCGAGGCGGACGACATGGACCGTGTCTGGTGGGCGCTGGCCACCCGCTTCGACCCGAAGCGCTCGGCCCAGATCATCAACCGCGGCCGCTCCACCCCGCTCGACCCGGGCCTCCCCATCGAGGCGCGCGACGTGGTGAGCCGCATCATCATGGACGCCACCACACCCTTCGAGTGGAAGAACAAGCCGAACGAGATCTTCATGGACCGCGCGGTATTGCAGAAGGTGTCCGACCGCTGGAACGAGTACGGCTTCTCCGGGGCGAGCCCGGTGGCCGACATGATCCCGCGCCTGACCCGGCCCGAGACGGTCAAGAAAAAGTGATCAGGGACCCCGGCAGGCGGTCCAACAACTGCCTGCCGGGACTTGTCAGACCCAGAAGGAGTACTGAACATGACCCCTAAAAAGGGAATCGTCATCATCTGCAACCTGGACACGCGCGGCGAGGACATCAACTTCGTCAAAACGCTGATCGAGGGGCGCGGCCACAACGCCTATTTCCTCGACTTCAGCATGGAGGAGCCGCCTCCTTTTCCCGGCGACATCACCTGCGAGGAGGTGGCGCGGCGCGGCGGATTGAGCATCGAGGAGGTGCGGGAGTTTTACCGCTCGGACCGCGACCGGGCCATGCAGAACCAGATCAGCGGCGCGACCGCCATCGTCGCCGACCTGGTTCGAGAAGGCAAGGTCCAAGGGGTGTTCGGGGTGGGCGGCGGGACCTCCTCGCTGGTCGGCACCTCCGTCATGAAGAGCCTCCCCTTCGGCATGCCGAAGCTGATGGCCTCCCCCATGGCGGCCCACCCGGTCTACGTCGGCAAGTACGTCGGCACCTGCGACATCACCATGCACCACACGGTGCTCGACGTGGTGAAGATGAACCCGCTTTTGAAGGCGCAGATCATCAACGCGGTGGGGGCCATCTGCGGCATGGTCGAGATGACCCAGGGGACCGACATCACCTTCGACAAGCCGTGCGTGGCGATTTCCTCCTTCGGCTTCGGAGAGATGGCCGTGCAGGCCGCCCTGTCCATGCTGGAGCAGGCCGGCTTCACCCCGATCGTCTGCCACGCGCAGGGCAAGGGTGACAAGGCGATGGAGGATATGATCCGCTCCGGCGCCTTCCACGGGGTGCTGGACATCTGCACCGGCGGGGTCATGGAAAACCTGTTCCAGGGTAACCGCGATCCCGGGCCGGACCGGCTCAAGGCCGCCGTGGAATCCGGCATTCCGATGGTGCTCGCCCCCTGCGGTCTGGACATCCTTTCCTACGGTGGCCGCCCCGACATGCTGGAGCGGACCAAGGACCGGCCGCAGTACGTGCAGGACTCGCTGCGGGTCCAGGTGCGCACCTCCGCGGCGGAACTGCGTAAGGCCGCCGAGGTCATCGCCGAGCGCCTGAACCGGGCCAAGGGGGCCTGGACCTTCCTGATCCCGCTCAAGGGGTGGTCCTCCCAGGACATGGAGGGGCGCATCATCTACGACCCGGCCGCGGACGCCGCCTTTGTCGCGCGTCTCAAGGAAAAGCTGGACGCTCCGGGCCGCGTCAAGGAAGTCGACCTGCACCTGTATACGCCTGAGTTTGCCCGCGTTGCCGTCGACGAGTTCGTGCGGCTGTACCAGGGGACCCTGGCGGCGGCCTGACCGGCCCGGATCCCCCGGCCGGCAAACTCGCTGCTCGCTGCGGGTCCCGGACCTCCGGGAAGCGCGCCCCCGCCCGGGCGGGCGCCGGAGAGTAGCCCGAACCAGGCGCCCCCGGGCGAGACACCGGGATGCAAAAGCTGTCCAAAAGGAGAGTGGCAATGTACGTGCGCAACTGGATGCAATCCAACCCGATCAAGATCCCGAGTGACCTGCTCGCCTCAGAAGCCAAGCGCCTGCTCATCGACAACAATCAGAACGCGCTGCTGGTGGTCGACCAGGGGCGCTTGCGCGGCCTGATGACCCGGCACAACATGCTGCGCATGGGGCATTACACGACGCGCACCCAGAACCAGGACGAACTGAACTTCTTCGTGAACCGGCTGCGGGTTCGGGACATCATGGTGCGCAACCCCGCCACGCTGCACGTCGACGACACCATGGAGCATTGCCTGAGTTACGGTAAGGAACTGATGGTGGCTCAGTTTCCAGTGTTGGAAGGGGACCAGGCGGTCGGCATCATCTCGGCCAACGAGATTTTCCAGATCGCCGCGCACCTTTTGGGAGCCTGGGAGAAGGGTAACGGCGTCACTCTGCCGGCAGTCAGGCTCGGCCCCGGCGTGCTGGGCGATATTGCCGATGTGGCGGAGGCCGCCGGTGCCGTCGTGCAGGCGGTCTACCCGGTGGCGCACAACATTACCCTCGTCTCCGACGGCTACCCCGAGAAAACGGTCGTATTGCGTTTCCACGCCCCCGACAAGAACCAGGTGGTGTTCGCCCTGGAAGCAGCGGGCTATTCACCGGTGCGGGAGAAATGCTGATCCGGGAAACTAAAAGGCGTGGGGCCGGCACCGGGCCCGGCGCGAACGGCCCACTTCCATAATGCGACAGGTTCGGGAGGTAGAGACATGAGTCATCCACTGATAGTTGCCATTACCGGCGCGACGGGCGTCATCTACGGAGCGGAGATGCTTCGCGTGCTGAAGGAGCTGGGGCAGGAAACCCACCTCATCGTAAGCGATGCAGCGGCGCTCAATTTCTCGATCGAGACCGATTACTCCCTTGACGAGGTGAAGGGGCTGGCGAGCGTCGTGTACGACAACAAGGATATCGCCGCCGCCGTCGCCAGCGGCTCGTTCCGCACCTGCGGCATGATCGTCGCGCCCTGCACAGTGAAGACGCTCTCGGCGATTGCCAACTCGTTCACCTACAACCTGGTGGTGCGCGCCGCCGACGTGACGCTCAAGGAGCGCCGCAAGCTGGTGCTGATGGTGCGCGAGACCCCTTTGCACAAGGGGCACCTCGATCTCATGTCGCGCGCGGCCGACTACGGCGCAGTGATCCTGCCGCCGATGCCGGCGTTTTACCACAAGCCCGCGTCGATCATGGACCTGATACACCAGAGCATCGGCAAGGCCCTCGATCAGGTGGGGATCGAACACAACCTTTTCCAGCGCTGGACCGGCCACCACGTGAAAGAGCAGCGCAAGGAGGCGCTGCACGTCGCCGTGTGAGAAAGTGCTTGCCGCAGGCGCCCGGCTGCCGGGCGTCATCTGTATTGCAGTGCAAACAGGAGGTTTCAAATGAAAAAAACCGTTTTTCCTGGAATTTTGTCAAATCTCTGTCTTGCCGCCATTATCTCCCTGCTGGTCGCCGCCCAGAGCTGGGCAGGAGGAGGTCAACACTATCCCAACGGAGTGGAGGATTTTGCCGTGGGCGCTCTGCCCCCTCCGGGAACCTACCTGGTGAACTACATGCTGCTGGTCCAAAAACACGCCGTTAAAGACAACTCCGGCAACAGTGTCGTCCCCAATTTCGACGCCAGCGTGTTCGCCGAGGTCCCCCGCCTGGTCTATGTCACCCCCTTCACACTCCTGGGTGCCAGCTGGGCGGTACATGCATTCCTTCCCACCTACAGTGCCGACATAACTGCAGGAACCTCAAGCGGCCTGGTCGGCAGCGACAAAGGTGTCGGCGACATCATCTTCAGCCCGCTGATCCTGGGCTGGCATTTCGGGCCGGAGCTGCATGCCGTCTTTGCGCTGGACACCTATGCGCCCACAGGGAACTACGACAAGAACAACCCGGCAACCCAGATCCTTTCCAGAAACATCTGGACCTTCGAGCCGGTCCTTGCGGTATCCTATTTCAAGGAGGGTTTCGACGTTTCGGCCAAACTGATGTACGACATCAACACCAAAAACCACTCTGCCAGCACCGAGCCGGGCCAGGAGTTCCACATGGACTGGGCCTTGGGCTACGGCCTCAAAAACGGCCTGATCGGCGGTGTGGTCGGCTACAACTACTGGCAGGTGACCGATGACAAGGTGAACGGTGCCACGGTGGCAGACAGCAGAAGCGAGGTCGGCGGCATCGGCATCGGCCTTAAATACTGGCCGAAGCAGGGACCCTTCAGCATGACTCTCAAGCAGTACTGGGAGTACGGCGCCAAGAACATTGCGACCGGCCCTCAGACCCAGTTTAAGATCATCTATGCCTTTTAGCTGAAGCTTCGCTGCAAGTGTCAGGCGACAATCTGCTGAAATGGAGGTTTTTCGACCTGCCAATGGCAAGCGACGACAAACGAAGGATAAAGGAGAAGTTATGAACAGAGTGAAAAGGTTATCGATGGTTTTAGCCATGCTTGCACTCTTTCTCTTGATGTCTGCCTGTGCCACGGCTCCCCCTCAAGTCCCGGTCCAGGTGACCAATACCGTTTTCGCCAAGACGGGGGACACTGTGACTCTTTTCCACGGAGGAAGCAAGCTGGCCAAGGAGGAATTCTGTCTCAATTCGACCGTCCCGGTGTATCGTTACGAGGGTAGGACCCCCAGTCTGGGGAACACCGGCCTGGACCGCAAGGAGGTCGGCAAGATAAAGGTCACCAAGGACTTGGGTGAGTACTACGTTGAAGGCGTCGTGCTGGAAGGGACCATTAAAAACGGCGACGTCGCCGTGCAGGCGCAAAGCGGCTGTCTGATTAACGTCCCCTAGCCGCAAGGAAGCCTGGGTTTAGGGAGAAGCACCGGAGCTGTTGCACTGGAATCGCTGCAAATTCATGATGATGGAGGCAGACCCGATGGAAAAGAAGAAAATTTTGATCGTCGACGACAGCGCCCTGGTTCTGGAGATGGCCCGGGATGCCTTGGAGGAGGCCGGCTACCTCGTTTTCACGGCCTCCGACGGCGTCGAGGCAAACGACTACATTTTTTCCCGGAACAAGTTGGACCTGATCATCCTCGACATCATGCTTCCCTTTCTGGACGGGGACAAAAAGGCCAAGTTGCTGAGAGAGAAGGAGGTCGGCAAGCAGATCCCCATCGTGTTCATGTCGTCGAAGAGTCCGGAGGAGCTGGCGCGGCTCACCGCGGAGGCGGGGGTGAACGGCTTCATCAGTAAGCCGTTCACCAATGCCGAGATAGTCGCGAGCGCCCGCAAGTTCCTGGGTGCCTGAGGCTGGCAGGACCGGCACACCAGGACCGCTGATCGATCTTTTCCCCCGTGCCAGGGACAGGTTCCCGCCTGTCCCTGGCCTGATGCGGGCTTCCCTGGTCCGGTGCCGTGTTCGCGCCTGATGGATACGGGCATAGCTTGCCCCGGCAGACGTGGCAAGCTATCCCGGGCAGGCATGCCGGATGTCGTCCCCGGACTCCGCGGGACCGGAGGTCAAGAATGCAGGCGATCTACCAGAAGATCTATGATCTTGCGAAACCTCACCTGAACACCCGCCAAAACGATGTACACGTGGAGCATTCCTATCATTTCGCCTGCCGCCTGCTGGAGGACGAGCCGGGTGACCCGGAGGTGGTGATCCCCGCGATCCTCTGCCATGACCTGGGGTGGATCATGCTTACCGAGGAGTTGCAGCTCAAGGCGTTCGGGCCGACCTTCGACCCGGACCTGCGCAGGGTTCACGAGGTCGAAGGGGTGAGGCTCGCCCGGGATATCCTGCTCCAGGTGCAGTATGATCCGATCAAAAGCGCGGAGATTCTGGAGATCATCGACGGGCACGACTCCCGCATTCAGGGGATCTCGGATAGTGACAAAATTGTCAAGGATGCCGATAAACTGTTCCGTTTTACCGAGATGGGTCTCGCCATCGACATCAAGCGCCTGCGGCAGGAGAGGGTGTGGTACCTGAAGTGGATCGCCGCGCAGATTGACGGCTGGTTCTTAACGGAGACCGGCCGGCAGTTGGCCTTGAAGCTGATGCCGGCAGGGTAGGGGGGGCGGGTCAGCGCCTGGCACCTAGCAACTGCCGCACCGTTTCCAGCAGTTCCTCCTGGTCGAAACTCCCCTTGACGATGTAGGCCTGGGCGCCTGCCTCCCGCGCGCACCGCTGGTCCTCCTCCCGCGCCAGGGACGACACGATGATGATCGGCGTGTCGCGGTACGCTTCCAGGGCGCGCAGTTCCCGGGTCAGCTGGAATCCATTCATCCCCGGCATCTCCAGGTCAGAGATGACCAGGTCGAAACGTCCGGCGCGCGCGCGCTCCAGGGCGTCCTCGCCGCTCACCGCGACCTGCACCTGGTAGCCGCGGGTCACCAGGATGCTCTGCTCCATGGTCCGGGTCGTTATGGAGTCGTCCACCACGAGGACCCTGGCCGGGCGGACGGCAGCGGGCGAGGCGGCGGGGCTCCGGGTCTCCCTGGGAGGGGAGGGGCTGTCGCAGGCAGCAAAGAGGTCCGGCACGTTCAGTATCAGCGCCGGGTAACCGTCCTCCAGGATGGTGGCGCCGAGTAGGAACCTCAGGTTCCGAAACTGCCTGCCGAGCCCCTTGACCACCACTTCGGAGCTGCCGATCAGCGCGTCGACCCGGCAGACGATGCGCTGATCGCAGAGCTTGAGGACCAGGGCCGACAGGCTGGGCGCGCCGTCCGGAGCGGCCTTTTCCGGCAGGCCGAGCAGGGTTGCCAGGGAAAAGAGCGCCGTGCTGGCGCCGCGCACCTTGACCGCCTCCCTGACTCCTGTCCTGGTGATTTCCTCGGGCCGCAGCTTGAAAATCTCCTGCACGTAATCGAGCGGGACCGCAAAGCTCTCGCCGCCGCTTTGCACGACCAGCGCCCCCAGCACCGAGAGGGTGAGCGGGAGCTGTAGCACGATCTCGGAAAAGCTGCCGAGCCCGCTTTTCAGGGTGAGGTTACCCTTGACCCGCTCCAGGTTCTTCTGCACCACATCCATGCCGAACCCGCGGCCCGAGATCTCGGTGACCATGTCGGTGGTCGAGAACCCCGGGCGCAGCGTCAGGTAGAGCGCCTCCTCGTCCTTAAGCTCCCGCGCCTCGCGTGCGTCGATCACCCCTCGGGCCAGCGCCTTCGCCCTGATGCGCGCCGGGTCCATCCCACGGCCGTCGTCCCGGATCGCGATCCGGACGCTCTCCCCCTGGTGGCTCGCGGTGACCCGCACCACCCCCTCCGGGTCCTTGCCGGCTGCGCCGCGCTCCTCGGGGGACTCGATGCCATGGCAGACCGCGTTGGTCAAAAGATGCAACAGCATCGGTTTGAGCCCCTCCAAAAGTACCCGGTCCATCTCAATGGAGGTCCCGACCAGCTCCAGCCTCACCTGCTTGCCGAGCTTGTGGGCCAGGTCGCGCACCAGCCTCTCGAACCCCTCGGAGATGCTCCGGAGCGGGAGCATTCGGAGCCCCATCGCCTTTTCGTGCAACTCGGCGACCAGGTGTTCCTGCTGCAGGACGTCCTCCTCGAGCTCCCTCTGGAAATCCGCCAAAGCGGCCGCCCCGGCGGGGTCCAGTGTGCCTGCGATCTCCTGCAGCCGCGGCAGCCTGGCCTCCAGCCGCCTCCTGCTGATGATCATCTCCCCAACCAGGTTGACCAAGGAGTCCAGGGTCTTCACGCTGGCCCGGACCGTGTCGTCCGGCGCCTCGGGCGCCTGCGGCGCGCGCCCTGCCAGTGCCGCCAGCCCCGTGGCGCCTGCCGCGCCCTCCAGGCTCGCCTGCCCCAGGTCGCCGCGCTGCAGCGCGTCCACGAAGCGTCCGATGTCGAAACCCGGCGCCTCGCCCCGGGTGAGCGAGGAGGTGAGCAGGGCGACGGCGTCGGCGCCCTTGAGCAGCAGGTCGATCCCCCTGGCGTCGACCGGTGAGCTCCCCTGCTCCATCCCCTTCAGCTGCTCCTCCATCAGGTGGGTGATGGCGCTGATGTCGGCGAGGCCGACCATGCGGGCCGATCCCTTCAGGGTGTGGGCGTTGCGCAAAAGGTCGTGCAGCAGGCCGGCGCGTGCCGGATGCTTCTCCAGCACCAGGAGCCCGCTTTGCAGCGAGGCGAGGTGCTCCCCGGCCTCCCGGCAGAATATCTTCAGGTACTTGGACACTCGTCAGGCCTCTTTCTCGGTGATGTCCTTGAGCCTCTGGGCAAGTTCCTGAATCTCGGTGATGGAGCGCTCCGTTTCGCTCGCGTAGAGAGCCACCTGCTGCGCCACGTCGCGCACGCCGGACATGGTCTGGGCCATTTGCTCGCACGCGGAGGTCTGCTGCTGGGTGGAGAGCGTGATCTGCTTCGCGGTCCGGGAGGTCTCCTGCACCGAGCCTATGATGCTGGAGAAGGATATCTTCACCTTGTCCACCAGGCCGGAAGCGGTGTCCACCGCCTTGGTCCCTTCCTCGGTCACCATGATCGTGTTGTTGGTCGCCCGCTGAATTTCGCCGATCAACCCTTTGATCTGCCTGGTCGCCTCCACGGTACGGTCTGCCAGTCTCTTTACCTCCTTGGCGACGACGGCGAAGCGCTTGCCGGCCTCGCCGGCCCCGGCGGCCTCGATCGCCGCGTTGAGTGCCAGCAGGTTGGTCTGGTCGCTGATCTCGTCGATGATCTCCACGATCCCCCCGATCTTCTGGGAGTTCTCGCCCAGTTGCAGCATGCTTTTAGCGATGCTCTCGACCTGACTGCGCACCAAAGCCATCCCCTCGATGGCGTTGACCACGTCGCCCCGCCCGTGGTTGCAGTTGAGGGCCGTGTCCTCGGCCACCCCCTCCACCGATCGGGCGTTGGCAGAGATCAGCTTCGCGCTGACGGCGATCTCCTCGGAGGTGGTGGTAACCTCGCGCACCGCGCAGGCCTGCTGGGCGGCGCCGGAGGACTGCTGGGCGCTGATCGCCATCATGCCGTGGGCGGCGCCGGAGAGCTGGATCACCGCTTGCTTTACCGAGGCGAGCAGGCGGCCGCTCCTGCCGATCTCTTCTTTCAGGTCCCTGACGATGACCGTCGTCATCACGTTGAACGCCTCGGCGAGCGCTCCGATCTCGTCGGCGCTCTCGACGGCGATGGTCTCGTCCAGGTTTCCCCTGCTGATCCGGTGGGCCGCATCGGTGAGGGTGAGCAGCGGCCGGACCGCGCGGCTCACCACGTACAGGATTGTGAGGCTGGAGATCGCCAGCATGAGCAGCATGGAGACGATGATCTGGTTCCTGAGCTGGGCTATCTTCTGCTCGGTCTTCTGCATGGAGAAGCCGACGCGGAAGCCTCCCCAGTGCTTGCCTGCGATGAACACCGGGGCCGAGAGGTCCCACATGGTCTCGCCCGTGTCGCGCTGGTACACCTGTTTCAGGAAGGGAGTGGTGTTGCGCGCCGCGGCGAGTCCCACCTCGTCGTTGAACATCCGCTTGGAGCGGTTGCCGGTCCGGTCCTTTTCCCGGTCGCCGGTAAGTGGCGCCGAATACTTGGTGTTGTGGGTCGGTAGGTAGCCGTTTTTATCCACCAGTACGGCGAACACCACCTGGTCGTCCTTGAGGAACTCGTCCTCCAGCGTCTGCACCGCGCCGTCGGTGAACGCGTCGAACTGGCTGTGGTACTTTTGCGGCTCGGTGTTTGGTATCGGAACGTAGTGCTCGTCGAAGAGCTGGTTGGGAGTCAACTGGCCGCCCCGCTGGGTCTCAGTGAGAATCCGCTCCATCGACTTGGCTCCGGTCTGTGCCAGAATCCTCCCCTTGGAGAGTAGTTCCTCCTCCATGCTGGCACTGCGTGAATGGATGAAATACACCGAAAACGCGGTTCCGATGCCTATCATGACCATGATCAGGATACAGACGATTTTCACCGAGAGTTTTTTCGACATAAGGGCCTCGTTTTGTCGTTGAGTCGTTAAGTCGTTAAGTTGTTGAGTTGTTGAGTTGTTGAGTTGTTGAGTTGTTGAGTCATTGAGTCGGCAGGTAGTGGAGCCTATGGGTTCCCGGACCCGTGTATGCCAGTATCCTTGTTATGGGACTCCCACGAGTATCTCCGACGAGGCGAGCAGGGCCTCCAGGTCCATCAGGATAATCGGCCCGGCTTCCGCGAGGAACTGTCCCTTTACGAACCTGCGCCCCCCGTCGGCTCCCTCGACCGCGGGCTGAAAGTCCTCCCGGGAGAGTTCCTGAATCCCGAGGGCCGCCTCGGCGAGGATGCCGGTGCTGAAACTCCCGGACTTCACCACGAGAATCCTTCCTGACTTGGTGATCTCAGGCTGCGGCAAGCCCAGCATGGGGCGGATGTCCATCGCCGCGGTAAGCTCGCCGTGCAGGTTGAAGATGCCGAGGATGATGTCTTGAACTGCCGGCACCCGGACCAGCCTCGGGACGCGAATCACCCCGGAGGCGAACTGAGTCGCAAAGGCGTAGCGCTCTCCGCCCAGGACGAAGATCAGGCATTCCATGATCTCCTTGGACCCGGTTTCCGCCTGCTCCAGTCCCAGCCAGTACTCGTCGCGCATTTCGTCCAGGATGGTGTGGATGTCATAGGGCTCGTCGGCGGGAAAGGGCATGGCTTGTCCGCTCCTTTATCGTTGTCTGGCAGGCACGGTGTGGGAAGGGGGGGGCAGGGGGGTCACCAGCGCGGGAAGCCGCGCGAGTGATGAAATGATGCGGTCCGGACCGTGTGTCGAAAGGAGGGCGCTGTCCGCGGCTCCGGTGAGGACGCTCACCACGCGCACGCCCGCCGAGCGGCTAGCCTGGATGTCGATCGGGGCGTCGCCGACGTAGAGCGCAGCCTCCGGTGCCACCTGCAGTGCGCTCAGTGCCTTGTGGATCCCCTCCGGGTCGGGCTTTCCCTTCGAGACGTCATCGCCCAGGACCACGGTGTCGAAGCGATCCAACAGACCCTGCGCTTCCAGCAGTTCCATGACCTCCGCCCTGGCGCCGCTCACGATGCCGAGCCGAATGCCCCTGGACCTGAGGGCGTCCAGCGTCTGGGCCACCCCATCGAAAAGGGTGCCGGATTCGCGCAGCACCCGCGGCCATTCGCGCGCGGCGTGGGCCGACATCTGCTTTGCCAGGATGGCGCCGTCCTCACGGTCCGGCGGGATCACCCCGCGCCAGAAGCTGACACCGGTCGCCATGCACAGGCGCACGTACTCGCGGCTGAACTCGAATCCGTACGGCTCGGCGGCGAGGCGCCCCACCTCGTGGTAGGCGCCAATCGAATCGACCAGGGTGCCGTCGATATCGAACAGCACGGCGCGGGCGGCAAGCGGCTGGCACAGTTCCACTTCGACCCGCGCGCCGTCCTCCAGGCCAAGCTGCTTGCGAACCGGTAGCGCCGCGACCAGCTCAATCTTGTCCACGGGATAGCCCGCGGCCTCGGGGAGCAGTACCGCGGCTGGCAGCCAGCCGGCGAGGCGCACCGGATAACAGCGGGCGGCGCAGCAGCCCGGGTCTTCAGGCTCAAGGTTTTCGCCCGGCAGGTCGCACCAGGTACGCCAGCTCTCCTGGGCGAGATCGTCGCAGGGAACCAAATTCAGCGTGCCGGGGTGCGGGTCGATGCCGACCAGATCGATGAGCCGGCGCCGCACCCAATCGATCTGGGTCAGGTTGCTGGCCAGGCCAAGACCGTGCACCAGGCGTCCCTCGATGACGTTCATGGTCCGCCCTCCTTGTCCCACACCTCGGGCAGCAGCGAGCCCGGTGTGCAGAGCTCGATCCGGTAGGGGCGCACCACGACGACTCCGTAGTTCGGGTCATCGGGGCCCTTAAAGTAGCACTGCAGGGAACCTTTCCAAAAGCGGTGCCGTTCTGCAGGATCGGTATGAAACTCCGCGAGCCCCTGGATCTGCAGGTAATGGGGCTGACCCGGGGAGCCGGCGCCGCAGGTCAGGTGCACCTCGGGGTCGCCAAGTATCTGGGCGACCTTGCGGGAATTCCGGAAGGTCGCAAAACGGACTGTCAGATCCTCGTCCGCCTGGCAGAAAACGTAGCGCACCCAGGGTTTGCCCGGCCCGGTGAGAGTCGCAAAACTGGCCAGCTGAGGCGGCCGCAGGATCTGCAGGATGCGCTGCTTAAGGTCCGGCATTCATGCCTCCAGGTCGGCAAAGGGTAGTGCTATCTCCTCGCGGTTCCCCAGGCCGAGCGAATTATCGACGAAGTAAAGTCGCGACGGGTCGATCTTGTACCAGCGTACCTTCGCCAGAGCCTTGACGATGGCCGCCGGTGCCTGGGCCAGCAAACCTACCACGGGGAACTTCTGACCGTAGAGCTTGCGGGCCAGGGCCTCCTCCGCGCCGGATATCTCTTCGGCCACCCCCTCGAGCTGAATCCCCTTGATCTCCAGCCAGTCGCTGTAATCTTCCTGGATGGTGACGGCGACCTGCGGATTGTGCTCCAGGTTCAGGCAGTGCCGGCTCTTGGGTGCCGACAGGAAATAGATGGTGCTGCCACGGTTGGCATAGAAGACCGCCGCGGCCCAAAGGCCCTGATCGCCGCAGGTGGCCAGGGTCGCGACGTGATGGTCCCGCAGATAGCTGAGAACCCGCTGGAGCGGTAGGTTATCTTCCATGGCAACCTCCAGCGGCCGGCGCTGGCAAAAAGAGATCTAAAGGGTGATTTTTTTGGGTGGAGAAGGGGGGTACCCCCCGGCAAAGGCACTGACAGGAGCAGTCCTTGTCGCTTGGAGCAAGGCGGGCGGCGAGAGCCGCCAGGGACACCACCTGGTTGAAGGCGCGCACCTGGGGGGCGCCCGCATCCGGGTCAGCCTGCCCCTCACTCCTCAGGTAGCGGAGGGAGGGTCAGGGACTCTTGTTCTGGGCCGCGGCCTCAGCGCGCAGGCGCGAGCTTTTCAAGGCGGTCGCCAGCGTGATGGTGTCCAGGACCGCCTTGGTGAGGTCGTCAATCTCGCTGCTGACGCTCTGCAGTTCCGCCACAATCGGGTCGCTCGCGTGATCCAGGAACTCGGGCATGTCGAGGTCGCTTTCCAGCTTTTCGAAGAGCTGGATCACATCGAGCAAGGTGGTCCTGTTGATGTTCCCGGCAAAGCGATACCCGCCTCCCGCCCCGCGCATGGCGCGCACCATCCCCTCCTGGACCAGGTTACGCATGATCTTGGCGAGATGGTGGGTGGAGATGCCGTATTTGTCGGCAATGTCCGAGGTCGACAGCTGGCGTTCCGGGTCGCTCGCCAGTTCCAGTACGGCGAAAAGGGCGAACAGGCTGGCTTTGTTTAACTTCATAATCCCCCACTCTTGATGGTCAGTTCCAGGGCCGTGCCGGCCGGCTACTCGAGCGGCATTTCCAGCTCGATATACCTGCCAGTCCGCATTCCCAGGCTGCGGAAAAAGGACAAGGTCAGCTTATCGTCTCGGTCGACCATGGTGCGCACCGTCAGGGCGCCTTCGCGATGCAGGCGGATGGATATCTCGTCGAACATCTGTTTCCCGATCCCATGCTCGCGTGCCTTTGGAGAAACGGTCAGGGCGGTCACCCAGCCGCAGGGCGGCGAGCCGAATTCCCAGGCGCGGATTTCGCCGACGATATAACCGGCCAGGACGCCACTGGTCTCCGCAATCAGAAAAACACGGTCCTTCCTGCCGGCGGTGACGAAAAGCGCGAAAACACCCTGCCAATAATCCGGTTTTGCTGCTCCGGTACTGATCTTGTCCAGTGCGATGATAGCGTCGAGATCGCCTGGTACGGCATTACGGATGGAAAACGAACTGTTCATGCATGATCCTGTCGCAGCACTTCCTTGGGAACGCCGTCCCCTGGAGATGCCTGCCATTTGAATGCCGGTAACTCTCCTCAGTGGCGCCGTCTCGCCGGACCCGAGGAGGTCCCGTCTGTTACTCATTAGTAAAGTGGTAATACCATACCATGATCAATTAGATAGTGCTACTACTTTTCCGACGCCTTTCCAAGGGTATACCACTTCGGGGCAAAAGGACGGGGGGATCCCAAGGGGGGGCGGTCCAATCCCCGGTCCTACCCGGCGGGTGAGGCTGCCTCCCAACTGCAGCGCCACCCGGAAAGGCCTGATGTAGCAAAGATTTTCTGTTGACTTTTTAGAGCGGTGATATTATCTTGCATACAAGGTAATAAAACTAAATGATATCGTACCGTGAAAATATTGTATTTCTACTCGCCAAGGCCCACCAGCGGGCGCAGGGGGCCTTGAAGGCGAACCTCCAGGCTTTCGGTCTCACCCCCATGCAGTGCTTGTTCATGGAGTCCCTCTGGGAGGAGAATGGTTTGTCCGTCGGGGAGATCGGCCGGCGCATCGCCCTGGATACCGCCACTTTGGCGGGGGTACTGGACCGCATGGTGACCGCTGGCTGGGTTAGGCGTGAGACCGATCCGGAGGACGGCAGGGTGGCGCGGGTCTACCTGACGGATAAGGCGAAGGGGTCCATGACCGACATGGCTGCCGCCATAGAACGGGCCAACAACGAACTGCTGGGCAACTTCGCCTTGGAGGAAAAGCTTCTCTTCAAGCGCTTCTTAAGGGATGTGAAGGAATAAACCGGTTTGAAAGGCGGGCGAACACCAGGTTCGCCTCTGGCTGGGCCGGTAAGATCAGTAGGGGCGAACCTTGTGTTCGCCCTTTCTTGGAAACAAACCTCTTGTATGCAAGACATCTGGCCGCGGCGGCCCCGGCCAGCGCAGCCAACCACACCAAGGGAGATGAACCATGTACATGCCCGATTTCGAGTATCATGCCCCGAAGACCCTGGCGGAGGCCTGCACGCTGCTGGCCGAGCTCGGGGGGAAGGCCACGGTGCTGGCCGGGGGTACCGATGTCCTGCACAAGATGAAGGTGGGTAAGCTTTCCCCCGAGCACCTGGTGTCGCTCAAGCACCTGGACGAGATCAGGGAGATCCGTTACCAGGAAGGCCGGGGGGTCGTTCTGGGGGCCATCACCAGCCACAACGCCATCTACACCTCGAAGCTTTTGCAGGAGCGCTATCTTTCGCTCCCCATGGCGGCCCACACCATGGCGTCGAACCAGATCTGCAACATGGGAACCCTCGGCGGGAACATCGTGAACGGCGTCCCCTCGGCCGACCTCCCGCCCATCCTGATCGCGCTGGGCGCCAGTATCCGCCTGGTGTCGACCAGGGGCGAGCGAAGCATGGCGCTGGAGGACTTCTTCTTCGGCTCGGCCGAGACGGTCATCGCCCCGGGCGAGATCCTCGCGGACATAACGATTCCCGACCAGGACGCGACCGGCAGTACCTATATGAAGTTCGGGCTGCGCCGCTCCGGTGCCCTCGCGGTTACCGGCGTCGCGGTCTCCGTGACGGTGGCAGGTGACACTCTGCAGGAGGCCCGGATCGTACTGGCCTCGGCCGCGCCCACCGTCATGCGGGCGCGGGCGGCCGAGGACTTTCTGCGTGGCAAAAAGATCAGCGACGAGCTCCTGGCCGAGGCCGGTGAACTTGCCGCGGCAGCGAGCCGTCCCCGGGACAGCATCCGTGGCTCCGCCGAGTACCGCAGGAACCTGGTGGGGGTGCTGACCAAACGCGCTCTCCGCAAATCCATCGACGAAGGGCACGTGTAAGGAGGAGGGGTTATGTCTCAGGTGATAACGGACAAGAACGGGGTGAAGCGCTACCTGATCACACTGTCGGTGAACGGCGACGCCCACACGGTACTGGTGAAGGGGAACGCCGTACTGGTGAACGTGCTGCGCGAGGAGCTGAACCTGACCGGCACCAAGAAGGGGTGCGAGCTCGGCGACTGCGGCTCCTGCACGGTGCTGTTGGACGGCAAGCCGGTGGACTCCTGCATGATGCTGGCCGTGGAAGCCGACGGCCGGGAGATCACCACTATCGAAGGGGTCGCCGCCAACGGCAGGCTGGACATCATCCAGGAGTCGATGATCAACCACGCCGCCGTGCAGTGCGGATACTGCACCCCCGGCATGGTGCTCTCGGCCAAGGCCCTTTTGACCAAAAACCCACACCCAAGCGAAGTGGAGGTGCGCGAGGCGATCGCCGGCAACCTCTGCCGCTGCACGGGGTACGTCCATATCGTCGAGGCCGTGCTGGCAGCTTCCCGCGGGGAGATCGCCCCGGCCGATCAGCACTAGGGGCTTTTTTTAGGAGAATCAAGATGAGCGATAACTACAACGTCATCGGCCGTAGCGTCCCCCGCATCGACGGCCCGGAGAAGGTCACCGGCGCCGCCAAGTACACCGGCGACCTGAAATTCCCCAACATGCTCTACGGCAAGATCCTGACGAGCCCCTACGCCCACGCCCGGATCATCTCCATCGACACCTCCGAAGCCGAGAAGCTCCCCGGCGTGAAGGTCGTGATCACCCACAAGGACGTGCCGACGCTCAAATACGGCCTCTCCCCGGCGCGCTGGGACGAGAGCATCTTCTGCTCCGACAAGGTGCGCTTCGTGGGTGACAAGGTCGCGGCGGTCGCCTGCCTGGACGAGGAGACCTGCTACAAGGCGCTGAAGCTCATCAAGGTGGAATACGAGGAGCTTCCGGCAGTACTCGATTTCATGCACGCCATGGACGAGGGGCAGCCGCAGGTGCACGACGAGTTCCCCTCCAACATCAACACCGAGATCCATCAGTCCTTCGGCGACGTGGAGCAGGCGCTGGCGACCGCTCACCACGTGCGCACCGACACCTTCGTAGGCCAGCGCACCTACCAGTCGCCCATCGAGCCGCACTCCTCCATCTCCATGTGGGAAGGGGAGAAGCTCACCATCTACGCCTCCACCCAGTCGCCGCACTACTTCCAGCACTACATCGCCCGGGAGTTCGGCATGCCGATGGGGGACGTCCGGATCATCAAGCCCTACCTGGGGGGCGGCTTTGGCGGCAAGCTGGAGCCGACGGGCCTCGAGTTCGCCGGCGCCGTCATGGCGAAGCTCACCAGCCGGCCGGTGCGCACCTTCTACGACCGGGCCGAGATGTTCGCCCACAACCGGGGTCGCCACGCCCAGCACATGGAGATCACTACCGGGACCGACAAGGACGGCAGGATCCTCGCCGTCAAGGCGAACTTCGTCATGGACGGCGGCGCCTACACGAGCCTCGGGATCGCCAGCGCCTACTACGCCGGCGCGCTCCTCCCCATGACCTACGAATTCGACCACTACCAGTTCGACATGTTCCGGGTCTACACCAACCTGCCGGCCTGCGGCGCCCAGCGCGGACACGGCGCCCCCCAGCCCAAGTACGCCTTCGAGAGCCATCTGGACAACGTCGCCGCCGACCTGGGGATCGACCCGATGGACATCCGGATCATCAACGCCCGCAGGCCCGACACCGTCACCCCCAACGATTTCAAGGTGAACTCCTGCAAGATGCGCGAGTGTCTGGAGCGGGCGCGGGTCATGTCGGACTGGGACCAGAAAAAGAAAAACCTGCCCCACGGCAAGGGGATCGGGGTCGCTACCGGCAGCTTCGTCACCGGGGCGGGCTTCCCCATCTACCGCACCGACCTGCCGCACGCGGCCGCCTTCATCAAGGTGCACGAGGACGGCACGGCGGCCACCCTGTACACCGGCTCCGTCGACCTGGGTCAGGGGTCAGACACGGTGCTCTGCCAGATGGCGGCCGAGGCGATGGGGTACCGCTACGAGCAGATGAAGATCGTCGCGGCGGACACCGAGATCACCCCGCTCGACTTCGGCGCCTACGCGAGCCGCCAGACCTACATGTCCGGCGCCGCCGTCAAGCAGGCGGGCGAGGAGATCATGAAGCAGCTCCTGGAGATGGCCTCCAACATGCTCTCCCTGCCGGTCGACGACCTGGACTGCGCCGACGGGATCGTCTTCTCCAAGTCCCGCTCGGAGAAGAGCCTCAGCTTCGAGGAGGTGGCGCGCCGGCATTTCGTGCTCAAGGGGCCGCTCTTGGGCAAGGGCTCCTACACCCCGCCCAGGCTGGGCGGCAAGTTCAAGGGGGCGGCGGTCGGCACCTCGCCGGCCTACAGCTTCGGCGCCCAGGTGGGCGAGGTATCCATCGACGAGGAGACCGGCGAGATCACCGTGGTCGGCATCTGGGACGTGCACGACTGCGGCAAGGTCATCAACCCGCGCCTGCTGCACGGCCAGGTGCACGGCGCGCTCTACATGGGGATGGGTGAGGCCTGCTGGGAGGAGGTGCTCTTCGACGACAAGGGGCGCATCAAGAACGCCGAGCTCGCCAACTACCGTGTGCTGACCGCCGTGGACATGCCGCCGGTCACCTCCGAGGTGGTGGACAGCTACGAGCCGAGCGGTCCCTGGGGGGTGAAGGAGATCGGCGAGGGCGCCACCAACCCGACCCTGGGGATGTTCTCCAACGCCATTTTCGACGCCATGGGGGTACGGGTGAACAGCCTGCCGCTTAGTTACGAGAAGGTATGGCGGGCCCTGAAGGAAAAAAGGGAGCGTGAAGCCGCAAAACCTTAAAACCGATTAGCCACAAAAAAGCACAAAATGCACAAAAAGAAATTTACCACTAACATACCTTTTCACCGCAATGACGCGAAGGTCGCAAAGGAAAGGCAAAGCACCATAAAAACATTAGCCACCAAAAAGGCGCAAAAGACACAAAAAGAAACAATACTCACGATATGTTCTTGGTTACGCGTATACCCGTTTCTGGATTTCTTGGCGCGCCTTTGCGGTTCAAGCCGTTAATCCGTTAGCTGTAAGCTTTTTTTTGTGTATTTTGTGCTTTTTTGTGGCAATTTGTTTCAAGGTTTTGCTTCAGCGAGGCTTACCATGTGGGACTGGATCGGCAAACTCGACGAACTGCGGCGCCAGAACCAGCTGGCCGTGCTGGTGACGGTCATCAAGAGCACCGGCTCCACCCCGAGGAAGCACGGCGCCAAGATGATCGTGCTGCCGGACGGGACCTTCTTCGGCACGGTGGGCGGCGGCGCGCCGGAGTACTACGCCCTGGAGGACGCCCGCAACTGCTTCGCCCAGATGCAAGGCTCCACCTCGAAAATCCCGTTACAGCAGAGAGGCGAGTTCCCCGCCTGCGGAGGGACCATGGAACTGTACCTGGAGCTGGTCAACAACAACCCCAGCCTGTACCTGTTCGGAGCCGGCCACATCGGGCAGTCGCTCTGCCGGGTGCTGGAGGGGACCCCGTTTCGCATCCACCTGATCGACGAGCGCGAAGAATGGATCAATGCGCCGGGCATCCCGGGCGGCGTCATGCGGCACCAGTGCCGCTGGAGCGAGTTCATAAAGAAGGCGCTCTGGTGCGACCAGCGCAGCTTCGTAGCCATCGTCACCTTCAGCGGCACGGTCGACCAGCAGGTGCTCGAGGAGGTGCTGCCCCATCCGGCGCGCTTCGTCGGCATGATCGGCAGCAAGGCCAAATGGGCCGGCGTCCAGAAAAACCTGGAAGGGAAGGGGCTCGATCTGGCAAAGGTGCACTGCCCGGTGGGCCACAACAACGGCGGCGGTTCCCCGCAGGAGATCGCCATCAGCATCGCGAGCCAGCTGCTTGCACACTATTACGGCCGGGAATGATATGAACATCCCGTTGACAGAGCGCTTCGTCAGAACCAAGGGGCCCGGCGTAAGGGCAATCGGCAGGGCCGAGGATGACCCGCACGTCCCGCTGGCGGAGCGCGTCGTTGTTATCAAGGGGGCCGGCGAGATGGCCTCCGGGATCGCCTGCCGGCTCTACCGGGCCAATTTCAGGCGCATCCTCATGCTGGAGACGGTTGCTCCTGTTGCCGTCAGGCGCAGGGTCTCCTTCTGCGAGGCGGTTCTCGACGGCAGCATGATCGTGGAAGAGATTGAGGCTGTGAGGGTCAGCTCTCAGGCCGAGACCGACAAAGCCTGGGCCGCGGGCAAGATCGCAGTCCAGATTGATCCACTGGGCGGTAGCATCGCGCGCTGCAAGGCGGACGTCTGCATCGATGCCATCATCGCCAAGCGCAACCTCGGGACCTCCATCGCGGACGCCCCGCTGGTGGTGGCGCTGGGGCCGGGTTTCCTGGCCGGCACCGATTGCCACGTCGTCGTCGAGACCAACCGCGGCCATGACCTGGGCCGGCTGATCCGGGAGGGCGGGGCGCAGGCGAACACCGGCATTCCCGGCAACATCGCCGGCTACACCAGCGAGCGGGTGGTGCGGGCGCCGGTAGCGGGCGTCTTCAGTACCGGGCGCCAGATCGGCGACCCGATCGGCAAGGGCGAGGTCGTCGGCCGGGTAGGGGACGCCGAGGTGGTCGCCGAGATAGGCGGCGTGTTGCGCGGGCTGATCCGGCCCGGCTCCAGCGTTAGCAAGGGGCTCAAGATCGGGGACATCGATCCCCGGGGCGAGGCCGGCTACTGCGGCACCGTCTCGGAAAAGGCCCGGGCGCTGGGCGGAGCCGTCCTGGAAGCGATACTGGCTGCCTTCAACCGGTGAGACGGTCTGGGTGGGATCAGCCGCGTGGGCACGGGGTACCACGCTTTCTCTAACTCTCCCTCCCCCCTTGCGGGGGAGGGCTGGGGAGAGGGGGAAGCCGCCATAATAAAACACCGCAATTGAGTCCGAGTGAGTAGCCATGAGAAGCGTCGCAGAAATATTTGGCCTTGAATCAGGAGGAGTGCTGAGCCTGGTCGGTGGCGGCGGCAAGACGAGCCTCATGTTCCACCTGGCGCGAATCCTTTCCGGAGCCGGGAAAAGGGTGCTGACCACGACCACCACCAAGATCCGTTTCCCCACCCCCGAGCAGTCCCAAACCGTCCTCGTCGACCCCGATCCGGACGCGATCCTGCTGCAAACTTCCCGCTGCCTCTCTACCACCTTCCACCTGAGCGCCGCCGCGGCCCGCCTTCCCGACGCCGGAAAGCTCCAGGGCTTTGCTCCCTCTGAGATCTGCCGCTTCCGGGACTCCGGACTGTTCGATTGGATCCTCATCGAGGCCGACGGCTCGGCCCGGCGCCCCCTCAAAGCTCCCGCCGCGCACGAGCCGGCGCTGGCGCCCGAGACCAGCGTGCTGGTCGCCGTGGCGGGGCTGGAGGTGATCGGCGCTCCCTTCTCGGAGGAGACGGTGTTCAGGTCCGAACTCGCCGGGCTGATCATGGGGCTCGCGGAGGGCGAAACCATCACCGCGCGGGCCCTGGCGCGCCTGCTCGCCCACCCGGCCGGCGCTTTCAAGGACGCGCCGCCCCTGGCTCGGCGCTTCATCTTCCTCAACAAGGCGGATACTCCCGAGCGCAGGGCCGCGGGCTGCGAGGTCGCCGAACTGCTCCGGCAGCCGCCGCACCCCGTGGCAGAGGCGCTGCTGGTCGGCCAGGCCCTGGAGGGAATCCTCATCCACAGCGAGCATCGCCTGGAGGTGCCGCGGTGAGCGGTCTGTCCAAGGTCGCCGGCATCGTCCTCGCCGCGGGCAAAAGTTCCCGTATGGGGCAGACCAAGCAGCTGCTCCCTTATCGGGGTCGAACCATCCTGGAATGCGTCGTCGATAGCGCCCTAGCCTCCTCCCTGCACCGGGTCATCGTCGTCATCGGCCACCAGGCCGAGCTCATTGAGCCTATGCTGCAGGGGAGGGGAGTCACCGTCATCGTCAACCCCCTTTACACCACTGGGCAGAGCTCTTCGCTCCAGGCCGGCCTGCGAGCGCTGACGTACGAAAGCGATGCGGCCCTTTTCCTCCTCGGCGACCAGCCCCTTGTCACCCCGCAAACCATAGACCGGGTCATCGCCGCCTATCAAGAGTCCCGCAGTCCCATCGTGGTCCCCGTCAGCGCGGGGAGGCGCGGCAACCCGGCACTTTTCAGCCGTGAGACCTTTCCCAGCATACAGAGGCTCAGCGGGGACTGCGGCGCCAGGCCGCTTTTCGAGGAATATGCCGAACGCCTGCTCGCCCTGCCGGTGCCAACCTCCGACATCCTGTTCGACGTCGACACCGATGAGGACTACCGCCGACTGCTGCAGCAGGAGCGTCTGCCCGAGGACGCGAGCTGAGCGAAGCCCCCTGCAAAAGCATGCTTCTGTAGGGGCGAATCATCATTCGCCCGCCTTTCAAATAGAGTGAAAGACCCCCCTGTCTCGCTGCGCGAGCCTTCCCCCCTACTGCGCAGGGGGGATACTGCCGAATCTAAAACCTATAAGATGAAAAAAGGAGATGCTTTAGCAGGGAGGAGGGAATAGACAGCCACAGAACGGAAGGCTCAGGCGTTTTTTCTGCGCTGCAGATTTATAGTCCCATAAAGAATACTGTTAGCGGGATGGTCAAACTGTGACAGCACGGATAAATCGGGAGCAAGAATCGTGCTGCCCCCGGTGAAATGAATCTCGTCTTCATCCCCCCAGTTATTGGCCGCGATAAAGTAGCAACTGCAACCAACCAGCATCTCCGACCAATACCCAAAGGGGAACTCGTCTCCCACCCAATTGGTGGAATATGCGAATATCTCCACCTGCGTATCGGTAATAAAATTCATCAACTCCCAGTAGTTGATGTCGCAGCAAATCCCCAACCCAATTCTGCCCCATTCGGTATTGACGGCCTGATATCCCAAATCGCCAATCTCCGCCCAGTTGAGATCCGGTCCGAACAGATGAATCTTTCGGTATTTGCCGATGATGAGCCCGTCCGGATCAAGGACGACCTGGGAATTGTAAAATTTCCCGGCTTCATCATCATATTCAGCCATCCCTGCAACGAGATATATCCCGTAACGAAGTGCCATCTGGGCGAAGGCAGTGGTAGCCGGACCGGGGATCGTCTCAGCCATAGCTTCAGACTCGGCTTTATTCTTAAAATTCAACCCGGTAGTGCACATCTCCGGCAGCACAACGATCCTGGCGCCGTTTTCTGCGGCCTCGGAGACTAAATCGGCGAGGCACCGCATGTTATCCGCTTTGTTGGAAGGGAGAGCCCGATATTGAATGGAGGCGACTTTAATCATTCCCCCATGGCGCCTTGTTTCTCTTTGCGGTGCTGTGTGTACAGAGCGTAATTCCTCTTCAAGGTGTCTGTAATGTTCAGTTCGTAAGGGCAGCGCGGCAGGCAGGCACCGCATTCGGTGCAAAGCGGCACGCTCAACATCGCTTTTTCCATGAATTCCACCGCAACGTTAGGCGACATCCGGGAGGCCACGATCGGATAGCCCATGGCCGGCGTTATCATTACCCCTTGCGGGCAAGGCTGACAATACTCACAGCGGCGACAGAACCTGTTCCCCAACTCACTGCGATACCTTCCCATGACTTCCAGGTCCCGGTCAGTGATGACGTTGGGCATCGCATAGAACGAGAGCACCTCGTCTACCTGCTGGCAGGTCTCAAAACCGGGGATCGGTACCACATCCAGGTGGTCACGCAGATACTTGAAGGCTACCGTTGCGTTGTCAATCACGCCGCCTCCGAAGGGTTTCATGACGATAAACCCCATCCCCTTCTCCTTGCTTTCTGCCAGAAGTTCATCCTTTGCTCCTTCCTCAATGAGGTTGAAGGGAAACTGGATGGTATCGAACAGTCCGCTGCGCACCATTTTGAGGGCCATCTGGAGGTTGTGCGACGTGACGCCGATGTGCCGGACCTTGCCGGCGGCTTTAGCCTTAAGAACTGCTTCCAGCGCGCCCCCGGGTCCGGTCACCTCCAGCCAGTCCTTCTCCTGGGCAATCTGGTGCAGCTGATAGAGATCGAGGTAGTCAGTTTTCAGCATCCGGAGGCTGTTTTCCAGGTGCGCCGTCGCATTTTGGGCTCCGCGCATCAGCGTCTTGGTCGCCAGCACCACCTTTTCCCGCATACCGGAAAAGGCAATCCCGATCTTCTCCTCGCTGTCACGGTAAGCGTTTGCTGTGTCATAAAAGGTGATGCCCCGCTCGAAGGCGTGCCGCAACACCTTTACCGAATCTTCCTTGGGAAACCGGATAATGGGGATGCAACCAAAACCTAGTTCGGACACGACCAGATCGGTACTGCCAAGATTGACATATTTCATAGATTTAACCCCTTGAACGCAAAATCAGTGTCTCGCCACAAGCTCAATACCCAATTGCTGCTGGTTGTTGCAGTTGCCGACTCTCTTAGTCACCTGCTCACTTTGCCAGAGATATTCGGTAGCGTTTCTTGTTGACGGAGCAGACGGGAAAGTAGCTGTTAAAAACATCACAAAATATATCCCACTCGGCAGCCTGGCGCAAGATAAACACCAAGGGCGGTTAATCTGGTTATGGGCTAGCCGAGGCGGCATCGTAGGTGCGCGTGGGCACGGAGTGCCCACCCGGCTTGGCAATGGCGGGTTTGGTGAGGGAGCCCTAGCTGCTCGTGCCCTTAAATCTTAATATCAACTCTCCTCCTCCCGGAGGGGGGAGGTCGGGAGGGGGGAATACACCTTATCATGAGCCAGCAACTAGCTATTGATGGTTAAAATAAATAAATCTATAATTTGAGATGAAGCAAATACGTTCGTAAAATGGATTCGTAAAAAGGGGAATGGTATGCAAAAGATTAAAACGAAAATTTTCAAGACCATAGCTCTCATGGCGTTTACAGGCTTGGTAATAGCAGGCTACACGGGAACGAGCAGTGCAAATTCAGGTAACGGCGGGCAGGATTATCGGGATTCGGATACCATGCAAGGGACTGGATCAGGTACCGGTGGATCCGACACCGGAACAACCAATGATACAGGTTCGAGCTACCGTAATGAAGACAAGGGAAATTCCACCGACAACAGCAGCGGCTCTGGCACGGGTGGTTCGACTGATACCGATACCTACACAAGCCCCAGCAACTATAACCAGGGAACCGGACCCAATTATGGAACCGCTCCCTTAGGCGGACCAAGTGGCGATGGCATGGGGAATCCGGGTCCTGTTAAAAGGTAAGTTAAGATTCCCCGCACGTGTCCGAGGGGACGTGGTCCGCTGCGTCCCCTCCACCTTTCTGCACCATGCCTGTCTGCAATCCGGCCCGCCGGCCTCTACTTGGGCACGGCAAAGAGGCGTCCGTTTTTGGTCTTGAGGAATTTCTCCAGGGCTATCTCCTCCTGTTTGACGAATCCCTGGTCGGGAAGGATGCCATTATTTACCAGTTCTATGACGGCACAGACCGAGGCGGCAGTCGTCCAGGAGATGGCCCGCCAGTGACGTCCGGTGATGGTCTTTGGATAGTAGGCCGTGACGAACTCCTCGCGCGCCAGCCTTCCCTGATGCCAACCTTCGGCGGAGGCATGGACATAGACCACGTCCTCGCTCACCGGCGGCTTGGCATTGACCAGAATCTCGCCAGCCCGCTTCCTGTCGTCGCGCATGAGCAGTTCGTGGAAGAAGAAGTTCATCAATTTGGCGTGCCCCGGGTAGCGGATCGATTTGTAGTCCAGGTTCTCCACGATTCCTGCGTAGGTTTCGCACATGGTCCCCAATCCGCCCGAGGTGGTGAAGGCCTCCAGCTGGATGCCGTTGATGACCAGCTTTTCCAGCCATTCCAGGGGGGAAACCGTCTTGTGGACCCCCTCCTCGATAACCGCGCAGTCGTTGAGGTACTCGTTGACGACCCCTTCGGGTGACCAGTTGAAGGCGTAGGAGAGCAAACCGGTGGGGTGGCAGGGGAGCGCTCCGACGCGCAGCCTGATGCTGCGTACCTTATCAAACTTTTTGGCCAGCGAGGCTCCGACAATCCCGATGAACCCGGGGGCGAGCCCGCACTGGGGCGCCATGACCGCGCTGGATGTGTGGCTCATGGCGATGATCGCCTTAGTCGTGGGGACGTCTTCGGTGAGGTCAAAATAGTGGACGCCAAGTTCGGCGGCGACCGTCGCGACGCTGAGATTGAGTGCAAACGGCAGGCAGGAAACCACGGCGTCGAACTCCTTCATGGTCGTGGTCAGCTCTTCGGTGCTGTTGACATTCAGAGGTATCACCGCGAAGGGGACTTTTTCATGAAAGTCGACGTCGGCGCCGGTGACGGTGAATTCGGAATCGTGGAGCATGGCCGCCACCAGTGAGCCGACTTTTCCAAGTCCCAGAACCAGGATCGAGTTGATTTTTTTTCGCATGGACAGTTCTCCGTGTTACAGGTGCATATGCTTTGAGTGTAGCCCCAAGCATCATTGTAACCCATCCCCGGGGAAAATCCGAGGGTGTGGGGGACAAGGCTCGAATTCCTGTTTTGCATCCCAAACGGGTGAAATTATATCCGAAGCTAACGGACAAAGAGTATACTCAAACTATGAAGTCCCGGATGGCTCTCCGGTCGATTCGTATAACGAGGCTCATCCCCTCAGCAGCAAGCGCAACCGTCGGACTCGCTGGCCTTTCGGACCGGTAGGTTATCATTCCCGATAGGCTGGCAACTTGTCGGCAGAAATAAAAGGAATACGTTATGGCAGTCGGTTGGGCCCGCGATGGGGCGGTGCAGGAACAAATAGATGCCACAGTGGAAGCCGGAGTTCAATTGGCCAAAAGCCGATTACCGGAGGGCGAAAGCTTGACTCATTGTGAGGAGTGCGAGGTGGCTATTCCCGAGGCGCGACGCAAAGCGGTGCCGGGCGTTCGACATTGCGTTGGATGTCAATCCGAAATAGAAAAGAGGCTGAAAGCGGCGACACTCTACAATCGAAGGGGTAGCAAAGATAGCCAACTGAAGTAAACCGTCTGGTCGCTGACTAAAGGGAGATGATGCCGAACAGCAGTGCATATCTGACCAGATCGGGAATGTTGCTAACACCAAGCTTCTTCATCATCCGATGACGATACGTTTCCACGCTTTTGGGGGAGATATTCATCAATTCGGAAATGGCGGAGTTTGTTTTGCCCTCCACCACAAATTTCAGGGTTTCTCGCTCGCGCCGGCTCAAGGCACTGATTGGGACCCGTGCGGGAGACAAGGTCTGGTTGCCCTCGCTGGCGGCAACTATCGCCAGCAAACATTCCTTGTCTGATTTGCCGGTCTGCGCCTTTACCCGAACGCTGAAATCACCCTGTCCCCTTCTAAGAAGTCTCAACTGGCAGTTTGTCTCCAGTGGGCGGTCCTCGAAAGCCTGCTTCAGGAAGTTGTTAAACAGGAGGCGGTCCGCTTCGGCGACAAGTCTCGTAAACAGCCGTTTGCTGATCTCCGATCGAGTCAAACCAAGAAGACCTGCAGCAGCAAGGTTGCATTTAAGGACATAGCCCTCACTGTTGAGGGTCAGGTAACTGACCGGAGCAAAATCATACAGGATCGTGTACTGGTCATCCAGCAATTCCAGCGTTTGACGCGAATGCTCCAACTCGGCATGCTGCATCTCAAGTTCCAACTGGTGCACCTGCAACTCGTGAAGCAGCCTTATTGCGTCCCAGGCTCTCGTTGTCTCAGCGTCGGCAGATCTTACCGCAACGACTTTTTCTGCATCCCTGCGCAATTTTAAAAAATCAGCCGACCTTTTGCTGTCTTCATTCATGGCAATTCGTCTCTGGGCCTGCGGCTAGCCTGAGCTGCACGTGCTTATGCATAACGGCTCCTGTGACGGTTCCCCCTCCTGGGAGTAATTATACTACCTCAACCAGGAAAATCCCTGCCTTTTATCCAACCGATCCGACGCCTGCCCGCCCTTTTTCCTCTCCGTGGTTGCTACCCTGCGACTCTCCCTAGCCAAAACTGGCCGGTACTTCCGGTGCCGCCTTTCTGGTACCGCTCCGACACGGAATTGATCCTGGTCGAGCCCAAGCTTCGAGTCGTTTGGCATTCATCGTGATCGCTCACCGTGGGTCGGGATACAAGGCGAGATGACGTACACAGTTTGATGTGCCATCGGGAAAGACAGACATCTATCATAAAATAATCATGAAGAGGTTGTGTCAGGAAATCACTTACAACTGGTATTGAACTGTATTAAAAGGTCACCTGCGTTTCGTTGTATGTAGGAATAACACTACAAAAACGCTAAATGCGTGTAGGAAATGTATTACAAAATTGCTGTTTGTCGGAAAAATTTACATGGCATATATCATGTGTCGGAAAAATTTACAAGTGCCAATCCTCCGGTAAGGGATCCTGTACATAATTTGTGAAAGCTGCCGGTATTTCATGTGGTTCATTCAAGCATTGCGTGTATATATCACCCTGATTAGCCGAGCGTGCACATTGTTTACACAATTGCAGAGGGCCGTCATTTCGCCATTTCTTACAGTAGCCCAGCCTGGATAGCTGTCTGACAAGTTTCTACCTGTAATATCGGACTGTTATGTCTTTGGTCTGGCTTTTGGCTCGCGCTATGCATTGGAGCTAAATCGCTTGATTTATTTATGGAAGGGAGATCCCCATGAAAGGGCAAAATGGTTCGGCTCAGCACATTAAGACTCAGGATTGGCCGCCCGGCCAGGTCTGCTGCAGGCCTCCACCTCCCAAGGTAAGCGGCAGGGCACCAAGACACAGACAGTGTAATAATACCTGAAAGAGGAGGCTTACGAAATGAGACATGGCAGTGCTGCACGACTGAGTTTTTATGTTGTTATGCTGCTGATATTTTCCTTCGCTGCTTATGGCTGCTCGAAGGTCGGGACGTCGATAGTAAGCGCAGATTCGGGCGATGCGCCGAAAGCAAGCACAGAGTATCAAGCCGTATTTCTTGACAACGGTCAGGTTTTTTTTGGGAAACTGGAAAATGCCGGTTCCAAATATCCCTTGTTGAAAGAAGTCTTTTATATTCAGAGTCAGGAGGACCCGACAACCAAGCAGATTAACAGTGTGCTCACCAAACGGGGCAGCGAACTCCATGGACCCGATATGATGTATGTCAATGCCAACCATGTCCTTATGATCGAGTCAGTCACATCAGGTTCCAAGGTGGCACAGCTTATCCAGGAAGCGAAGGCGAAAAAATGAAATATAAAAGGGAGACGGAGAGATGACTAGTAAACGAAAAAGATCTTTATTAGCTGCCGTAATGCTGGCTTTGGCATTACCTCCCGTTACGGCCCAGGCGACGAGCTTCACGTGGACGGGAACCGCTGCTGGAGCCGGCCTGTGGACCTACAACACAAGTCCCTATAGCTGGTCGGGTGCCAGCGGAACAGATCATTACCCGGGCCAAACCCACACCACCAATACGGACCAGGCCACCATCAACAATGCGACGAGTAACCCGGCCAGGCTCACCTCGGGGACTATAACCCTGGGCGGGACCGGTGTAGGGCCGGTCGGCGACTTGAATTATGCCCTGTACATCGGCAGTTCCGCCGGCCCAGATGCCCTAACCCTCAGCGGCAGCGCCATCCTGGGAGTGAAGGGCGGCATTTACAACGCGCAGAATATCAACCTTAACTCGAGCTCCGTTTTGCGTAACGACGCAGCCAACGGCACCACCCACCAAGCCATCAAAGGCAACGGCACCATTACCATGGCCGGCGGGAGTATCCAATCCGCCAACGGCGGTATCTGGGACTTGAACCAAGCACTGCTCGGCTACGGTACCATCTCGGCGCCGGTGACCAACAACAGCAGCATCACCGCCAACAACGCCACTGCCCTGAACATCACCGGGGCGCTTACCAATGGAGCCACCGGCGTCCTTAACGCCGGCACCAGCACAGCCAACCCCACCGGGACCCTGATTTTGAGCAATCTTACCAACAGCGGCGCCATCAACGTGTACGGCACCCTGACCAATAACACCGGCGCGGCCCTGTCCCTGACCCCGATAAATCTCGCCGGCGGCACCCTGAACGGCGCCGGCGGTTACAGCAATGCCGGCTCCTGGAGCGGTTACGGCACCATCGCCACCCCCCTGAACAACAGCGGCAGCATCACCGTCAATGCACCCAATACCCTGGTCCTCGGCGGCGCCCTGACCAACACCGGCACCTTCAACGTGAACGGCACCCTGACCAACAACACCGGTTCGGCCCAGAACCTGGCCGCGTTTATCCTCACCGGCGGAACCCTCAACGGCAGCAAGGGGTACAGCAACTCCGGGACCTGGGGCGGCTACGGTTCCATCCAGTCGCTGACGGGCAACACCGGCACCCTGAACGCCAGCGGCGGCGTCCTGGCCCTGAACGGCAATATAAACAACCTGAACGGAACCCTGGGTTCGACCGGCGGCGGCTCTTTTACCAACAACGGCACCATCAGTAACGGCACCATCTCCGGCAATGTAGCCATGAACGGGGGCGCCCTGAGCGCCACCAGCGGGACCATGACCCTCAGTTCCACCATCAGCGGTGCCTACTCGGTTACTGCCTCCGGTGGCGCCCAGGTTGCCCTCAACGGCGCCCACCTGATCGGCCCGACCGCCTTTTTTAACTACATCACCCTCGGCAGCTCGAACACCAGCGGACCGATCAATCTGACCGGCGACAGCGAGTTCGCCAACAACTTCCAGGTAAACGGGTACAGCCCCATCAACGTCAACGGCAACACCCTCACCCTGACCAATTTCAAGGGGGCTCTTCCTTCGGGCACCTACCTGAACGTGGGCACCGGGAACCTGCAGATAAACGGCCCCGCCTCGGTCTACAGCGGCGGCAACGTCCATCTGGCCGGCGGCAACATCTACGGCAGCAACGTCAACACCCTGCAAGGCAACGTGACCGGCTACGGCGACGTCACGGCGAAGCTTCTCTCCCCTGCAGGCAACCTGGCCACGGCGTCAGGCGGGACCTTGTACATCTCCGGCGGTGCGGAGTTCGCCCTGCCCGGCGGCACCTACAACAACGGTTCCCTGGCCAGTAGCAATGGCGCAACCCTGGACATTCGCTCCACCATCTCCAACTCCCAGCCGTTCACGTCTTATGTGACTCCCAATGGCGGTACGGTGAACCTTGACGGCGCAACCCTCGCAGCAGCCACCGGGGCCGCCATTAACCTGACCGCCGGCACGGTTAATGTGACCAATAACAGCACCATGACCGGAACCATCGGCTCTGCAGCCAACCTGACCGTGACCAGTGGCAAATCCCTGGATGCCTCGGGTGCCAGCTTCACCAACACCGGCACGGTGTTCGTCGACCACGGCACGGCCAGCTGGGGGACCTTCACCAACAACGGCGCCTACCACAGTGACCCGTCCACCCAGGTCTTCGCGAGCCTGACCCAGGGGGCTACCGGTTATCTGACCGGCGGGACGGGAGACGTATTCCAGGTCAAGGGCGATTTCATCAACGGCAGCACCCAGAACACGCTCTGGAATACGGCACTGGCGGCCTTGGACTTCATCAGCAACGGGACTTCCACCAGCCACAATTTCGCTCTCGCCGGGGCAGACAAGGGCGCAGGCGATGGCGGATTCCTCGACAACTTTGCCTGGGGCACTCTGGACCTTGCCGGGCAGACCCTGTCGCTTTCCGATGGCAATACCACCCCCGGCGCGGCACTGTACGTGGATGACATTACCGGTCTGGACATCTCAGGCTTTACTGTCGAGAACATCATCGGCAACGGCTTCAATATTTACTATGACCCGACGGTAGATTTGGACCTCCATGGGACTACCTATTACCTTGAGAACGGCGGCGTACTTACGCCGGATCCTGTGCCTGAGCCGTCGACCATCGTCCTGCTGGGTGCCGGTCTGGCCGGGCTGGCATTGGCGAGGCGCCGTCGTCAGCAGTAACCCCGGACCACCAGCAGGAACCAACCGTAGTAACACGCGGGGGCGGTGCCATCAGGCCCGTCCCCGTTTTCGCCGGCTCTCCCCGGCGTTCCCTCACTGGCCCCAATTGAGGGAACCGCTCTCCTTGGTGTCCACTCCTCCCCCTCCCTGAGGGTGCTTTCAGTGCCTCAGTCGCTACCCATCGGCACAGTTCGCAGGCGCGGTAGCCCGTCAGTGACCAGCGAAACTGCAGTCACCCCAAGGGGTAAAGCACTGTAAATGTATGGAGGCTGAGGAAATTAAGCAGGGAAAGATAAACTTGTTGATCATAAAATGGTATTGTGGTACCAATATGCCTAGGCGGCAGACGCGTCTTCCTCCTCCATTGGCCCGAAGGGGAGGGGACCGTTGGAGGAGAATGTGGCCGAGGTGACACCGGGCTGGTGCTGGTAAAAACGCTTGCCGCGCCCTGCCCCTGGCCGTGGCTTCCCTCTATAACCATGGGCTAAGGTAGCTGATGGCACTTACCTGCGAACCTACATTTGACAGCGAAAAGTTTTTCCAGCTGAAATTCAGCCGGCTTGAGCAGCTGTTCGACCAGGTCCAGTTCGGCATCGCCGTTTTGGACCGGGACCTCCGCTACATCCACGCCAATGACCGGATGGCTGTCATTGACGACATCCCCGCCGAAGAGCATATCTCCAAGTCTCTCATCGAGCTCGATCAGCAGATTGCCCTGGCTCTTGAGCCGGTGGTGTCCCGCACTGTCAGGGAAGGGCGCTCCTTCGTAGAATACGAAACCATCGTCATCAGGCCGCTTAGGGACCAATTCTCCCGGAACAGGTTCTGGCGCATCTACTGCTTCCCGCTCAAGGACAGGAGCGGCGCGGTGCTGGGCTGCACGCTGATCGTGAAGGACGCCACCGAACAAAAGATAAAAGAGGATGTTCAGAGCGAACGGCTGAAGGTTGAGGCGCTGCTCTCCGATCTGTCGACCGCCTTTATCAACGTGCCGGTGAGTGAGGTGGATGCCAAGATCGAGCAGGGGCTGCAGAAGGTCGTCGAGCACCTGGGTGTCGACCGCTGCTCCATCTGGCATGTCTCTCACGACAATGAGCGTCTGGTGCTCGCCTACTCCTATGCGGTGCCGGGCATCACGCCGCCGCCTGCCGTTATCATAGGCCTGATTCCCGTCTGGTACAGCATGCTGCTGAAAGGTGAGATCTTCAAGGTCTCCGACGTCGACGAGATGCCGGACAGCTGCTGGCTCGAGAAGAAATACTGCAAGGACAGTGGCGGCATCAAGTCGATCATGTTCCTGCCGGCGAGCGTCGGCGGAGTTGTCATCGGCGGCATGACGTTTGTGTCGTACCGGGCCAAAATGGAGTGGCCCGATGAGCTGATTCAACGGCTGCAACTCCTCTGGGGGATTTTCACCAACGCCCTGGAGCGCAAGCGGGCCGACCAGAAAATTCAGGACGCCCTTGCCGAGATCAAGCGCCTGAAGGACCGGCTGGAGGCGGAGAACATCTATCTGCGCGACCAGATCGACATCGAGTACAAGCACGACGAGATCATCGGCAAGTCCGAGGGGATCCAGAAGACACTGATCCAGGTGAAGATGGTGGCGGCCACCGACTCGAACGTGCTCATCCTCGGCGAGACCGGCACGGGAAAGGAGCTGATCGCGCGGGCCATCCACAACCTGAGCGGGCGCAAGGCGCGCGCCATGATCAAGGTGAACTGCGCGGCGCTGCCGGCGGGGCTCATCGAGGCGGAGCTCTTCGGGCACGAGAAGGGGGCCTACACCGGGGCGCAGACCAGCCAGATCGGCCG
>Ga0316225_1000399_pt1 | contig 55881 bp, 52 predicted proteins | sample TBH18015metaG_FD_206010 | JGI IMG/M metagenome (GOLD analysis project Ga0316225, IMG submission 206010) | Freshwater microbial communities from Trout Bog Lake, Wisconsin, USA - TBH18015 | ecosystem: Environmental > Aquatic > Freshwater > Lake > Hypolimnion/Profundal zone | place: USA: Wisconsin... | reverse complement strand
CCAGTCGATCGGTCCGGGGATGAGAATCATGCGCCTTGTTAGGTACTTGAGCCCCTGCCCTTTTTCCTGCCGGTGAGTATTCGGTTGCAAAGAACTGCCCTGCGAGCCAAACTTTATAACAAAACCGTTTCCCGCTGTCAATGCTTTTTCTTCCGGGCGGTGCGTTTTCCCTTTTGAGAAGCGCCCCGTCCGTCAGCGAGGTGTGTTTATAACAAAAGCTTTCAGGGGCGTCAACCGCTTTATGGTTAGATTGAACTAAGCCCTATTTTGTTGATGCCTACGACAGCGCACATGGCGACTCAGCTAGGGCGCATGATGATGCGCCCCTACGGGATGGCACGGGCCATGCCTTAATAGAAAAGAGCTGCCAGGCATGTTGCTCCTGGCAGCTCTTATAATCGACTTACGGCTGAAGCCTGGGGCTAACCTTGCGCCGCCTGCAGCGCCTGCTGGATGTCGGTGATGATGTCCTTCACGTCCTCGATGCCGATCGAAAGCCTGATGAAATCGGGGCTCACGCCGGAAGCGAGCTGCTCTTCGGGGGAGAGCTGCTGATGCGTGGTGGAGGCGGGGTGGATCACCAGGCTCTTCGCGTCGCCGATGTTGGCCAGGTGCGAGAGGAGCTTTACGCTATCGATGAACTTGGGACCTGCCTCAGCCCCGCCCTTTATGCCGAACCCGATGATGGCGCCGGCCCCGTTGGGCAAGTACTTCTTGGCGTTGGCGTGATCCTTGTGGCTCGGCAGCCCGGGATAGTTCACCCAACTGACCAGCGGGTTTTGCTCCAGCCACTCGGCTACTTTCTGGGCGTTTTCCACGTGACGCTGCATCCTGACGTGAAGCGTCTCCAGGCCCTGGATGATCTGGAAAGAGTTGAACGGCGAAATGCAGGCGCCCATGTCGCGCAGAAGCTCCACCCTCATCTTGATGATGTAGGAGATGTTGCCGAGCGCATCCCAGAACTTGAGGCCGTGATAGGAGGGGTCCGGCTCGGTGAATTCCGGGAACTTGCCGTTATTCCAGGGGAAGGTGCCGCCGTCCACCACGCAGCCGCCGATCGAGGTGCCGTGCCCGCCGATGAACTTGGTGAGCGAGTAGACCACGATGTCCGCACCGTGCTGGAGCGGTTTGAACACGTAGGGAGTTGCCGCGGTGTTGTCCACTACGTAGGGAATCCCCGCGTCGTGGGCAATCTTGGCTATCGCCTCGAAGTCGTCCACGTTGTTCTTCGGATTGCCGATCGCCTCGCTGTAGACCAGGCGGGTGTTCTCGTCAATCGCCTTGCGGATGTTCTCCGGGTCGGACGAGTCGACGAACTTGACCGTGATGCCCAGCTTGGGAAGCGTATAGTGAAACAGGTTGTAGGTACCGCCGTACAGATAGCTCGTGGAGATGATGTTCTGCCCGGCACTGGCGATGTTCAGGACCGCGTAGGTGGTGGCCGCCTGCCCCGAGGCTACCGCGAGCGCTGCGACGCCGCCGTCCAGCTCGGCTATCCTCTTCTCCAGCACGTCGGTGGTCGGATTCATCAGCCGCGTGTAGATGTTGCCGAACTCCTTCAGCCCGAAGAGGTTAGCCGCGTGCTCCGCGCTTTTGAAAACATACGAAGAGGTCTGGTAAATCGGCACGGCCCGGGACAGGGTCGACGGATCGACGGTCTGGCCTGCATGGAGTGCAAGGGTATCAAATCCATAGGTATTTTCTGACATATCGTTACTCCCGTCCTCTTAACAACCATCTCGGTAAAGAATCAATGTTTAAAAGCTATACAAAATGGTATCACTCTTGTCAACAAATTTGAATATTTTTTATCAGCAATTCAGTCGGGTAGCCTGCCGTACAATTCGGTGGTATGCGCGAGCTTTGTCGCAAGTTTGGCTGAGAAGGCATCTGCCGGGCATCTCCAGCTCCAGTTCCCGCCGGCCACCCCCGGCATATTCATCCTGCCGGAGCTCGGTAATTCCAACAGGTCCTGCATCGGGATGATCGCATAATCGGCGACCGAGGCAAGGGTACACTTCACCATCTGCCAGACAATGTCGGAGCTGTCCCGGTCCAGGTAGGAGAGCACCGATTTCTGTTCTTTGGGTTTGAGCGAATCGAACCACCCCAAAGTCGTGTCGTTATCATGGGTCCCGGTATAGGCGACGCAGGAGCGCACGTGGTTATGGGGCAGATAGGGGTTGTCCGGACCCGAGCCGAAGGCGAACTGCAGGATCTTCATGCCCGGGAAACCGAACTGGTCCCGCAGCGCCTCAACTTCTGAGGTGATGATGCCGAGGTCCTCCGCGATGATCGGCAGATTCCCCAGCGCGTAGCGCAGAGCATGGAAGAGTGCCTCGCCCGGCCCCTTGACCCAGCGCCCGTTGATGGCAGTCTTCTCCCAGACCGGGACCTCCCAGAACGCCTCGAAGCCGCGGAAGTGGTCGATCCGCACCATGTCGTAGAGAGAGAGGTCGTTACGCAGCCGCGCCACCCACCAGCCGTACCCCTCGGCAGCCATGCGGTCCCAGTTGTAGAGCGGGTTGCCCCAAAGCTGCCCGGTCTTGCTGAAGTAATCGGGCGGCACCCCCGCCACGACGATGGGCACTCCCTTCTCATCCAGATGGAAAAGTTGCGGGTTGGCCCAGACATCGGCGGAATCGAAGGCGACGAAGATGGGGAGATCCCCGATGATGGAGATCCCGAGCACGTTGGCGTACCCTTTGAGCTTTTTCCATTGGCGGGCGAACTGCCACTGCAGATATTTCTGCTCGCCGATGGTGCTCCCGAGCGTTTCGGTCCAGCTGACCAGCGCCTCGGCATCCCGATGTGCGAGCGCCTCCGGCCACGAGTTCCAGCTCTCTCCCTTGAAATGTTCCTTCAAAGCCATGAACAGTGCGAAGTCATGCAGCCAGAAGGTGGAGTCGCAGAACTGCCAGAACTCCTCCTTGCGCCGCTGGGAAGCCGTGGCAAAGAAGCGGGTGGCCGCGGTCTTCAGGAGTCCGACCTTGTAAAGCTCGGTTGCTCCGTAATCGACCCGCTCGGAAGAGCCGTCCGGCTGCAGGTCCTGCACGGAGAGGTCGCCCTCGTCCACCACCGTCTCCAGGCTGATCAGCAGGGGATTCCCGGCGAAAGCCGAATAGCAGGAATACGGCGAGTTGCCGTACGCCGTGGGGCCAAGCGGGAGGATTTGCCAAAGCGACTGCCCCGACTTGTGCAGGAAGTCGACGAAGCGGCGTGCCTCCTCGCCAAAGGAACCGATGCCGCCGGATCCCGGAAGGGAGGTGGGATGCAGGAGGACACCACTCTTTCTCTTTCTCACCATGATCACCTCAATTGCATTGAATTTCCCCGACAGCTCTTTTGGCAAGGGCCGCCCGGATTTATTGGCAAAGGCCAATCCCCAAGGCAGCGTATCAAGGGACGCTATAGTAACCGCGGAGTCAATACCCTTTGGCTACTGCCTGGAATACACTGTGATGGCACACCCTGGAGCAGGTTGACATTAGGCAGAAAGACTATGCCACAAAAAAGGTATAATGCAAACAATGTGGGGACTTTACCGGGAGATCGAGAGGTGCTATAGTGCCGTCATGGAAACTATCAAGACAGCGACATTCGAGGCATTACTTGAGTCGGCCGTTCCGGACGGCAATGGCGGGTATATCTTTACCCTGGACGGCGAAACCTATCAGATCAAGGACACCCTGGAAATAACGGGGATCGCTTCCAGAAAGGGATACATCATTATCTACTAGGCTGGCTCCTCCCCGGCCGCCGCCAGGATCTCGTCCACCCGCTTGCCGTCCAGGGTCTCCTCTTCGAGGAGCGCACCGGCGAGGGCGTCCAGTTTGCTGCGGTTGCTGGAGACCAGATCAAGCGACTTCGCCTCGGCTTGCCGTATCAGTGCGGCTATTTCCTGGTCGATGAGCCACGCCATCTCCTCGGAGAAGGTCTTCTCTTCGGCGAGCTTCATGCCGAGGAAGGGGTGTTCCTCGCCCCTGTGGAAGGTCATGGCTCCGATCTTCTCGCTCATCCCCCACTGGCAGACCATCTTCTCCGCAAGTTCCGTCACGTGTTTCAGGTCGCTGTGCGCCCCCGAAGAGATGTCGTTGAATACCACCATCTCGGCGACGCGGCCGCCCAGCGCCACGCAGAGACGGTTCACCAGGTAGGCGCGCGGGTAATGGTAGCGGTCGTCTTCGGGCAGTTGCTGGGTCACGCCGAGCGCGCGCCCCCGCGGCAGAATGGTCACCTTGTGCACCGGGTCGGAGCTGGGCAACAGTCGCGCCACCAGGGCGTGCCCCGCCTCGTGGTAGGCGGTGATACGCTTCTCCTCGTCCGAGATGACCATGTGGCGCTCTCCCCCCATGAGGATCTTGTCCTTGGCACGCTCCAGCTGCTCAAGGCTCACCACCATGACGTTGTCCCGCGCGGAGAGGATCGCCGCCTCGTTCACCAGCCCTTCCAGGTCGGCTCCGGTCATGCCGGGGGTCCCCTTGGCAATCACCGCGAGATCGACGTCCGGGGCCAGGGGGATCTTTCTGGTGTGGACCTTCAGGATCTTCTCCCGGTCGCGCCAGTCGGGCCGCTCGATCACCACGTTCCGGTCGAACCGGCCGGGACGCAGCAGCGCGGGGTCGAGCACGTCCGGCCTGTTGGTGGCGGAGATGACCACGACCTCGGTGTGCGGGTCGAAGCCGTCCATCTCGGAGAGCAGCTGGTTCAGGGTCTGCTCCCGCTCGTCATGCCCTCCCCCAAAGCCCGCGCCGCGGCTTCTGCCCACCGCATCCAGCTCGTCGATGAAGATGATGCTCGGCACCACCTTGCGCGCACTGGCGAAGAGGTCCCGCACCCGGCTGGCGCCGACCCCAACGAACATCTCGATGAACGCCGAGGCCGAGATGGAGAAAAAGGGAACCCCCGCCTCGCCGGCTACCGCCCGGGCCAGGAGGGTCTTGCCGGTGCCGGGAGGGCCGACCAGGAGGACCCCCTTGGGGACCTTGCCGCCGATCTGCTGGAATTTTTTCGGCTCCTTCAGGTACTCCACCACCTCGCGCAACTCCTGCTTCGCCTCCTCCATCCCCGCCACATCCGCGAAGGTGACGTTTGCCCGCTCGGCGTTGTAGGCCTTGGCTCCGGAACGGGCGAATCCCCCCATCATCGCGCCGGGCCCCTGGCTCTTCATCCCTCTCATAATGAACCACCAGACGCCCAGGATCAGCATCCAGGGAAGCAGATAAATCAGCAGGTTGCCGGCGGCGGACCCTTCAGCCGGCAGCACGACCACCTCCACCTTGCGTGCCGAAAGTTCCGGCAAGAGGGTCGGATCCCCCATGGAAGGAAGGTTGCAGTTGAAGAGCGCGGTGTCCACCGTGCCGGGCTTTTGGTCCATCGCGGCCGGTATTGCTATCTTCGTGCGCAGTTCGCCCCTGACGTTTTGCCCCCTGAGGGTCACCTTCTTCACATTTCCCGCCGCAAGCTCGTCCCTGAAGCGGGTATAACTGATGTCAGCCCCGCGCTCGGCCGCCTGTTTCACGATGGTGCCGTAAAACAAATCGAGCAGCAGAACGAGCATACCGGTTATCAGCAATGGCCTCCAGATCGTCTTCCCCATGCGAGGGCTCCTCTGCAGTAACGCCTGACTACTACCTCATGGAATTTTAACCAAGAAAGGGCGCATTACAAGGCGTTGAGGCAAGGCGGGGGTCGCAAGGGCAGATCTTGCGCCAGAAGCGGGGGTCGCAGGCACAGATAAAACAAACGCACGGTGGTCCTGGAGGAGGCGAAATTCGCGGTAGAAATGCCGCTGCTACAGAAGCTTTGCTTGGCGAACAACACGAAGCGTGGTGGGGATCAGTGGGAGGGGCTCACATCAGCGCTCAAGTTGGTAGACGCCGAAACCGAAAGAGGCTCCCTTGCCCAGGTGGGTCGCACTCCCCAACTGCAGCAGCAGGTGAAAGGGCTCCAGGTCGCCTGTGAAACTGGCGCTGCCCACCAAGCCGGCGGGCCGACCGGACCAGGACTCGAGTCGGCAGTCGGAGTCGAGCGTCCTGATGGCCTCGGAGGCACGCGAAAGCCAGCGGTAGTCAAGCGGCAGCTCCGTTCCGGAATAATAATAGGAAAGAGAGGAGACCCGGCGCATGAGCACCCGGGACAATTCGGCGAAACTGAAGCGCCTGAGCAGCCGTCCCTCATGGGTAAGCTTGAGCGGAGTTATGAAACGGACCGTCACCCGGTCCGGAAGTAGCGGTCCGGCGCCGGTCGGGTCGAGCGCACTCAGCAGGGGAAGCGCAGGGTGCAGTCCGGCTCCGACCGGCTCGCGCGCCCCCCCCGGGCATTCTGCCTCGACCTTGACCAGGGTGGCCTGCATCCCGTCAAAGAGAAATCTCACCGCGTCGAGGAAACAGACCAGATGCTGCACCGCGCTGCCAAACAGGGTGAGTGAGCATTCGAAGCTGGCGCCGCCGTTTGGCAACGGCAGGAGCGCGGGAAACTGAAAAACGAAGGGAAGTGGCGGCTTCTGGTGGCGCCTCACGGCGTCAGGGTCCTTCGCGACATGCTGGCCGAAATTTGCCGGATAGGGGCAGCTTTCGCTGGAGGCGCAACCGGTGCATTCCAGCCTGCGGCAGGAAAGCGCCTTCCGGAAGGCGGCATCGAAACCGCTGCGGCAGGCATAGAGCGCATAGGGATCGTCCAGATCCTCGTCCAAGGAAAAGGTGAAAAATATTTTTACGTAGTGAAGTTCCACGTCAGGCTCCCTGATTCCTTTATACCGGTGGCGGGACGGCGACGCAACAAAATTGCCTCGGCCGGCCTGGCGCGGCTGCTGTTCCGCGGAGGCTCCCTCACCCCTTCCCCTCTCCCGGAGGGCGAGGGGACAAGCGCAAAAACGACCCTCGGGAATCTGGCGGGGGTGAGGGATGTGCTGCACCAAAAAAAGTGGCCCTCCGCTATGGAAGGCCACCTTTAGGTGAGGGGAATTTGACTCTCAGGGAGAGTCTAACTCAGCAGACTACTGCAAGCTCTACTTCTGGTTGATCGCACAAAGCTTCCACTGGTTGTTGCCGACCGGCCTGGTGAAGGTCCAGTACTCCTCGAACTTTACCGGCTCGGTCTTGCTGCCCGACAGTACGGCCCCGGTCGAATCGTCCGTCGTGTAGTCCAGCAGGTTCGCGTAGATCAGGGCGGTGACGAAGTCCTTGCCGCTTTCCTGCCAGGCCTCGGAGATCTCGACGGTCCTGACCGCGATGTTCTCCAAGCGGTTGATCTTCTTGTCCCGCAGCAGCGTGTCGATGTCGCGCTGCAGCAGGCCGCGCATCTCGTCACTCAGCACCGCCGCGGCGCTGGAGAGATCGCGGTTCATGAAGGCACCCTGTATCTTGAAGAACATGTCCATGACATTGTCGTTGAAGCGCTTTTCGTCAAAGGAGGGATCCATCTGCCTGATGTAGGAGAGCCCTTCCTCCAACTCGTTGCGCTCCGGGGCGTAGCTTAGGCCCTGGTTCTGGTTCTGGTAGTCGTTCATCTGGATAACCTTGCCCTGCTGCCCGTAGCTCCCCTCGTCAGCCCTGTTTTTTTTTACGAACCGGTAGATCAGATAGCCGATGCCGGCCAGCAGCAGGATCTCGAAGAGTCCGACGCCGCCGCCACCGCCGCCATAGCCGCCGCCGAAGCCCATCGACCTGAAGAGCATGCCGCCCAGCATGCCACCGGCCATGGAGCCCAGAAAGCTGCCGCCGAAACCGCCGCCGAACAAGCCACGCGAGGGCTGCTGGTAAGGCGTCGCAGGACTGGGCTGGGAAGGCGCGTAAGGCCGGGAAGGCGCCATCTGGGAGGGCGGCGCCATCGGACGGGAATAGCTCCTCGATCCCCGGCTCCCCATGGAGCCCCCGCCACCGACCCGGGCCTGGGCGTTTTGCTCGACTACCAGGAAGGTCGTCACCAGCAGCGCTGCAAGCATCGTCAACAACCTGATATTTCTTTTCATCATCATGCTCCTTTCGTTTTCCCTTCTGTTTCTTTGAATCCTTTGTCCTGGTTACAGGATAGGGCATCGGAGGCTCCCGCCTCAGCCAGCCTGAGTTCCAGATATTTCCGCACCCGGCCCACGATGGCCAGGACAGCCTCGTCCTGGGGGAGGGTGGCGGCCAGTTGCTCCAGCACCCCCCGCTCCTTGACCAAACGCAGGGTACTCCGGAAATTAATATCATAAACCCACGACAGTTGCAGCAGTTTAAAATCGTGCAGGCTTTTCAGCATGGTGAGCTGCACCATCTGCTCAGCCTCCACTGCCGCCAGCACCTCAGGAGAGCAATGGGGGAGGTCCGGGAAGCCAAGACCTGCGGCGGAGGCCCGCTCGCCCTCCGGCGTGAAGAAATAATCGATGAAGACCCGCCAGATGTCGAGCTTGTCCGCGTCCCGCACCAGACGCAACAGGTCCTCGGTAGCCGGTGGCAGCCCCGCCGGGATCCGAAAGACGTTGTGCAAGCGGACGGCGAAATAGACGGAGTCACGTTCTGCCTTGGGGAGGAAGTCGAGCAGGGCGTATTGCTTCAGTATCTGTGCGGAGAGCGTGGCATGGTTTATCGACTCGCTGTCCAGGAAGGTGCGGAACTCCTGGTACTGGGGGAAACGCCCCAGGTCATGGCACAGGGCGGCCACCTGGGCCAGCATCTGGCGCCGCTCCCCGCCCCCCTGCGCGATCAGGCGCGCCGCCTCGCAGACGTTGCGGGTGTGCACCTCCTTCAGGTCGAAGTTGCGCTGCACCTCGGGGTCGGAGCTACGGAAGGAGGCACAGTAGGAGGTGAACCAGGCCGCAAGGGATGCCAGATCGGTCACCTGTGCTGCGTCAATCATGGTTCGCCTTCGCCACCACGTAGTCGGTGAACTCGGCCATGGCTCGCGCATCATCCCCGCCCTGGTAGGCGATGACGCTGCGCAGGTGGGCGAAAGAGTCGACATCCATCTTGTCGAAACTGCAGCCGATACCACCGGACATGAGCCGTGCCACGGTCCCGCTCACGTTGATGACCACCGGATCGAGCTCCATGGTGAGGTAGATGGTGATCTCAACCGGCGTCCCGATGGGGATCTGCTGATCGGTCGCGAGGTAGAGCCCGTGCAGGCTTACGTCCTTCACCTCGCCCTTGAGCGCCATACCTTCGCACTGCAACAGCGCAGAAACCTTGAAATCAACCCGGGAGAAATTTCGCTTTTCGAGCATACCAATCTCCTTTTCCTGCCGCCTTGTTAAAAAAAGGGGGCGATACGCCCCCTTCGATTTTGCCTGTAGCCGGTTGAGCCGCCTAGTCCTCGAAGTTGCCCTCGGGCCCCTTGTCGTGGGAAAGCCCCTCGGCCCGCTTGGAGAGCTGGTCGCGGGTCCAATGCGCGGGATCTTCGATCAGCCGGCCCTTGGGGCCCAGATCGTAGCTGCCGGCCTTGAGGATTGCGGCAATGCCGAGCGGCGCGGTGTCCGCGGAATTGAACACCTCGGTGATCAGCTTGTAGGCGAAAGCCTCCACCCGGGCCGACATGCGCTCCCGCACTTCCTTGGGCTGCGCCAGGAACTTGTTCTCATAGAGCAGGTTGAGATTTTTGTAGTCCCCTTTTTTCCATCCCTTGGAGTCCGCGAAGGCGACCATCTCGGCCCAGAGCTCCTCGGTCATCCCTTCGCCCTTCACCTTGATGAAGTTGCCGTTGGCGTCCAGGTTCGCGTTGCCGTACTCGTTCACCTCGAGGCCCCAGGAAATGAACTGCAGCGCGGTGGCGACGTTGGCCTTGGTGGTGCGGGTCTTGCCGGCGATCTCGCGCAGCCTTTCATAGCTGTTGCCGGAGGTGCCGTGCTGCGCCCCGTTCACCCCGTACGGCTTGACCGCCTCGTGGATCTGCGCGGTGAGATCGACCTGGATGCCGGCGGAGCTTGCCTCGATGCCGTGGGTGGTGCCGTTATTGAGAGCGATCCAGTCCGGGAACACCTCGTGAGCGTTCAGCCCCTGGATCAGGAAAAGTGCCTCGGAAACCGTGGAAAGCCCCTGCGCTCCCTTGATCTCGCCGACCTCGGTTTCCAGCCCGGCCCAGGCCGGGATGTACTTGCTCAGCTCCAGGTTGGCCAGCAGGTTCTGCTCGTCAGGGAGGTGTGAGGCGTCGATGGCGATGGAGGTGATACCGGCGTCGAACATGCTGGGGATCTCGACCTTGGCCTGCGCCACGTCCGCGTCGCCCTTGATGCCGTAGTGGTCCGCATGTATGGCGACCGGGATGGTGATGCCGAGCTCGTTGCAGGCCGCATCGACCTGGCGCGCCATGTTCCAGTAGCTGGTCGGGCAGTACGACTTCTGCCCCCCCTCCGACTTGGCTATCTCGATGAGGATTGCCGCGTTCGCCTTCTGGGCCGCCGCGAGCACGCCGCGGATTACGAAGTGATTCCTGCCGTTTGCCGCCAGGGCCAGGGCGTGGCCCTTGGCGTTCATGGCCCGGTCAATTACCTTGCCACTCACCAGGAGGGCCTTGGAATTGGGGAAAAGCTTTACCACGTTGGGTGGGCGGCCGATCTCGAGCGCCTTGACGAAATCCGAAGCTGATGCTGGCATATCTCCTCCTGTTGGGTGGGTAGTTGCTCCATAGCAAAAAACGTAAACCTTATAGCATCTTAATACTCGCCAGGTCAAGGCAAGTTCCACTACCTGGTAAGAGAAAATTCACTCGCACCTGCCCCGGCAAAGCTGCCGCGGCCCAGATACTCCCCGCGCCAGAAGGCGGCAGCGTCCCCCGGCGGCAATCCCGGCTCGACGTGCGAGAAGGTGAAGGACAGGGGAGGTTCATTCGTGCGGACCGCGCTGGTGAGGGTGAGCGGGTACCGTGCCAGGGTCGGGTAATCGCCCCGCACCGCCTGGGCGGGCGCCCCCTGTGCCAGGGTGCCGGCCGAGACCAGGTACTGCACACCCTTTTCGAGGGCAGGCAGCCTGGCGTGCAGCGACAGCTCGCCGGCCGCGTCACCGGACCAGCGGAAATCGTAGCTTGGGGTCCAGCGCTCGCCGCTGCTAAAATACGACAGCCGCGCCCGGCCCCCCGAAAGCCAAATGCGCGCCACGGCGGCCCCTTTTCGTGCCGCCGCCAGCTCCAGCTCCAGCGCTTCCAGTGAGCGCCGGCACTTGCGCTCGCCCCGGTACACCGACTCCAGCTGGGACAGGGCGAACTCGGTCCCCCGCTGCAGGGAGCTCACGGGGTCGGGGTTGGCCTTGGTCCTCCTGGGAGCCTTGCCGCTTTGGGACTTCACGGCGGCGCTGAAGATCTCCTCCTGCCGGGAAAGCGCCTGCATCCGGTCCTGAAGCTCGCTGACGCGCTCCTCAAGCCTGGCGATCTCTCTGGCCCGGCGCCGGTCCTGGTCCGCGGGGACCAGTTCGACCCTGAGTACGCTGCCGCCTCCCAGCGGCTTCACCCGGAGCGATCCTGAGATGAAGGCGTTCGGCAGCGGGTATTCCAGGAAGCCGTCGACCGCAGCGGCCTCCTGCTCCACGCGAGCCCCGTCCAGGTAGAGGGTGACGCTCCTCCCTCCGGCGCTGGCCGGCTGCCACCAGAGCAGCAGCAATATACCACAGCAAAGCGGGATCAGGTGCATGCGGCACCTCAGCTAGGGGGGCGGAAAGTCCTCAAAAACCCAAGTCACAAATGTACAGCGTCCCGGCGCTTTTGCAAGCGACCGGGCGCAGATTGCTACTTGGCGACGTCCAGCAGTTCCACTTCGAAGATCAGATTCGCGTTGGGCGGAATCGCCCCGGGCGCACCGGCCGCTCCGTAGCCCAGCTGGGCCGGGATGAAAAGCTTCCTTTTGCCGCCCACCCTCATGGACATGACGCCCTCGTCCCAACCCGGGATGACCTCGCCCGCGCCGATGCGGAACACGAAGGGCTGGCCCCGGTCCACGGAGCTGTCGAACTTCTTGCCGTCTTCCAGCCATCCGGTGTAGTGCACCGTCACGCTCTTGCCGGATACCGGCGCGGCGCCGCTCCCCTTGACGAGGTCGGTATAGGAAAGCCCCGAAGCGGTCTTGACCGCGCCGGTTGCGGCCGGGGTCTCGGCACTTTTTTCCGGCACACTCTTGGCTTCCTTCTGTGAGCAGGCCGGGATGCTGATTGCAGCGAGGAGCAACAGTAACACGATAAACTTCTCAACATTACGCATGAAACATCCTCCAAAAGCTAGTTGGTCTGTTGTGCAGCTCTTTTGAAACCGGGCACCCGCGAGGGGTGTCTCTACGGAAACGGGTCTTGTGTCAGCAGTGGGCACCCGAGAGGGGTGACCTTACAGAAACTGGTCATGCGTCAGTAGTGGGCATCCGCGAGCGGTGCCTCTGCAGGAGCAACGGGTCACTCCAGGAGGTGCACGAACAGGCCGCTTCTCAGCTTGGGTTCGAACCAGGTCGACTTGGGCGGCATGATCTTGTCCTCGTCGGCAAGCGACATCAACTCCTCGATGGAGGTGGGGTACAGCGAGAACGCCACCTGGTACTCGCCGGAGTTCACCTCCCGTTCCAGCTCGGCGACCCCGCGGATGCCTCCCACGAAATGGATGCGCTGGTCGGTGCGCGGGTTGCGCACCCCGAGCACGGGGCTCAGCAGGTTGTCCTGCAGGATGGAGACGTCCATCGCCGCGACGGCGTCGTCTGCGGCGAAAGAGCCCTCGCGGGCCAGCAGCTCGTACCACTTGCCGGCCAGGAACATGCCGAACTGGTGGCGCCGGGCCGGGCTGAGCGCGGCCGGAACCGGGGTCACCTCGAAGCGCTCGGCAACCCGGGCCATGAACTCGGCGACGCTCCTGCCGTTGAGATCCCGCACCACGCGGTTGTACGGCATGATGGTCATCTCGTTGTCGGGGAAGATCACCGTCAGGAAGAAATTGTACTCTTCCTTTCCGCTGTGTTTCGGGTTGGCGCTTTTTCTCAGGTCACGCACCCGGCTCGCCGCTGCGCTGCGGTGATGGCCGTCGGCGACATACAGGGTCGGGATCGCGGCGAAGCGTTCGGTGAGCATCTGGACCTGCGCGGGACCGGCTACGCTCCAAAGGGTGTGGGATACCCCATCGTCGGTGACGAAGTCGTAGAGCGGCTCTTCGGAGGTGACCTGCTCGATGGCCTGCGTGATGACGGGATCGTTACGGTAGGTGTAGAAGACCGGCTCATCGTTTGCGTTCAGCGCGTCGATATGCCGGACCCGATCCTCCTCCTTGTCCGCCCTGGTCAGCTCATGCTTCTTGATGGCGCCGCTTTGGTAGTCATCGACCCCGGCGCAGACCACGAGCCCGGTCTGGGTGATGCCTGCCATTTTCTGGCGGTAGATGTAATAGCGCTCGCTGGCGTCCTGCAACAGTACTTCGCGCTTCATGAATGACTGGAGGTTGTCATGCCCCTGGGTATAGACCTGGTCCGAATGGATGTCCGTTCCCTTGGGCAGGTCGATCTCCGGCCTCGATATGTGGAGAAAGCTCACCTCGTTGCCGGCGGCCATCTGGATCGCCTCTTCCGTGTTCATGACGTCGTAGGGGAGAGCCGCCACCTTCTCGGCCAGCTCCTTTTTGGGGCGCACCCCTTTGAAAGGTTTTATAAATGCCATTCACTCGCTCCCGTTCGGGTTTCTGAATTGTAAGTATTAACTTCTACGTTCTACGTTCTATGTTCTACGTTCTACGTTCTACGTTCTACGTTCTATGTTCTATGTTCTACGTTCTATGTTCTACGTTCTATGTTCTATGTTCTATGTTCTATGTTCTATGTTCTATGTTCTATGTTTTTGTATAAGTTCCAACCGTTAGGTTCTACGTCCTATGGTGTAAATTCAAAGCATCAAGATATTATGCTTGGTCAGCCTGTCCTAAAAGTACCTCTTGGCTCCGACAAACCTTTTCAGGTAGTACGCCTCGTCAATGGTCGACACCCTGATGTCGTCGCCCCTTTTCGGGGCATGCACGAAACGCCCGCCTCCGACGAAGATGCCGACGTGGGTAATCTCATCCGCAGAAGCCCCGAAGAAGAGGAGGTCCCCGTCCTTCAACTCGTCCTTGGCGACCACGTCCCCCACCCGGTATTGCTCGCGCGAGGTGCGCGGGATATTGACCCCGCACAGGTTATAGACGGCCCGGACAAAGCCGCTGCAGTCCATGCCGTCTACCACGGTGTCCCCGCCCCAACGGTAGGGGATCCCGACGAAGCGCTCGGCGGTGCGGGCCGCTATGCCGCCCATATCGCTTTTGTCCCGCCGTGGCTCCTGCTCCCGCTTCTTGGCAACTGGAGCCGGTTTTTTCAGTGACGGCGCCGGCGCCTTTTCCAGCGAAGGCTCACGCATCGACAGGCTGACGTCGTGCTGCGGAGCGGCAATGAAATAGGTCGAGATGATCCGGTCCTTGACGAGCTTCTGGGCAGTCTTGCTGGCATCGGCCCGGCGGCTGAAGTCGCCGAAACGGACCGCGTAGATACCGTTCTCCCGTTTGAAGTAAAACGCCTCGATGCCCTTTTCCTGCAGTTTATTGGTAAGCCGCTCGGCGTTTCTCACATCCGAGAAGGCGCCCACCTGGATGGCGAAGCCCACGTCCTTGAGACCGGCGCGCTGGGCGGCGCAGCCGTTGGCGACCGGCGCCAGGAGCAGCAGGCAGACCGTGAGAAGTCGTAATTTTTTAAGCATGTAAGTCCCTTGTTTGGTAACGGTTCAACACTACAAAAGCTAACCCTCCAGCTACCCCTCGCCCTCCGGGAGAGGGTGGCCGAAGGCCGCGTGAGGGAGGTGCCCGGAGGGCGATGTGCAAGCTTGCCGCTGGATATCCCCGTGGCTAAATATCCTTGGTCTCCCGGCGCACGCCCATCAGGTAGGCGACCACGAATTCCTCCAGGTCGCCGTCCAGAACCGCGTCCGGATTGCCGCTCTCGACACCGGTGCGCAGGTCCTTCACCATCTTGTAGGGGTGCAGCACGTAGGAGCGGATCTGGCTGCCCCAGCCGATCTCCTTCTTCTCGCCCGCGATGTCGGAAGCCTTCGCTTCCCGCTCCCGCAGCTCTTTCTCGTACAGTTTGGAACGCAGCACCTTCATGGCGGTCGCTTTGTTCATGTGCTGGCTGCGCTCGCTCTGGCAGGCGACCACGATCCCCGTCGGATTGTGGGTGATCCTGATGGCGGAGTCGGTGGTGTTGACGTGCTGGCCGCCGGAACCGCTGGAGCGGTAGGTGTCGATCCTCAGGTCGCTCTCCACGATCTTCACGTCGATGTCGTCCTCCTCGATGATCGGGAAGACGAAAACCGAGGCGAAGGAGGTGTGGCGCCGGGCGTTACTGTCGAAGGGCGAGATGCGCACCAGGCGGTGGATGCCCGCCTCGGCCTTGAGGTAGCCGTAGGCGAAGTCGCCGGTGACCGCGAAGGTGACGCCCTTCACCCCCGCCTCCTCGCCGCCCTGGTAATCGGTGATCTCGGTCTTCCACCCTTTCTTCTCGCAGTAGCGCAGGTACATCCGGAGCAGCATCTCGGCCCAGTCCTGGGACTCGGTGCCGCCGGCGCCGGCATTGATGGAGACGAAGGAGCCGGAGAAGTCGTGCTCGCCGGAGAGCATCCGGCGGAACTCCGCGGCGCTCACACCGGCCTCCAGCTCCAGGTTCATCGCGCCGACCTCGGCGAGGGTCGCCTCGTCGGCCTCCTCGGCCCCCAGCTCGATCAACTCGCGGATGTCCCGGGCCTGGCGCTCCAAACTCTCCCAGGCGTTCACGTCCTTCTCCATGACCATGCGCGCCTTCAGCACTTTCTGGGCATTTTCCGCGTCGTTCCAGAAATCGGGCCGGGAGGTGAGCTCCTCCATCTCCTGCATGCGCTCTTTCTTGTCATCTACGTCAAAGAGACCCCCGAAGCTTGTTGATCCGCTCTGCGAGCCCCTCTATCTTGGCAACTTCTTCTCTGAACATCTGAAACTCCTTTGGCTATCCTGATTAGTGATGATCTTCCGCCATAGTCCCCCCTCCCCTTGCGGGAGGGGGTTAGGGGGAGGGGGAAGGTGCCATGACTGCCCAAAGGTAACCTCACTCCGTGGTTGCTTCCCCCCCACCCCGACCCTCCCCCGCAAGGGGGGAGGGAGAGTTTTTGGAAGCGGAAGATTGTCGCTAATCGGGTTGGCTGTTCTTGTTGCGGAGACTATTCAATCCTCTTCATTTTCTGAAGCGCGCAACACATTCATGGCTCCGTGAATATTGCAATAGCATCTATTTGTCCAGTGAACCTTCATTCGGACAAACCGTACTTCGCACGAATCTCCTTTACGTCTTTGGTCCTGCCAGCTTTACTATCTGCCACACCGCGCTCGACAGCTCCCCGCAGGTGGATTTGGTGCATCAGATCATCCCAGGCAGCGTTTGCAGGCATCAGGTCTATAATCCTGTGGGCTTCTTCCTTTATTATCATGGTAGGCATATAGGCTCCTTCCATCAAAAATTAGCACAGAATCGGCAGGTAATCAATTCAACTCCGGGTCCTCTGCCTGCGGAGACAGAAAATCGCCAGTGCCCCACTGAGTGCCAGGCAGACCAGCGCGAAGAGGTCGCCGTGACGGCTGTAGAAGCTGCCGCCCTCCCCTCTTCTCACCTGCCCCTGCAGCGTCGCTTCCTCGAAGAGCCGGGTCATGCCGCGTATGTGCCCCTTGCTGTCGATGACCGCCGAGATCCCGGTGTTGGCGGCCCGCACCAGCGGCACCCGGTTCTCCACGGCCCGGAACACCGTCATGGAAAGATGCTGGTAGGGGGCGGAAGACTTCCCGAACCAGGCGTCGTTGGTAATGTTCACCAGGATTCCCGCCCCCGCCTGGACATAGGCGCGCGCGACCTCCGGGAAGATACCCTCGAAGCAGACCAGCACGCCGATCTTGCCGCCGATCGTCTCCAGCGGGACCGCGCTCTTGCCGGGGGAGAAATCCCCGATCCCCGCCACCAGCTTGTTCACAAAGGGAAAGAGCGCCGCCAGCGGCACGTACTCGCCGAAGGGGACCAGGTGCAGCTTGTCGCTCCTGCCAAGGACCGCGCCGGTCGGGGAGATCAGGAAGGCGCTGTTCAGGTAGCGCACCAAGTCCCCGTCCTTCTCGAAAGCGGGGCTGCCGGTCACCAGGCAGCTCTTCAGCTCGCTGGCCAGCGACTGCACCCGCGCCGCGTAGACGGGCTCGCTCTGGAAGAAGAAGGGGAGCGCGCTCTCGGGCCAGACCACCAGGGTCCCGCCGCCCTGGCAACCCTGGCGCGACAGCCTCTCGTAGGTCGCCACGGTCGCTTCCTCGAAAGCGGGGTCCCACTTCACGTCCTGCGGGATGTTGCCCTGCACCAGAAGCACCCGCTGCAGCGGCCCGGTCTCCGCCCGGTTCAGCGCGTTGAGGCCGTAGCCGAGCGTCGCCGCCATCAGCAGCAGCAGCGCCAGGAAGCCACGCACCGGGTAGGGTGCGCCCCGCTGCCGGAACCAGAGCCACATCCGGTAGATCACGACGTTGGCGAAGGCGACCAGGAAGCTCACGCCGTACACGCCGGTGAGGTCGGAAATCTGGATCAGCGGCAAGGTGCGGTATTGGGAGTAGCCGAGGTCCGCCCAGGGGAAACCGGTCAAAAGATAGGAGCGGATCAGCTCGCAACCCACCCAGAAAAGCGGAAATGAGCAGAGCGCCGGGATCCCCCGCAGCTCGCCCCGCCGGGTGAACCAGAGGACCAGGCCGGGATAGAGGGCGAGATAGGCGGCGAGCGTCAGGTACAGCGAGACACTGACGGCAGCCGGGAGCTTCCCGTAGGTGATCATGACGATGTTCACCCAGTAGAGCACCCCGGCGTAGCTGGCCAGTCCCGCGACGAAGCCGAGCTTGAAGGCGAGTCTGGGCGAGGCGCCGGAGGCAGCCACCAGGAGCGGCACGAAGGCAAACCAGGCCAAAAGCGAAATACCTGGTTCCGGAAAGGAGAGCGCCAGCAGGGCACCGGAGAGCAGCGCCAAAAGATAGCGTCCCTGCACCGCGTGACCCTTGATACGGGTAAACAGCTTCATCACGAGTTATCCGTATCTCCATTTAACTGCCGGGGCTCCAGCCTGACGATGCGCACCCGGTGGATGCGCCGATCGTCCGCCTCCAGCACGGTGAGCTCCAGGGTGTCGCTGATCACCACCTCACCGGCCTCCGGGATTCGCCCGGTCAGATGGAAGATGAGTCCTCCGACCGTTTCGAACTTGTCCCTTTCCACCACGACCTTGAAGTGCTCCTCGATCTCCTCGACCGGGAGCCTGCCGTCCGCGACGATCGCGCCATCGGGCTCCACCGTGAGCCGCTCCTCCTCCAGGTCATACTCGTCCTGGATGTCGCCCACGATCTGCTCCAGCAGGTCCTCGATGGTGACGAGCCCGGAGGTGCCGCCGTATTCGTCGATCACGATCGCCATGTGCACCCGGCGCTTCTTGAAGTCGTGCAGCAGTTCCTCGAGGTTCTTGGTCTCAGGCACGAAGTAGGGGGGCCGGATCAGCTTCCTAAGCTCGACGGAGGCGTCCGTGGCACCCCAGTGCTTGAGCAGGTCCTTGGCATAGATGAGCCCGATGATGTTGTCGATGGTCCCCTCGAAGACCGGCAGCCGCGAGTGGCCGCAGGCGATGATCGACTGGAGCACCTCGCTCACCTCCGCCTCGATGGAGACGCAGGCCATCTCCATGCGCGGCAGCATGATCTCGCGCACCACGGAGTCACCGAGCGCGAGAATGGAGCGGATCATCGCGTTCTCCTCCTCGTTGATCAGCCCCTCCTCCTCACCGGCATCCATGATATCCTGGATCTCCGCCTCGGTCACCCGCTTCTTGCGGTACAGGAGCCTGCCGATCGCCTCGATCAGCCCCTGCCCCTTTCGTCCATTCTCCTCTTCCAAGGGTACATCCCCTCCGTTACTGTCGGTGTCGTGTTACCGGTAAAAGGCCCGCCTCAGCCCATAGCCCTGAAAAGGACGGTCACCAGGACCGTCAGCAGCGTCCCGGTCAGGGCGCCGATGATGACCTCGCGCATGCTGTGGATACGTAAAAGAAGCCGCGAGTGGCTCACCATGATCGCCAGGATGAAGCACAGTAGCGAGATGAGCGGGTCCTGGGTGCTGAAGGAAACGCTGGTGGCGATGGAGAAGGCGACCGCCGCGTGGCCGCTCGGCTCCCCGCCCTTGAGCGGCGTGCCGCTGCCGGTGAGCGTCTTCAGTATGATGACCGCGATGAGCACCAGGACGACGGAGACCACCGTCCCCAGCTCCGAGCTGGTTCCTACCATGGCAAGCAGCCCCCTGTGGAACGGGAAGAGGTACTTGGCAAGCACCAGGTACCCCAGGATCGCGGTCCCGAAGGCCGCGACCAGCACGGCGCCCGCCGCGACATCCTTGGCGATCTTCGCCATAGGATGGAACTCCGGCGAGATCATATCCACCACGACCTCGATCGCCGTGTTCAGCAGCTCCGCGAAGAGGACGAAGGAGATCGCGAGGGCGATCAGCATGAACTCGGCCGAAGAGACCCGCAGTAGGAGCGCGGCGGTGAGGATGAGGATCGCCGCTGCGAAGTGGTGCCTCATGTGCTTCTGGGTGCGCGCCGTGTAGAGGATCCCCTCAATGGCGCAGTTCACCGAGTCGATGAAGCGGGTCGGCTTCACGTCGGGCCCCCCGAAAGATGTACGATCATTACCTCAAGGCAGGCCTGCCGTTTTGTCCCCCCTATGGAATAGGGGGGAAGCTGAACGCAGTGAAGCAGGGGGGTGTTTCGCCAGGAGGAGAGACGCCCCTGTCTCGCTACGCGAGCCTCCCCTACTGCGCAGGGGGGACACTGCCGATCCGCCCTCGTTGACGTAAAGGCCACGCCGCTAGACAAGCCCTTCCTCCTGAAGCAGTGCGAAGATCTCCCGCTCCCGCGCCTCCATGCGCGCCGCCTCCTCTTCGCCGCTGCGCTCGTGGTCGTAGCCGGTGATGTGCAGGATGCCGTGCAACAGCAGGAAGCAAAGGCGGTTCCAAAACGGCTCCCCCGCCTCGTCCGCCTCGCGGGCCGCGGTGTCCGCCGAGATAACCACGTCACCCAAAAGCTGCGGGTTGAGCGCGCCGAACTCCCCTTCCCCCATGGCGAAGGAGATCACGTTGGTCGCCTTGTCCCGCCCCAGGTAGTCGCGGTTCAGGGTCCGGATGGAGCGGTCCCCGACGATGGAGACCGAGAGTTCCGCCTCAGGACATCCCGAGGCGTCTAAGATCCTCTGGGCCACCCTTCTGAGCTCCGGAGTCCCGACCGTTCTCCGCCTTTGGCGATTCGCTATCGCTATCCTCTGGGGGCTTCTTGGCAATGTTCTTCTCCTTGTAGGCCGGTTCCGGATAATCGATCCGGTGGTGATAGATCCCGGCGAGTATCTGGTTGAAGCTCTTGGCGATCTCGTGCAGGTTCTTGAGGGTCAACTCGCACTCGTCGAGCTGGCCGTCCATGAATATGTTGTTGATGATCTTCTGCACCAGCCCCTGGATGCGGGCCGGCGTCGGGTCGACCAGGGTGCGCGAGGCCGCCTCCACGCAGTCCGCCAGCAGCACCAGTCCCGCCTCGCGGGTCTGCGGCTTGGGGCCGGGGTAGCGGAAATCGCGCTCGTCCACCGGCGGGGAGCCCGGGACCTCCAGTCCCTTCGCCTTCAGGTAGAAGAAGCTGATGAGCGAGGTGCCGTGGGACTGGCGGATGATCTCTATGATGGGGAGCCCGATGCGGTACTCGCGGGCCAGTTCCACCCCCTCCTTCATGTGCGAGATCAGGATCAGGGCGCTCATGCTCGGAGAGAGCTTGTCGTGCCGGTTCTCGCCGTCGCGGATGTTCTCGATGAAGTAGAGCGGTTTCTTCAGCTTGCCGACGTCGTGGTAGTAGGCGGCGACCCGGGCCAGCAGCGGATTGGCGTTGATGGCCTCGGCGCCCGCCTCGACCATGTTCCCGACCAGCACGCTGTGGTGGTAGGTCCCGGGAGCCCGGATCATCAGCTCGCGCAACAGGGGCGAGTTCAGGTTGGCGAGCTCCAGGAGCTTCACGTCGGTCGTGTAGTGGAAGAGCGACTCCACGAGCGGCACGGTGCCGGAGACGAAGACCGCGTTCAGGATGCCGCCCAGGAAGGCGAAGGCGACGCAGTAGACCGCCTGTATCGAGAAGGGGCTCTCGCCGTAGACGTGGAAGCAGAAAGCGACCGCCATGTTCACCACGCTCACCTTGAGCCCGGCCGAATAGATGGTGCCACGCTCCTTGCACTGGCGCACCCCGTGGGCGCCGACGATCCCGCCCAGCAGCGCGTAGATCACCACCTGCAGCGAGTTGTTGAGCATGATGCCGATGAGCGGCGCGCAGACCGCGCAGTAGACCAGCGCGACCTCGGAGTTGAGGATGATCCTGACGATGATGACGCTGGCGGCGAACGGGAAGAGGTAGAAGTAGCTCGCCGTGTCCACCGAGGGGAAAACCCCGCCCAGCGCCGTCGAGACCGCGAAGACGAACTTCAGCGCGGCAAAGTTGGCCACAGTCAAAAGTGACAGCAGCAGGACATCCTTGTTGGTCGGGTTGAACTTCCTGATGTTCTTGCGCGCGAACCGGTAAGGCGAGTAGCTCAGCACGAGGACCAGTCCGAAGATGCCAAGCCCGGTGACGAACGGCGTCAGGCTTTTCGACTTGTACATCTTCTCCAGCTTCATGGCCTGCTCGGAGGAAACCCGCTCGCCGACCCTGACGATCATCTCGCCGCGTTTCATCTTGAAGAGCACCGGGTGGACCGCGGCACGCGCCTCGCTTTTGCCGTCCTCCGTGCCGTCGCGGTCGAAGCTCAGGTTCGCCGAGATCATCCGAAGCGCCACGGCCTTCAGGACGTCGAGGTCCCGGGGAGCCGCGCCCTGGGTCAGGTGGTTCGTGGAGAAGGAGCGCCGGGCAGTGGCCAAGTCGATGACGGAGGCGTAGTCCCCCCCGGCGACCTCCTGCTTGCTGCTGGGGTCGGTCACCACGATGCCGTGCTTTAGGTTGGAGGCGAACTTGGGCAACTCGGCGACGATGCGTTGCCGGTACAGGGGGGCCAACTGGCGCCCGAGGTCCGCGAGGAAGACGCGCTCCTGCTTCACCCTCATGAGCGCCACGAACTCGTCCACCGTCAAGTCGACGCCGAGCAACTCCGACACCGCCTGGCGCACCTCGTCGTTCGCCTTCCCCTTCCTGCCCCCCAAAAGTGCGAAGACCTGCTCGAAGCGACGCACGATGTCGAGGTTCGCGTTGGGATCGAGCTTGTAGACGTAGGGCGCCGCAGCTTCCGCCTCGACGCGTTTCTTCTCGGTCAGCAGCAGGTCCTCGATCAGGTAGTCCTGGGAGGCACGTATGTCGGAGGTGGCGATGTCCCCCTCCCGGTAATTCACGGAGAGAAACTGCGGGCTCGGGATGATGAGCAGGGTGAGGAACAGCGCGGTGAGGAGCAGGAGCGTGACGCGGCTGCGCTTTTCGTACTTCTCTCCAGAGAACGCAACGGCGACCGCTTCCAGCCAGCAATCGCAGAGCCGGGCCAGGGAGCTCTTGTGCTTTTTTTGTTTATCGCCGTTATCGGTGGGCATTATGTCAGTGGTTCCCATGTCGTAGGAAAAGACTGCCGGGGTGCAGACAAGGAGCCAATATATCCCTTTTCCGAGATTACTGTCAATCTAAACCCAAGTACCTACCGAGCATCCGGGCAACAGTGTGCCCGCCGGGGGGCCGTGTTAATAAAATTTTACAAAAGGCTTCCATTTGTCATCAGATGTGATATATACCAGAGTTCTATTGGCAGGCGCCGCCTGTCGACCATTACATCAAAGCGGGGGGAAGAGATGAGCCAGATAACCGAAGTGTACGCCAGAGAGATCCTTGATTCCCGGGGAAACCCGACCTTAGAGGTCGAAGTTTTCCTCGATTCGGGTGCCATGGGGAGGGCTGCGGTTCCCTCGGGTGCTTCGACGGGCGAGCGCGAGGCGCTGGAGCTGCGTGACGGGGACAAGGGACGCTACCTGGGCAAGGGAGTGCTGAAGGCCATCTCCAACGTGAACGACATCATCGCCGACGAGATTACCGGCATGGACGCCACGGACCAGGCAGGCATTGACAACCGGATGCTCGCCCTGGACGGTACCGAATTCAAGAGCCGCCTGGGCGCCAACGCTATCCTGGGTGTCTCGATGGCCGTCGCCAAGGCCGCAGCCGAAGAAGTAGGTCTGCCGCTGTACCAGTACATCGGCGGCGCCAACGCCAAGGAACTGCCGCTGCCGATGATGAACATCATCAACGGCGGCGCCCACGCGGACAACAACGTGGACATCCAGGAGTTCATGATCATGCCCGCAGGCGCCGAGAGCTTCAAGGAAGCGCTGCGCATGGGCGCCGAGATCTTCCACGCCCTGAAGAGCGTGCTGAAGGAAAAGGGGTACAACACCTCCGTCGGCGACGAGGGTGGCTTCGCTCCCAACCTGAAGTCGAACGAGGAAGCCCTGGAAGTCATCATGCTGGCGATCGTCAAGGCCGGCTACAAGCCGGGCGAAGACGTACTGCTCGCCCTGGACGTCGCTTCCTCCGAACTGTTCAAGGACGGCGTCTACACCCTGGAGAACGAGGCTCAGCCGAAGAAGAGCGCGAAGGAGCTGACCGACTACTACGAGATGCTGGTGAACAAGTATCCGATCATCTCCATCGAGGACGGCATGGCTGAGAACGACTGGGACGGCTGGAAGCTGCTGACCGACAGGCTTGGCAAGCGGATCCAGATCGTGGGCGACGACCTGTTCGTCACCAACCCGGCCATCCTGAAGGAAGGGATCCAGAAGGGAATCGCCAACTCCATCCTGATCAAGCTGAACCAGATCGGCACCCTGACCGAGACCCTGGACGCCATCGAAATGGCCAAAAGGGCAGGCTACACCACGGTCATCTCGCACCGCTCGGGCGAGACCGAGGACACCACCCTCGCCGACCTCGCCGTGGCAGTCAACGCCGGGCAGATCAAGACCGGTTCGCTCTGCCGCACCGACCGGGTCTGCAAGTACAACCAGCTGCTGCGCATCGAGGACGAGCTTGACGAAGTCGCCATCTTCCGCGGTCACGACGTGTTCTACAACATCAAGAAGTAAGCGTCCGGCCTGACGGCCTGACAGCTAAAGCAAGAAACAGGGCGCATCCCAATCGGGGTGCGCCCTATTCTTTTGGCACAGAGCGGATGAGATATTGTTTTCCCGTTCGGTGCCTGGGCCGAGCTCTTTTACAAATAGAGCCGGAAATGGGCGAACACAAGGTTCGCCCCTACGGATATATCGAGCCTGTAGGGGCGAATCTTGTATTCGCCCGTCTTTCGTGACCCCGAAGGGACGACACCTCCTAAAGGAGCTTTCCCTCGGCGGTCGCGGCAAAGGACATTGGCAAGGCCCAACATAGCTGCAAAATGCCGCCGGGAATACGCTATAATGCTAGCAAGAGACCTGCCCGCTGCCGGCAGGCTAAAGGAGGAAGCTAGCCATGGAATGCACAGATAAAAAGCACCCGGAACACATCTGCTCACTGACGGCGCGCGGGGAGATCGAGCTGGTCCACACCCTCGCCCTGCACCCGACCTTCGAGTGCGCCAACTGCGGCGCGAAGGTGAACGACCAGGACCGGGTCTGCGACCCGGCGGAACTCCCGGAAATCGGCTGGATGGGAGACGGGGCCGACGTAAAGCTCTAAGCCGGCGCGGAGTCCCCCTTTCGGGGCGGGTGGTGCAAGACCCTTGCGCCGCTTACCTCATGAGGGTATACTCCCGCCATGCTAACTTACCAGATAGAAGCACCAGACCACTTCCGGCGGGTGGACAGTTTTCTGCGCAACCTGCTGCCGACCGCCCAGTTCTCCTACCTTAAGAAACTCCTGAACGCCGGCCACCTGACCGTGAACGGCGAGCCGGCCGAAGCGTCCCGCATCCTGCGGCGAGCCGACACGCTCTGCCTGAAGGAGAGCAGCAAGACTGCCGCTTTCCTGGCCCGATCCACCCCCGAACTGGACATCCTCTACGAGGACAGCTGGATCGCCTGCTTCAACAAGGCGCCGGGCCTCGCGGTGCACCGCACCGAGGACCCCGACGAGGTGAACCTGGTGGACCTCGCGGACAGTTTCCTGAAAAGAAGGGACGGGGTGAGCCGGTTGCGTCCGGTGAACCGCCTGGACAAGGGGACCTCGGGCGCCATCATCCTGGCAAAAAGCGCGGTTGCAGCGGGGATGTTCGGTAAGATGGTGCAAAACGAGGGGCTGGGCAAACTCTATCTCGCCATGGTGGAGGGAAAACTCCCCAAGGAGGGGACCATCGACCTACCGCTCGACGGCAAGGAGTCGCAGACCCGCTACCTGCGGCTTTTCCAGGGGAGCGCGGGATCGCTTCTGGCCGTCTACCCCCTGACCGGCCGGATGCACCAGATCAGGCAGCACTTGAAGATGCTGGACCACCCGATCCTCGGTGACAAGCGCTACGGCGGCAGGGTGCTCCCCGGCTTCACCGGGCACCTGCTGCACTCCTTCACGACCCGCCTGGTCCATCCGGCGACCGGGGAGTCGCTGGAGATTCCGGCCCCGCTGCCGGCCGCGCTATTGAGGATACTGGTGCGGCTCACCGCCCTGAAGGAGGAGACCCTGTTCCACGCGCTGAACGAGATTCCCCCCTCAGAGGTGCTCTCCCTCCCGGAGATTTCCTAACAGCATCTGCAGCTGCGACGCAGGACAAAGAAAAGGCCTTGAGAATTCAGGGCCTTTTCTTTTTTATTGCCTTCTGGCAGGATCGCATCTTCGGTTCAGTACCCGCTCTCCATCGATGTTAATGGGCTTGCCCGCCCAGGCTTCCTCCCCGCCATCATGAGCTTCAACCTCGCGATATATTTTCCATGGTCGCCATCATATTTTTCATGGTCGCCATCATATTTTTCATGGTCGCCATCATGAGCTTCAACATCGCAGTCATATTTTTCACCATCGCCATCTTATTTTTCATGGTCGCCATCATATTTCTTATGATCGTCATCATATTTTCCATGGTCGCCATCTTATTTCTTATGATCGCCATCATGAACTTTAACCTCGTCATCTTATTTTTCATGGTCGCCATCATATTTCTTATGATCGTCATCATATTTTCCATGGTCGCCATCTTATTTCTTATGATCGCCATCATGAACTTTAACCTCGCCATCTTATTTTCCATCAAAGCGATACTATTTTTTCTGATCGCTATCATGATCTTCATCATCGAGAGAGGAAGCTTCGCCCACGCGGAACCGTCCTTCACAATGTCCCCACCTCACCATCCCTCTGCCCCAATCAGCGGCACGAAGCGGACCGGGCAGAGCTCCTCGCGGCGAAAGTCGTGTTCTCCCACCCGGCGCACCCGGATCAGGGTCTGCAGATGCTGGGTCGGGCCGACCGGTATCACCAGCCTCCCCTCCGGCGCGAGCTGGCTCAGCAGGGACGCGGGGAGCTCGGGCGCCCCGGCGGTCACCACGATGCCCTGATACGGCCCGTGCTCCGGCCAGCCGAGGGTTCCGTCCCCCAGATGCACCGTCACGTTGCCGTAGCCCAGCGCCTGCAGCCGGCCCCGGGCGCTCTCCGCGAGGCTCGCGATGCGCTCCACCGTGAAGACTTCCGCCGCGCAGCGGCTCAGCACGGCAGCCGCGTAACCCGAACCGGTGCCGATCTCCAGCACCCGCTCGGTTCCCTCAAGTTCCAGCGCCTCGATCATGTAGGCGACGATGTAGGGCTGGGAGATGGTCTGCCCCGCCTCGATGGGGAGCGGTCCGTCGTCGTAGGCGAAGCGCACCAGCGCTGGGGGCAGAAACTCCTCCCTGGGCACCTCGCGCATGGCCCGGAGCACGGACTTGTCGCGGATGCCGCGCGCGAGGAGGTGCTCGCTCACCATGCGCTCCTTCCCTCCCCAGTCATCCCGGTCAGCATCGATCGCCATATCCCCTCCAGCACTGCTAAATCTTACCATAGCGACGGCGGCGCACAACGGCAGACAGTGCGTGCTGCCGGCGGACTCCTTGCCGCGCTTTTTACATATTGCACCTGCGCCCGCCACGTTCCGGTGCTATACTTTTAATAGACACTAATGACCGTCAAAGGGGGGTCGTATGGCACGGATTACCAACAAGGAAGGTGTGCAGGAGAGAGGTCAAATGAGCGTCCGAAGCTCGGACGTCTACCTCCCCAAGCGGGGGCTGCCGGAAGCCGCACTTTGCAAGAGGTGCGGTCTGGTCTATCGCAACAAGAGATGGCAGATGGAAGCGACCCGCGGTGAAATCAGCTGCGAGGTACTCTGCCCTGCCTGTCAGCGCACGGAAGATCACAACCCGGGCGGGGTCGTCACCTTGTCGGGCCCCTACCTCGCCGCCCACAAGTCCGAGATACTGAACACCATCCGGCACCAGGAGGCCAAGTCCCGGGAAAAGAACCCGATCGCGCGAATCATGGAGATCAAGGAAGAGGTAGGCCGCATCACCGTCACCACCACGGAGGACAAGCTGGCCCAGAAGCTGGGGCGCGAGGTGTACAAGTCCCAAAAAGGGGAGCTCCACTATCAATGGAGCCACGACCAGAACCTGGTTCGCGTGGAATGGATGCGCTAGCTGGGCTGTGACCAGCGCAGATAAAAAAATCCCCCTCGTGGTTCAAGGGGGATTTTTTTTAGTTGTCGCTTTTCCGAAGCCTTCAGCGTTTCAAGGGATCGAACAGGTATTCCAGACCGTTTAGCTTTATCTCATAGATGCATTGCAGCATCTTGCCGAGCTCCCCTTCGGGGAAACCCTGCTGCCGAAACCAGACAAGGTATGGCTCCGGCAGGTCCACCAGCAACGTCCCGGCGAATTTTCCGAAGGGCATCCTGGCTCGCGCCAGCTTGAGCAGTTCGGCGCGGTCTGGAAAAAGCTCCTCCACCGGTTACCCCTTCGCCAGCTTCGCCTTCAGCAGGTCGCCCAGGGTCCCCATCCCTTTGGGGATCTCGGCGACACTGGCACGGTAGGCATCCATGGTTTCGGTCTGCTCCTGCTCGGCGCGGCTCACCGACGCCAGGGAGAGGGAGATCCTGCGCTGCTCGCGGTCCACGCCCTCGACTTTCACCTCGACGTCCTGCCCCTCGGCCAGCACTTCCTTGGGATGCTGAATCCTCTTGCCGGCGCCCAGCTTCGAGATGTGGATCAGGCCGTCCACGCCGCTTGCCAGCGTCACGAAGGCGCCGAACGGGGTAAGCCGGGCCACCTTGCCCTGCTGATAGGACCCCTCCGGGAAAGCGGCTGCGGCCTCCTCCCAGGGATCGGCGAGCGTATCCTTCAGGGAGAAGGAGATTCTGTCCTTTTCCCAATCGATGCCCTTCACCACCAGTTCGAGCTCCTGTCCGACGGAGAGGACCTCGCTGACATCGTTCACCCGCGCCCAGGCCAGCTCGGAAATCGGCAGCAGCCCCTCGACGCAGCCGATCGAGACGAAGGCGCCGAAATCGCGCAATGAGGTCACGGTGCCGCGCACCCTTTCCCCGACCTTCAGGGTTTCCTTCAGCGCATCCTTTTGTACCTGCAGTTCCTCTTCGAGCAGCGCGCGGTGCGACAGCACGATGTTGCGGCCGTTCTCGGCGTATTCGCTGATCCTGAAGGACATGTGCTTGCCGATCAGGGCGGCGCTGTCGTCGACCCTGCGCAATCCCATCTGGGAAAACGGGCAGAAGGCGCGCGAGCCGGCGACCTTCACCTCGAAGCCTCCCTTGACTTCCTTCTCGACGACCCCTTCGACGGGGATGCCGGCGGCATACGCCTCTTCGAGCTGGGCGTTGCCGGCGGAGGCGCCGGCCCCGCCACCGATCTTCGTGGTAAAGCGCATCTCGTTGTTGCGCGAAGAGATGAACCAGGCGGAAACCTTGTCCCCGACCTTGACGCTGAGATTGCCCTCGGCATCCGTCAGTTCCTTTATGTCGAGGACCCCTTCGCCCTTGCGGCCGGTGTCCAGAAAGACCCAATCTTTGGTAATCTTAAGGACCTTCGCCTCAACCTTGGAACCCGGCGTCAGATGCCCGGCGTCCTTCTGGCTGGCCTCGAACATGGCGGCAAAACTTTCCTCGCTCTCCTCGCCAGTCTCCATCTCTTCCACGATTTCCCTATCCATGTAATTAACCTCTTCATCGCTGAATTGTTGCGCTTTAGGCACTCATGGAGTGTACAGGTCAGGCCCCACGCTTGTCAACCATCGGTTTACTTTGTGCGCCTCGCAGTGCGGCTCGGCAGCCCAGGAAAAACATCCGGCAGATGGCCCTAAAGTTTAAAGTATCCCCGGTTGCGGTCGATAAGAAGTGTTATTCACGGGCCTATAAAACCGTACAGGGGGGAGCACAATGGGAGTTCTGGTCTGCTACGACGATTACACCTATGACGTCATCAATGATTATCACCTCGACTACCTGCTCGGCAAGGGGTGCATCGTCGGCTACGACAATTCGGGGAACTGGAACAAGACCGAAGGCTCGGAGCAGGACGCTATCCTCCTCACCGAGCTGGTGGGCGAGGTCCCCGAGAGTTCGAAACTCCGTTAGGGAACCGTTTCGGACCAGACCGCTGTAAAACAGGGAATCTTCCGCCGTTCGATCAAGCCGCCACCGGGATATGCCGGCTCCACCGGCAGCTTGGGCGCGGCTGAGGATTCCCTTCGCCGCGCTGCACAGCCTTCCCCTCCAGCCCCCAACATCTCACAGTCTCCCGTTCCGCAGCTAAAATCTGCCACCTCCCCCGAGCCTTGCGACGAGGGATTCAGCAGGGTCGAGCTCAGCGAGCCCGGGCGAATGATGATTCGCCCCTACGGGACCTGAGCTCAGATCAGCCTCGGCCCGCCCTCGCAGGTCCTGCCCAGCTTTTCCCGGCCAAACGCATCCCCATCGGGCGCCTAACCCCCGGCCAGTAAAATATGATACGATTGTAACCACAGAAAGATTCACACCACCGACAGCGGAGGGCGACCATGAACACGCCGGCAGCGCTGAAAAAAATATCCGATACGGTCTGGGAACTACCGGTTAGCTACAAGGAAGGGATGCTGGTGCCGGCCCGGATCTTCGCCACAGAGAAGCTCATCAAGGAGATGGACGCGGGAGTCTTCGAGCAGGTCAGCAACGTAGCCACGCTTCCCGGGATACAGAGATACGCCTACTGCATGCCTGACGGCCACTGGGGGTACGGCTTCCCGATCGGCGGGGTGGCCGCCATGGACCCGGGCAGCGGCGTCATCTCCCCGGGCGGGATCGGCTTCGACATCAACTGCGGCATGCGGCTGGTACTGACCAACCTGAGCGCCGACCAGGTGCAGCCGCGGCTGCATCAACTGGTCGACAGGCTCTTCGCACGGATTCCGACCGGCGTCGGCTGTCACGGTTTCGTTAAGCTGAACCAGGACGAGTTCCGTCAGGTCGCCGAGCAGGGATCGCGCTGGTGCCTCAAGCACGGCTTCGCCAGCGCGGACGATCTTGAGATGACCGAGGAGGGCGGCTGCTTCCCCGGCGCGGACGCCTCGAACGTGAGCAGCAGGGCGGTCGAGCGCGGCTTCAACCAGCTGGGGACCCTGGGCAGCGGCAACCACTACTGCGAGATCCAGGTGGCGCATCCGGAAAACATCTTCGACGCCGAAAGGGCCGCAGCCCTGGGCCTTACCGTTCCGAACCAGGTGGTGATCATGTTTCACTGCGGCAGCCGCGGATTCGGGCATCAGGTGGCGACCGATTACCTGAAACTCTTTCTGGGGGTCATGGAGCGCAAGTACGGCATAAAGATCGTCGATCGGGAACTTGCCTGCGCCCCGTTCCACTCATCCGAGGGGCAGGCGTACTTCAGCGCCATGAAGTGCGCCGTCAACATGGCCTTTGCCAACCGGCAGGTGATTCTGCACCGGATCAGGGAAGTCTTCTCCGAAGTCTTCCATTCCAGCCCCGACGACCTCGGCATGCGGATGGTGTACGACGTGGCCCACAACACGGCCAAGCTGGAGAAGCACAAGCTAAACGGCAGCCACAAGGAACTGCTGATCCACCGCAAGGGCTCCACCCGCGCCTTCGGCCCCGGGGCGTCCGGGATACCAGAGTGCTACGCCAAGACGGGACAGCCCGTCATCATCGGGGGGAGCATGGAGACCGGATCGTACCTGCTGACCGGTCTGGCCAGCGGGTACGAGACCTTCTACACTACGGCCCACGGCAGCGGCAGGACCATGAGCCGGCACCAGGCCAAAAAGGAGTTTCGCGGCGACAAGCTGCAGCGTGACATGGAGCAGCGTGGCATCTATGTGCGTACCGACTCCTTCGGTGGGCTGGCCGAGGAGGCCGGGGCAGCCTACAAGAACATCGATGAGGTAGTTGAGGCGACCGAGCTCGCAGGACTGAGCAAGAGGGTGGCACGTCTGGTGCCGATTGGGAACATCAAGGGATAAATCGTCGAGTGGTCGAGTGGTCGAGTGGTTGAGTGGTTGAGTGGTTCTGGCCTTTGACTTAACGACTTAACCACTCAACGGATCAATGGGGGAGCCATGCCTTTCCAATACCGGGGTGACATAGCGCACGCGGACATTGCCTTCGACGCCTGGGGGGCGACTCCGGAGGAACTCTTCAGGGGCGCGGCGGAGGCCACCATTCAGGTCATGGTGGAAGATCTGACTGCGATCAGTCCGGTCGAGGCAGTGGACATTTCCCTGGTCCAGGAGGACGCGGAGATGCTTCTCTTCGACTTTTTAAACGAGCTGATCTTCTACAAGGACGCCAGGAGGCTACTGCTGCTCCCCGCGCAGCTGAAGATCACCCCGCTCAAGGAAGGCGCCGGATACGAACTGCAGTCAACGCTGCAGGGAGAGGTGATAACGGTGGGAAGGCACCGGCTCAACACGGATGTCAAGGCGGTCACCATGCTCAGGTTTTCGGTAACCCGCGTCGCTGAGGAGTGGCGGGCCACGGTCGTGCTGGACGTGTAAACCGCAGAGGCAACCGGGCTGGATAATTCCCGGCGGTCCGGCACAGGGTAGCCCAAGCGGTATCGGGAGGTCATCCTTGCCCTACGGTTTTCTTGCCGATGCGGTCACCGCGGCCCACTTTTTCTGGATTTTATTTCTCCTACTTGGCGGCTGGTGAGGCCGCAGAATCCGCTGGGTTGCCAGGCTCCATCTTGCCGGCCTTGCCTTCGCCTGCCTCGTCGAGGGCTTCGACTGGTTTTGTCCCCTCACCCATCTGGAGGTCTGGCTCAGGAGAAATGCGGCGCAGGCAGGGTATTCCGAATCCTTCATCAGCCACTACCTGAACGGGCTCATCTACATAAATCTGTCGCACCCACTGATCGTTGTACTGACGCTGGCCCTGAGCGGCGCGAACGCCTGGCTCTACCTGGCCAACAGGAAGCGCTAAGCTATGGAGAAGCGCGGCTCTGCGATATGCTCGCCCCTGCAGACCGGGCAACGCCCCGGCCCCTTCAAGCGCTCCCTCTTTCTGAAGGAAAATCCGCACGCCATGCAGAGCGCGGGTTCCACAACCAGCCCTTTGTGCAGTGCGATCCTGATGTGCTCCAGGTGCGTCAGCACCTCCTGCTCCTGAATCCCAACCCGTTCGGAAATCTCCCGTGCCGTCAGACTCTCCAGGCTCAGGATGGCGATGATCTCATGGCGCAGGGTATCCTGCCTGTCGACCGGAATTTGCGGAGCCTTAGCCCTGTTTTTCATGGGTTCCCCCGGAAAAGAGCCTTCTCTGGACATCTGGACCATCTTAACAACAGATTGCGGGGAAATCGATCACTATTAGAGCGGACTTATTGAAAATAGATTATCGAGGGTATACTTCAAAGGTCTGCTTATTTCATTGGTAATTCCGAGGCCTGCCATGAAAAAGGAAAACCCATTGCCCGAAGCTATCAGGCTGCGCCGTCTGGCCGAGGACCGCCTGCGGGAAAAAACGCCGGGATTGCATGAGGACCCGACACCGGAAGAGACCGGGCGGCTTAAGCATGAACTTCAGGTGCACCAGATAGAGTTGGAGATGCAAAATGAGGAACTGCGCCTTGCGAAAAGCGAAACAGAGGAGGCTTTGGAAAGGTTCGTAGACCTCTACGATTTCGCTCCGGTGGGCTATCTGACCCTCGACCATAAAGGGACGATACGCGCTGCAAATCTCACAGTGGCCACCCTGCTCGGGGAAGAGCGCGCTCGCCTGATAGGAAGGCCCTTCAGGTTTTTCATCGCCAATGGCCTTGCGCATTTCTCCGAATTCCTGGATCGGGTATTTTCCGGCAAAGGCAAGGAGTGCACCGAGCTATCGCTCACCTCCGCCGGGAAGGCCTCGCTCAGCGTGCGCCTCGAGGCTCTGGCCTCCAGTTCCAGGCACGAATGCCGCGTCGCAATTATCGACGTGACCGAACTGCGTCAGAGGGACTTTTTGCTCATATCACAGAACCGTTTGGCCACCATGGGCGAGATGATCAACAATATCGCCCACCAGTGGCGCAAACCGTTAAATACTCTCGGCCTTACCATTCAAGACTTCCTGATGCTCCAAGAGCTTAGCGAATCAGACAGAAAGTCCCTCGAGGAAGGTGTCAGCAATGCGATGGAACTCATCAAACACATGTCCCAGACCATCGACGATTTCAAAAACTATTTGAAACCCGACAAAGAAAAGGTGAAGTTCAGGATATATGACGTAGTGAAGCGCGCACTGTTACTTTTGGAGGAAAATTGCTGCCGGCAGGAGATCAGAATCGACGTTGTGGAGAACGATACCGGCAACATCCAGGGATATCCCAATGAATTATTGCAGGCACTCCTCAACATCCTGATAAATGCCATTGACGCCCTGACGGAGAAAGGGGATGCCGACCGAAGGATCACCATCACGATAGACGCGGGACCCCAAAACTCGGTACTGACAGTCGCCGACAACGCCGGAGGCATTCACGAGAAGATCATGGACCAAATATTCGACCCCTATATCACCTCCAAAGAATCTGGCAAGGGAACGGGGATAGGCCTTTACCTGTCGAGAACCATAATAGAGAAGAGCATGGGGGGGAATCTGACCGCGCGCAATATTCCGGGAGGCGCAGAGTTCAGGATCGAAATCTGAGACTGTAGCTACCGGGCGCCGCAGGGGTTCTCGGCAGACGGTCAAAAGCATGGGCTGCACAGCGACCCGCCCCTTTTCAGAGGCGGGTTTTTTCCTCCAGAACCTTCCTCCCCCTGGCAATCCCCCTCTCCAGGGTCGGCCGGCGCAAGCGCTGCACACTCGTTACAGTACTGAAATCTTGTTGATGACTCCGTTCACCCCGAAAAGATACCAGGCATCGGACTCGGCCGCCGCCTTGCCGCTCTCCGTCGGCACCGCCCCTTCCAACTGCACCACCAGGTTCCGGCAACCCAGCCTGATCTGGGATGCGTTCACCAGCGGGTCCTTTTCCAGCACCAACTGAAGCGCATCCACCACCTCGAAGTCGTTGTCCTCCATGGCGGGAGACACCTCAATACCGTTCACCACGTCCCGGCTACCGGGGACCCACCAAGCCAGCACACCTGCCAGGCGTTTGTGCGAAAGGCTCTGCACGGAACCGTTCAGGATGACGACCCCCTCGGTCACTTCCACCTCCAGCATCTGGCTGGAATTTAGGGTGCGCACCGGCTCCAGGTCCAGCTTCACCACTGCCTGCACCGAATACCCCTCGAAGGCAGGCTCGCTAAGCAAGGCGTTGCAGACGTGGTCGCGTATCGCCCCGTCCTCCATCCGCTCGGCCGGCGCGACGCGGAGCCGGTCCACGATCCCGGTGACCGGCCTGGGCGCCGCCGCGAGCTCCAGTGCGAGCTTTTTCGCGGCGATTCCCGCCACCTCTCCCGTGAGGGTCACGATCCCTTCCTGGTAATTCACCTCGATCGGATAACTGTGAAACTGCACCCGCGGTTCCCGCTCCAGTGCGGCGAACACCGATCCTATGACCTCTTCTGCCCGTATCATCGTTCTTCCTCCTTGCGTTGGACTGGAAACGACAGAACGCACATGCTACCGGAGCCCCAACGGGGGGAGAGCCGGGAACACCGGCGCGAGCCAGCTAATATGTGGTTTTGTTTATCATTGTATCACGGCGGCAGGGGGAAGTCGAACAGGGGGCGGCCGGTGCCGGCCGCCCTGTTGCTAGAGGATTCTGGTGAGGAAGGATTTGATCCGGTCGTGCTCCATCTGGTTTGCGAAGAAGTCCTCGGGGGTCCCCTGCGCCACGAAGGAGCCGGCCTCCATGAAGATGACCCGGTCCGCCATCTCCTTGGCAAAGCCCATCTGGTGGGTGACGATGATCATGGTCATCCCCTCCTTGCCAAGCGCGCGGATGGTGTCGAACACCTCCCCGATCAGCTCCGGGTCGAGCGCCGAGGTGGGCTCGTCGAAGAGCATCAGCTTGGGGCGCATGGCGAGCGCCCGCGCGATGGCGACCCGCTGCTTCTGGCCGCCGGAGAGGGTCGCCGGGTAGACGTCGCGCTTGTCGGAGAGCCCCACCTTCGCCAGCATGTCGAGAGCCCGCTCGCGCGCATCTGCCGGACTCTTCTTCTGCACGGTGAGCGGACCCTCCATGACGTTGCCGAGCACCGTCATGTGCGGGAACAGGTTGAAGTGCTGGAATACCATGCCGATCTCGCTTCTCAGGGCGCAGATGCGCTGCGGCGTGTCTAGGTGTCGCTTGCCGTGCTTATTCTTGAGGTAGCCGACCTCGCGTCCCTCGAAGGTGATGGTGCCCTCCTCTATCTCCTCCAGGAAGTTGACCGCCCGCAGGAGCGTCGACTTGCCCGAACCGGAGGGGCCGATGATGACGACGATCTCCCCGGGGCAGACGTCCAGGTCGACGCCGTCGACCGCGGTGAGCGCACCGAAGCGCTTGGTGATCCCCTTGAGGCTTAACAGCGGTTGGTTAGCGGTTTTCATAGATGCCGGCCCGAGTTTCTATCTTTTCGAAGATGAAGGTGAAGATCGTGGTGAAGAGCAGGTAGATGAGCGCCGCGAGGATCAGCGCCGTGATGTTGAAGTAGGCGTTGAACATCTGGTCGGCGGAGCGCATCAATTCGACCATGGCGATGGTCGAGACCAGCGCCGTATCTTTGATGAGGGCGATGAACTCGTTGCCGATCGGGGGCATCAGCCGCTTGTAGGTCTGCGGGATGATGATCCGGCGCATCGCCTGTCCGTAGCTCATCCCGATCGCCTTGGCCGCTTCCATCTGCCCGTGTTCGATGCTCTGGATGCCGCCCCGGATGATCTCGCCCAGGTATGCCGAGTAGTTGAGGCCCAGGCCGAGCACTGCCGCGCTGAACGGCTTGAAGGTGACGCCGAGCGCGGGGAGGCCGTAGTAAATGAAGAAGAGCTGCAGCAGGAGCGGGGTGCCGCGGAAAAGCCAGATGATGAACCAGCAGAGCGTCGAGACCAGCTTGAAGCGGCTCAGGCGCCCCAGCGCGATCAGTAGCCCCCCCAGGGGTGAGATCAGCATGGTGCAGAAGACCAGGGTGATGGTCATCACCGACCCCTTCAGCAGGTTGGGCAGAAAGCGCAGGCAGTCCTCCAGGAAGACTGCGGAGCGCGATTTCTGAACCTGCTGCACCGAGGCCAGGAAGTTGAGCGCCTCGCTGTTGTCGGGGTAGACGGCGAGCACCTCCCGGGTGTCCGCTTCGGCGGCCTTGAAATCCTTCAGGGCGAAATGCAGCCGCGCTATCTGCATGCGGCTGCGCACGAAGGCGGCGTTGTCCTCGCCCTTGGACACCGGGATTTTTTTCAAAAGCGCGATGGCGCCGGGCAGGTCGCCCCCGCCCATGGCGTCGCTAGCCTCGTGGAAGACCTGGTCGTAATCCTCGGCGTGGGAAAACTGCGCAGGGAGGAGGCACAAGCAAGAAAAAAGCAGGATCGCTCTGCAGACCCTGCCGGACAAGATTTTCATCGGCATACCTGATTGAGAATTGAAGGTGAAACGCCCTCCCCCGGGAATCCGGAGGGAGGGCGCCTAGAGGCCTATTTCCACTTCTTGGGGTTGGTGATGTCTTCGCCGAACCACTTCTTGGAGATCTTGCCCATGGTCCCGTCCTTCACCATGGCGTCGAGGGTCTTCTGTACCTTCGCGCGCAGTTCCACGTCTTCCTTGCGGAAGGCGACGCCGAAGGGCTCCTTGGTGATGTTGCCGGCGAGGATCTGGAACTTGCCGGGGCGCTTGGCGATGAAGTCGCGGCCGGTCGCGTCGTCGATGATGACGGTGTCAAGGCGCTTGCTTTCGAGGTCCAGCAGGGCCTTGGGGTTGTCCTCGTACTCGCGCACTTCAGCGGGGGGAGCCGGCAGTTTCTTGACCGCTTCCAAGGCGGAAGAACCCTTCTGGACGCCGACTTTGGCACCCTTCAGGTCGGCAAGCTTCTTGAACTGCTTCTCGCCGAAGCGGATCACGGCGACCTGGCCGTCCATCTTGTACGGCTTGGTGAAGGAAACCTCTTTCTCGCGCTCTGCCGTGATGGTCATGCCGTTCCAGATGCAGTCGAATTTCTTGGCGTTCAGGGAGTGCATGACGCCGTCCCAGGCGGTCGGTTGCCAGTTGATCTTGATGCCGAGACGTTTGCCGACCTCTTCCGCCGCGTCGATGTCGAACCCGACCAGCGTGCCTTTATCGGTGCGGAAACCCATGGGGGGGAAGGCGTCATCCAGGCCGATGGTGAGGCTTCCCTGGGCTTTAACCCGTTTGAAGGAACCGTCGCCGGCGAAGGCCGAGACGGAGCAGGCGAGGATCAGCATGCACGAGAAGAGACCGACAATTTTTTTCACGTTGACACTCCTTTTCATCCTGTATTGGTGTGTTACAAAAGGTCTTTTTTGATGTGAGCAAACTGTCGTTTCGACCGCCGGATTATTACAGAATAATGCTGTAGCGTCAAGACGTATAATGAGAGGCCGAAGCCGATGAGAATGAACAACGACGACGTGCTATCCGGCCGGAACTATTGGTTCAATTTACGGAAGTCGTATACATCCTTGCCCGCATTGTCACAAGTAGGTATACTTCCTGATGATAGGCTGACAGCTGTCGAAAGAGAAACGAGGCGCGTGATGTGCAAAAAGGTATTCATAGCGGCGACAGGCCAGCACTGCGGAAAGACGACCATTAGCCTCTCCCTCATGCACTTGGCTAAGAAGAAATATGCCAGGGTCGGCTTCATAAAACCGATCGGGCCCAAGCTCTTCATGCTGGACGGCGTGGAGATGGACATGGACGCTGCGCTCATCGCGTCGATCTACGGCCTGGAGGACGACCGCAGGCTGATGTCGCCGGTAGTCATCGGCAAGGGCTACACCAAGAGGTACCTGAGCGGGGACATCCCGGCGGGGCTCCCGCTGGAAAGCATTACCCAGGCCTGCAGGGAGCTGGAAGAGAAGAACGATTTCCTCATCATCGAGGGGTCGGGGCACGGCGGGGTCGGCTCGGTGATCGGGATCAACAACGCGCAGGTCGCGCGGGCGCTCAATGCACCGGTCATCATGGTGGCAAGCGGCGGAGTCGGCAACGTGATCGATGCCGTGCAACTGAACCTTCCCCTTTTCAGGCAGGAGGGGGCTGAGGTGAAGCTGGTGCTGGTGAACAAGCTCATCCCTGAACTGCGCGTGGAGACCCTCGGCTACCTGGACAAATTCTTCGGCAGTAGCCAGCAGCTGGTGGCGGGCGCCTTCGACTACTCGAGAACCCTCGCCAATCCCACGCTGATCGACCTCTCGAACCTGCTCAAGCTGCCGCTGCACGGCGATCAGCACGCGCGCAGCAGGATCATCCACAACATCCAGCTGGGCGCCGCTTCATCCCAGCGGGTGATCGACACCCTGCAGGATTCGACCCTACTGCTGGTCACCAGTTCCAGGGACGAGCTGATCGTGACCGCGTCGGCGCTTTACAACATACCGGCCTACCGGAGAAAGCTCGCGGGGCTCGTCATTCCCGGGCACGCGCCCGTTTCCGCAATCAGCCAGAAGATCCTGGATGAGAGCAACATCCCCTACATCAAGGTGGCGAAAACGACTGCAGAGGCCTTTTCCATTCTCAAGGAACACGTCTCCAAAATGACCGCCGACGACCATGAGAAGATCGACCTGATCAAGCACTCCGCGGAAAAGATATTAAAGTTCGACACTATCGACGCCATGGCCACGCAGCAGCGCAGGCCGAGGTTGAGAGTCGCATAGGGGGCGACCGGCGGTCGCCCTGCTCCCTCTCCGGGCGGTCGCCATCTTTCTTCTTCCTCTTCCAGCCCACCATCGCGGGCAACCTGAAAAGGGCGACCGCCGGTTGCCCTTACGGAATATTCAATTTTCCCCGCCGCCAACCGCATCAGAGCATGATCAATAATTATCGGTTCTCCCTGCCGGCAACTTCCACCAAAGCATCGTAGATGCCGAACGGGTTCGATTCGACGACCAGCACCGGCTTACCGAGCTCAATCTCCAATTCCTCCACGGTCAGGTCGTCCAGGAACATCCCCTCCCCCTCCTTTATCATGACATCCGGCACCAGCACCAGGTCGCCAAGTTCCACCCCTTGCAGCGCGGCGACGATGTCCTTGCCGGAGACCAGGCCGGTGACGGTGACCGCGCCGCCGAAGAGCCTGTTCTTGACCGCAACCGGCGTGATGGCGGCACCGGTCACCTCGGAGAGGCGGTCCAGAAATTCTGCCAGATAGCGGTAGGGTGACTCGCCGGTCACGACGGTGACGCGCCCCTGTCCCAGATGCTCCGCATCCTCCAGCACCTGCTCCGCCTCCGAGAGGAAAAGCGGGATCATGCCGACGCCGTTCTCCAACTGCGGCAGGTCGCCGTAGCTCTCCAGAGGGGGAAAGGGAAGCCGCCCCTTGATGTAGAACTCGTCCGCGAGAAAGAGGAACGGCTCGCCCAGACGCTCTGCCAGCGCCCGGCACTTATCCTCCCACTCGTTTATGAAGCTGCCGGCAAATTCCCGCGTCAGGGGGGCCAGCGCCGGCAGCTTCTTACGGTGACCGGTGAGCCCCACCGGGACGACAGCCAGCGAGGCGACCCACGGATACATCTGGGCCATGTCCTCCACGGTCCGTGCGAAGGCCTCGCCGTCGTTCAGCCCCGGGCAGAGCACGATCTGGGTGTGCATGGTGATGCGCGCCTCCGCGAGTTCCCGCATGACGTCGAGAATGGGCAGGATGCCGCTCTTGCCCAGGAGCTGTTCCCTCAAGAGCGGGTCGGTGGCGTGCACGGAGATGTAGAGCGGCGAAAGGCGCTGCTCCTTGATCCGCGCCAGCTCCTTGCGGCCGATGTTGGCGAGGGTCACGTAGTTGCCGTAAAGAAAGGAAAGGCGGTAGTCCTCATCCTTCACGTAGAGCGGGCGGCGCAACCCTTTCGGAAGCTGGTGCACGAAGCAAAAGACGCAGTTGTTGCCGCAGCGGGCAGGTTCGGGGGCCGGAAAGGTTATGCCGAGCGGTTCCCCCTCCTCCCGCTCCACCTCGAGCTCCCAGAGCTCGCCGTCCGCTTTTTCCAGTTCCAGGAGGAGTACGTCCTCCGAGGTGAAATAGTTATAGTCGATAACGTCGCGCAGCTTATTTCCGTTCACTGAAAGCAGCCGGTCGCCCGGCTCGATTTCCAGCTCTTCGGCGATGCTGCCCGGCATTACACCGTCAATGATGAGACCTGCCATAATATGCTCCGTGAAAAACGGTTGAGTCGGAAAACCGTTGAGTCGTTGAGTGGTCCTCCCACAAGACCGCCGGTTAGTGCCTTGCCAACCCGAGGCCATGTGCCATGCAACCGGCCTCCGGGGAATTGAGGGGAGAATCGGGAATCAGTGCGGTTAGCAGGGGGAGTAGGGGTGCGCTGAGGTCATTGCTAAAAAGAAGGCAGCCGGGCCATGCCGGACCGGCTGTGAGGAGAAGCAGCTTATCTTGGTGTGTCATAGGTACTCTTGGTGCCTGGCAGTGACGGGGAAGAGCAGGCTCTCCCCCGTTCGACGGTCTGCAAGTGGCTACTGGTGGAGACGGAAAACGCCGTCCACAGAGGTGATGCTGCAAATGGCGTGCTTATAGATCAGGATATCGCCGTGAACTTCCATCAGGACGGAGAAGTTGTCAAACGACTTGATATGCCCCTCCAATTTCTCGCCGGACATAAGCTGCACCAAGACTTTCACCCGCTCTTTGCGGGACTGGTTCAGGTACTGGTCCTGAATGTTAAATGGCGTTTTAGGCATTGTCCGCTCCTTTACCCAAAAAATTCAATCACATGTTCAAGGATAGTAGCAAAACTTTCAGGATATTCAAGCCAATAAATATCATTTTCCTTGCTAAACCACGTCATCTGCCGTTTTGCATAGCGCCTGGTGTCCCTTTTAATGAGGATGACGGCCTCATCCAGCGCGATTTCTCCTGCCAGGAAGGCTGAGATCTCCTTGTAGCCGATGCAGCGCAGCGCCTTCAGGTCCCGGCTGTACCCCAGAGCGAGTTGGGCGGCGACCTCGGCGACCAGTCCGTCCTGCAGCATCTGCTCCACCCGCAGGTTTATGCGGCGGTAGAGCTCCTGCCGCTCGACCTTGATCGCGATCTTGAGAGGGTCGTAGTAGCTGCCGGAGAAAGCGTGCTCGGAACGGAAGGCCGAGATGGGGCGGCCGGTCTGGCTGTAGACCTCCAGCGCGCGGATCAGGCGCAGCCGGTCGTTGTAGTGCAGCCGGGCCGCCGTTTCCGGGTCCACCAGAACGAGCCGCCGCAGCAACTCCTCGCCCGGCAGGTCGGCGAACTGCAGACGCAGTTCGGGGTCGCCGTCGGGAGAGTCGACCAGGCCGTCAAGGAGGGCGCGAATGTAGAGCCCGGTCCCCCCGACCACGATGACCTTCTTGCCCCGGCGGTCTATGTCGGTGATGGCGGCGGCCGCCTCGCGCCGGAAATCCGAGGCAGTGAAGTTGACATCGGGTGTCACGATCCCCAGCAGATGGTGGGGGACCCGGGCCAGTTCCTGGGCCGAAGGCTTCGCGGTGCCGATATCGAGTCCCCGGTAAACCTGCATTGAGTCCGCGTTGACGATCTCCGCACCGATTTTTTCCGCGAGCCTCACGGCGAGCTCACTCTTACCGGAACCGGTCGGCCCCGAGAGCACGAGGAGCTTGATCTTATTTCCAGACATCATACCTACTCTTTTCGCCCAAAGCCCCCCAGACTCCCGGGGAGCAACGCGTTTCACCTTATCATTCCCACGCTCCAGCGTGGGAATGCAGCCAGGGACGCTCCTGCGTCCCGCGCTCCCACACCGGCGGAAGAAAACACGACCCAGTTGCTATCCCCGTTTGAACATCTTCTCCATTTCGGCCAGGGTGATCTTTTGCAGCACCGGCCTGCCGTGGGGGCAATTGCTGGAGAAATCAGTCTGATCCATCTGGCCGAAGAGCGCAACTATCTCATGATGGGTGAGGGTGCGGCGGCCGCGCACGACACTGTGACAGGCTACCCGGGCCAGGATGTCCTCTTGCACGTCTGAGAAGGTTCTGCTCCTGCCGAGGCTCCCGAGCTCCTCCAGGATATCCCGGATGATGCGCAGATATTCCGTGTCTGCCAGAATCTGGGGCACCCCTTTTAGAATCCAGGTATTTCCACCGAATTCCTCCAGAGCGAAGCCAAGCCGCGCCAGCTCCTGAATGTTTTCCTGAAGTGCTGCCGACTCACGGAAGGAGAGCTCAATGGTTTCCGGGAAGAGCAGTCCCTGGCTGTCGACCTCCTTGCCGGCGAACTCCCCCTTGAGCCTCTCGAAGGCGACCCGCTCGTGGGCGGCGTGCTGGTCGATGAGCACCAGGTCCGTGCCGTGCTGGCAAAGGATATACGAGGCGTTGAACTGCCCGATGACCGAGAGGGATGAGAAGTACCCGATCCCGTCCGCAACCCTGGCAGTCACCTCGGCCATGACACCCGCGGCATCATCAGCAACCCCGGCGGCAACAACGGTCGCGACCCTGGCGGCTACTTGCATGGCAGCCCTGGAGGTTCCCTCGGTTGCCACGCCGACAGCGCCGTCGTTTCCCGCGGCAAAGGAGGCGGTGGTTTCAGTCACAGGGTCAAGTGCACCACCGCGCACCTCGGACAGGTGGGATTGCGGTACCGAAGGCTGCTGGAAGTAGGGACGCAGCGGCGGTTGCGGGCGCGGCTTGAAATCGACGAGAAGTTCCCGCACCTCTGCGACCCGTGCCGCGCTCACCGCGCTCACCGCGCTTGCCGCGCTTGCCGCGCTTGCCGCGCTCGATGGGCTCGATGGGTTGAATGCGTTGGACGCGGGGCCCGATGCATTGAGCGGAGTTGTTGCATCCACCCGCGCCGGAGGCGTGGCGGTCGTCTCCCTTCCCTGTGGGGCGCCCGCTTTTTGTTGCTCGCGTTTGAGCCACGGGGTTTGCTTCAGTACCGCTTCCACGGCACCCTGAATGGCATCATGCACCCTCCCCTGCTCCCGGAAGCGGACCTCGTGCTTGGTGGGATGGACGTTCACGTCGACCTCGCCCGGAGGGATCTCGATGAAGACGGCAACCACGGGGTAGCGCCCGCGTTCCAGAAAGTTCCGGTAGGCCTGCAGGATGGCGTGCTGCACCACCTTGTCCTTGATGAAGCGCCCGTTGATATAGGTGTAGAGATGGCTGGCAGCGGAGCGGCTGCACTCGGGAGCCGCCACCAGGCCGGTCACCTTCAGTCCACCGGCATCCTGGTAGGAAACCGGGTACAGCGAAGCGGCGATGTGACGTCCCAGCATGGTCGCGACCCGCTCTTTGAGATCCGCGTCGAGTGCCCGGAACACGAGCTTGCCATCATTCAGGTAGGAAAAACGCACCTCCGGCCGGGAGATGGCGAGGCGCGTCAGGAGCTCCCCGACATGCCCTCCCTCGGTGTCCGAACTCTTCATGAACTTAAGCCGCGCCGGAGTGTTGAAGAAGAGGTTCCTGACGGCGATGACGGTGCCGACGGCCATGCCGCACCCCTTCACCTCCTTGATCCGGCCCCCCTCCGCGTAAATCTCCGTCCCCTCGACGTTAACGGCCAACCGGGTCGATATGGTGAGCCGGGATACCGAAGCGATCGAGGGGAGCGCTTCGCCGCGGAAACCGAGGGTCGAGAGGGAAAACAGGTCATCATCGCAGGCGATCTTGCTGGTTGCGTGACGCTCGAGCGCGAGGAGCGCGTCCTCACGTGACATGCCCGAACCGGTATCGGAGACCTTAATGAGCCTTCGGCCTCCCGACTCGATCTCTACGACGACCTCCCGGGATCCGGCGTCGAGGGCGTTCTCCACCAATTCCTTGGCCACCGAGGCGGGCCGCTCCACCACCTCGCCGGCGGCGATCTTATTGGTCAGGTTTTCCGGGAGTATCCTAATCGTGGTTGCCAATGAAAACCTCGCAGAAAGCGCATTAAACTAGTGGCTCAAGATACCTTATGCTGCGGTTGTTTGTAAATCGCAAAGGCGCGGCATTGGCTTGCCAATGAGCGAATCGGCAATCGCGCCGCCACGTCTCCGCGTTTGCAGGAAGGGCAAAGGGTGCTATAAGATAGAGCATGAGATTTATTTCATCCATATTGAGCATCGTGCTGGTCATCCCCGGAATACTCACCAGCAAGGCCGCCGCAGCACCTGCCCCCTTTGCACACCCACCCGCTTCCTATCTGCTGCAGGTGAACGGACAGACCTACCGGGAAAAAAGTCCCGACCTGAGGCGGGCTCCCGCCAGCCTCACCAAGATCATGACGGCGCTGATCGTTATGGAGAAAAGCGGCATGGACGAGGTGGTTACGGTGAGCGCCGGTGCCGCGCGGGAGACCGGCAGCAGGATCGGGCTTCGGCGCGGGGACCGGCTCAAGGTTCGGGATCTCCTGGCCGCGACCCTGATCGCCTCGGCAAACGACGCGGCGCGCGCCCTCGCCGACCACCTAGGCGGCAACCAGCGGGCCTTCGTGCGCCAGATGAACGCCCGGGCGGCGAGTCTAAAGCTTCGGAACACGAGGTTCAGCAACGCCTGCGGGCATGACAACAAGGGACTCTACACGAGCGCCCACGACCTGGCGATCCTCGCCGAGCAGGCGCTACGTGTCCCGCTCTTCGCGGACCTGGTGTCACGGCGCGACATGCGCATCGCGACCGTGAAGGGCGGCCGGTCCTTTCATCTCAGGAACAAGAACCGGCTGATCGGCAGGTATCCCGGGGCGCGCGGCGTAAAGACCGGCACCACCCCCAACGCCGGGCAGTGCCTGGTAGCCCTCGCGCAGCGCGGCGACAAACGAGTGCTGCTTGTCATGCTGAACTCGAGGAGTCGCTGGCGCAGCGCACCCGCCATGCTGGACGCCGCCTTTGCGGCTAGACTGCAGTGGTGATGGCCGCGGGGCTGGCCGCCCCAGTCAATCCCGTAGTGTTTCTCCCTGTTTGCAGGACATCGAAACGATGCTATAAGGTAGGCTGATCTGCCGAAGACACCTGACCACGGGGAGGAAGGATGAAGCACTATCGCAAGGAACTCTGGTTCGAGATCAAGAAGAGGCGCGGCTTCGTTAACATGACCGGCGACCTGGAGCGCGCCCTCGGTGAGAGCGGTATCCGGGAAGGGCTGCTGCTCTGCAACGCCATGCACATTACCGCAAGCGTCTTCATCAACGACGACGAGTCCGGGCTGCACCAGGATTTCGAACAGTGGCTGGAAGGGCTCGCCCCGGAAAAGCCGCACTCGCGCTACCGCCACAATACCGGAGAGGACAACGGCGACGCCCATTTGAAGCGAACCATCATGGGGCGGGAGGTGGTCGTGGCGATCAGCAACGGCAAGCTCGACCTGGGACCGTGGGAGCAGATCTTCTACGGCGAGTTTGACGGGATGCGCAAAAAACGCGTGCTGATCAAGATCATCGGCGAGTGACGCCCCAAAGCAACCCTGGCGCAGACGGGAAGTCCCTCACCCCGACCCTCTCCCAAAGGGCGAGGGGGAGCACCTTGAAAGTGGTGTAAGGTGAGGAACAACTATCCCCTAGCATAGGGGGGACATACCAGACGGAGGTCGCCGTGCCTACGCTCTTGCATCGCCTTTTTCAGTTGGTCCTCTTACTGCTCCTGCCCCTGAGCTCGAGCTGTGCCGCCGCGGAAAACCACCTGGATAAGATCAAGCTGCCGCCCGGCTTCGCTATCGAAGTCTATGCAGCTGACGTCCCGGGTGCCCGTTCCCTGGCCCTCGGGGCCAAAGGAACCCTGTTCGTCGGCACCCGCGGCGAGGGGAAGGTCTACGCGATACGGCGGGCCGGGGATTCCAAGGCAGAGGCCATCACCATCGCCAAGGGGCTCACTGAGCCAAACGGAGTCGCCTTTCGGGACGGCGCACTCTACGTCGCCGAGATCAGCCGGGTGATCCGTTTCGACAACATCGAGGACCACCTGCGGAATCCGCCCAAACCGGTGCTGGTCAACGGCAGCTTCCCTGATAAAAAGCATCACGGCTGGAAGTTCATCCGCTTCGGCCCGGACGGCAGGCTCTACGTGCCGGTTGGCGCTCCCTGCAACGTCTGCGAGTCGCAAGACCCGCGCTTCGCGTCTATCATGCGCATGGCTCCGGATGGTAAGGACCTGGAGATCTTTGCCCGCGGCGTGCGCAACACGGTCGGCTTCGATTGGCATCCGACCACCCACGAGCTCTGGTTCACCGACAACGGGCGCGACCTGATGGGAGACGATACCCCGCCCGACGAACTGAACCGGGCCGCGAAGCCGGGACTGCACTTCGGTTTCCCCTTCTGGCACGGCCGGGACATCCCCGATCCGGAGTTCGGAGCGAAAATGAAGCAAGGAGACTTCGTCCCCCCCGAGATCGAGCTTCCCGCGCACGTGGCCTCCCTTGGCATGCGCTTTTACACCGGCGCCATGTTTCCCGCGGAATACCGCGACCAGATATTCATCGCCGAGCATGGTTCCTGGAACCGTAGCGTCCCGACTGGCTACCGCGTTTCCCTGGTCCGGCTGCAGGGGAACAGGGCCGTTTCCTACCAGGTGTTCGCCGAGGGATGGCTCTCGGGCGTGAGCGCTTGGGGTCGCCCGGTTGATCTGCAGGTCATGCCCGACGGAAGTCTGCTCATTTCCGACGACAAGGCTGGCGCAATCTACCGCATCAGCTACAGGAAGTAGGCGCGCCAAGGAATACGCGCAAGAGATCTCGCCCCATATACCTGGTAACAGGTGTCCGATTTTGTAGGGGCACGCCTTGCGGGTGCCCACGACCTCAAAACTGATGCGGCTTTCGGCCGGTTGGCGCCGGGGGCCACTCCACAACATCCTTGCCGGTGCCCACGACCTCAACTCTGACGGGTTGCGGCCACCGCCAAGAATTTCCACGGAGACACCATGTCCCGAGCACGCTGTCTCCTCCTGGCTATCATGTTGACCGCTCCCACCTGCCTCGCCGCTGCAGCAGACGACTGCCCGGACCTTCCCCTTTCCAGAGCAACGGAGCGGGCGACGGTCCTGCGGCAGGAGATCCGCTATCACAACGACCTCTATTACAAGAAACAGCAGCCAGCCATTAGCGACGCGCAGTATGACGGCTTCTTTGCCGAGTTGCTCAAACTCGAGCGCTGCTTTCCGGCCCTGGCCGCAGCCGATTCGCCCACCGGCATGGTCGCCGACGACTCCGGTTCGCAAGCCCTGACGCTACGCCATGAGCGGCCGATGCTGAGCCTCAACTCAACCATCGGTCCGGAGGCGATAGAGGCGCTGCTGCACAGGGCCGCGCTGAATGGTGTCCCGCCGCGGCTGTTGCTGCAGCCCAAGGTGGACGGCTTGCCAGTAGAGCTGATCTATCAGGCCGGCCGGCTGATCTCGGCGGCGACGCGCGGAAACGGCCAATACGGCGAGGATGTCACCGCGAGGGTCCGAAAGATCACGGGAATCCCGCAGATCTTATCCGGCTCCTATCCGGCGCGGGTTGCGGTGCGAGGTGAGATTTACGCGGATCTGGCGCTCATGGCGGCAGCGACCGCAAAGGTCTCCGAGCCTTACGCCACACCCCGCCATTTTGCAGCCGGAACCCTCAGGTCGCAGGATCCCGCTCCACTTGCCTTGGCCGCGCTGCGACTTTTCCCCTTCGAGCTGGTGAACGCCGACCAGGTCGCAGGCGTCAGCTCCGACCTGGCAGCGCTGGCAAAGCTCGCCGACTGGGGTTTCCCGGCGCGGCTCGATATGACCTGGCAGGTCGAAACGCCGGAACAAATCCGCACCCGCTACGATGAATATCTCGCCAGCCGCGGCCAGCACCCCTTTGCCGCCGACGGCATCGTGGTGAAGCTCGACGATCTTTCCCAGCGCCGCCGGCTCGGCGAAGGAGCCCGGGCGCCCTTCTGGGCCGCCGCCTGGAAATTCCCGCCAGCGACCGCCTCGACGCTGGTACGCTCCATCCGCTGGCAGGTCGGCCGCACCGGGCGCCGCACCCCCGTCGCGGAACTGGATCCGGTCAGCCTGGGCGGGGTCCGGGTCAGCCATGTCACCCTCCATAACGCGGAGGCGCTTGCCAGGCTCGGCGTCACCGCCGGAGACCAGGTGGTTATAGCGCTCGTTGCCGATGTCATCCCCCAGATACAGGAAGTAGTGCACCAGGGAACTCGGGCAGGTAGCTCCGAGCAGGCATCCGCCCAGCCAGCACTGCAGCCGCTGCAGCCGCTGCAATTGCAGCAGTCGCAGCCAGGGCAGCCAGGGGAGCCGGCACTCGACGCCTGTCTGCACGATGCGCCGGACTGCAGGGCGCAGTTCCTGGCAAGGGCGCGCCATTTCGTCTCCAAAACAGGTCTCGGCATTCCCGGCCTCGGGCGCGGGCGCCTGCAGCAACTGGTCGAAGCCGGACTGGTGCCTGACCTGCCGTCCCTTTTCCGCCTTAAGCCCGAGGAGGTCGCGACGGTTGTGGGGTTCGGCCCGCAGTCGGCGCGACGCCTGACAGCTGCGCTCAAACGCGTCGGGCGTCCGCAGCCTTTTCGCCTGGTCCTCGCACTCGGCATTCCCGGCGTCGGACCCGCCGCGGCGCAGCGGCTGGCTGGGCAATTCGACTCGCTGGACTCTCTTTTGATAACCGGGAAAGGGGATCAACGTGGTGGCACGGCCGCGGAATACGTGCGCAGCTTTTTCGCTACCAGGGGAGGTGCTGAACTACTGGAGGGATTTCGCCAACTCGGTCTTTGGTAGGGTCAGCCGGTGCAGCGCAGCACCAGCACCGTTATGTCATCTGGTTGCGGGTCCGGCATACCCGTGAGGTTGATCAACAGATCCACCATAGTTTGGGCGCTCTTGTGCCCTGCCAGCTGCCTGGCAAGGATGCGATTGGTCAGCTCCAGTTGCGGGTTGGCGTCGATGAGGCCGTCGCTGTAAAGGACCAGGATGTCCCCCTTCTCAAAGTGGATGGTCCCTTCCTGGTAAGCCTGCCCCTCCTGCACCCCGATGGGTAGACCGCGGGGAGAGAGGCTTTCGACCGAGGCGTTGGCACGCCTGAGGAAAACGTAGCCGTGGCCGCAGTCGACGAAAGTAAGGGTGCGCCGCTCCGCGTCCAGCTGCCCATGAAACAGCGTCACGAAGCTTTCTGAGTTTTCCAGATCGCTTAAGAGCGACTTCTCGGCGAGCCCCAGCGCCTGCCCCGGTCCGTTATACAATGTCACCGCATGCAGCGCGGCCCGGGCCGTAGCCATGAGCATGGCCGCCGCCATCCCCTTGCCCATGACATCGCCCAGGGTGATATTGAAGACGGTCGGGGACACCTCCTGCCAATCGTAGAAGTCCCCACCCACCTGCTTCGCGGGCAGGCACTTGGCCGCCAGCTCGAAGCCGGGGATCTTCGGATAGCTGCGTGGCAGCAGCTTGGCCTGAATTTCCGCCGCGTAGACCAGTTCCAGCTGGAGCTGGTAGTGCCGCAACTCGCTATCGCGCAAGGCCGCTTCGGCTTTCTTGCGCTCGCTGATGTCGCGGTATATCCCGATGTTGCCGGTCGGAACGCCCAAACTGTCCAGGCGTTTCAAGGCATACAGTTCTCCGATGAAAACCTCGCCGTTTTTCCTGCGGAAGTTGATTTCCAGCAGTTTCCCCTTTACCGACACCTCTTGGTCGAAGACCTCCCTCCCTGTCATCAGGTAGTCTTCCTCGGCGGCATACAGGATACCGCTGGTCTTTTCCACAACTTCTTCCGTCTCGTAGCCGAAGATCTCCTTCAGGGCCGGTTGGTTCACGTGGACGATCTTGCGGTCGTGGTCGGTCACCACGATGGCGTCACGGATGCTGTTGAAGAGGTTCCGGTAATCCTCCGCCCTCTTCTCGATCTCCTGGTAGGCCCGTTCCAGCGCCTGCTCGGTCTTGCGCTGCTTGGCGCGCTCCTTGGCCTCGGTCAGGGCGCGCTGCACCGCGGGGACCAACCGTGACAGCCTGCTTTTCAGCACGTAGTCCGTGGCGCCGCTCTTCAGGGATTCGATCGCCGCCTCTTCGCCGAGTTTTCCCGAGACGAAGACGAAGGGGAGATCGGGGTGCCGCTCCCGAACCATGGCCAGTGCGCTCATGCCGTCAAAAGTGGGCAGGGCGAAATCGGCCAGGATCAGGTCGACCCCGCCGCGCTCCAGGGCAATGCCGAACTCTTCCCGCCGGGACACCACCTGGACCTCGCAGTCGATCCCCTCCGAGGAGAGGGTCATCTGCACCAGTTCGGCATCCATCGGGTCATCCTCCAGATGGAGTATGCGCAGGCTCTTTGTCATTATGGCGCACCCTTGCGCTGGGGAGGAGGCTCGTTGACGATCGCCCAGAAGGCGCCCACTTCCTTTACCGCATTGATGAATTCGGTGAAGTTCACCGGTTTCACCACATACGCGTTGACCCCGAGCCGGTAACTTTCCACGAGGTCGCTCTCCTCGCGGCTCGAGGTAAGCACTACCACGGGGATGAATTTGAGCCTTTCGTCGGACTTTATGGTACGCAGCACCTCCAGCCCGTCCACCTTGGGAAGCTTCAGGTCCAGCAGGATGACCGCCAGGTTCCCGTCATCGCGACCGGCATAGGCGCCTCGTTGATACAGATAATCAAGGGCTTCAGCTCCGTCACTGGCACGGTCCACCTCATTGGCGAGGTTATGCTCGGAAAGAGCCTCCATGGTAAGCTCAGCATCGTTGGCGTTGTCCTCAACCAATAAGATTCGCTTCAGTTTCATTGTCAATCTCCTCGGTACGGGCCGCGCGACCTGAGCCTGGCGCCCAAAGACCCGGTTGCCGTTTCTGCCAGCTGATCCACCTCAGCTTGAGGTGACCCGCGCCGCTGCACGCCAAGAGGCCACCGCACAATAGCATGAAGACGCACCTGGCCCTGATCATTCGCATTCGTCTGCTCACCTTGAATTTTACCACATATCAGCCATGGTTTGACAATGAGCAACACGTACCTGATGATGCAACGCAATCAGTTCATGTTCGGGCACCAACCGCAACAAAGGTGCCCTCCTCATGATCTGTAAAAGTGCCATTAAGGACTTTAGACAACGGGAAGGGCCCGTGACTCCCAACAAACCGGATATTAGCCAGCGCCAACAACACTTGAAACGTCTTGATATGAAGTCAACAGGGTTGTGGCCAATTGTTTCAAATAGGAGACAATAGGGTAAAAGTCTGGTATACATACATCTTTGAGAGAGTACCTTATCTTTTTATGGAAATAGGGGGCTAAAATGAGACAAAAAGCTGTGCTGACAGTCGCACTGACACTATTTTCCGTCACCACCGCCTGGGCGGTTTGGGAATCCCCGAAGCCGAGCCTCTTGGGGTCCAACCTGGGTGCCGTGACCGGAGGCGATTTCAAGAAGGCCCACGAGGTCATCGACAAGAAATGTGTCACCTGCCACACCTCCGAGAGGATCGATGCGGCCCTGGCGTCGGGAAAGGACATGCAGAAGATTCAGCTTGAGATGGAGAAAAAGGGCGCCAACCTCGACAGCAAGGAGCATGAGGTGCTCGGAATCTTCTGGAAGCAGTCCCCGTTAAAGGTATCTAAATAGCCCGCCAAACCCTTCGAGATTTCCCATTTCCGGTGCTGCCTTCCCTTCGTGCAAGGCAGCGCCATCCTCTGATTCTTTTCCCACGCCCCCGCAGACTACAATCTATTCCAGCAGCAGGTACGCTCAAACGGATAACGCCAGGCAACGAAGGGAAGGTACCAGGAATCCAATCAGGATCGGGTCCCGGGGCTCCACCAGCCATGGTAGCTGAATGGGACGTGGTGTACCAGGTGCACGATCGCAACGGGCCCCGCGCCGATGTTGTCCGCCTGGAGCACCGCGAGGAAGCTGCGTTTGGTCGCACTGTCGTAGGCCTCGGTTAGCAGGAAACCCGGCTCCGAGCTGTCGGCAGGCAAGTAGGTTCGCCCCGGCAATGGCACGAAGACCGGTTCGGTCAGGTAGCAGCCCGCTCCGAAATCGTAGCTATCCTCCCGCCCGGTCCGCAGGTCCATGCGGCAAACGATAGTCCAGAAAAAGTCGCCCGGCCGAGTCTTGACCATATAACAGAAGCGATATTCGTGACAGCGATGCAACTCATTTACCCGGGGCCATTCGTAGCTCCCTTTACCCCCAAGAGTTTCCTCCCGGATGCCCCTCGCAGCCGGATCTATCAGGTAACGACGCACCGTACCGGGAAAGGCATACTCTCCCCGACGCCCTGCCATGACGGCAGAGGACACCGGGTCGGCGCCGACAAAATGGTCCGGGTTCCGATAGCCGATAAAATCGGCGACGATCTCGCTGCCCTTTTCATATGCGTTGCAGGAGTGCCACATGAAACAGGCGTTGGTTTCCAGCAGAATGGGGAGTGTATCGTTGTTGCGGTCCAGTACCATGATCAGGTTACCCAGTTCCGGCTTCCAAGAGAGCGAGTCGGCCAGGCTCTTGCGGCCCAAAAAAACCGACCAGAAGGCGATTTCAACTGGGTGGAAGCTCAATATCAGGTAGCGCTCAGAGACAAACCAGTCGTGCATGTAGACGTTACGCGGCATGTCGAGCACGCGGTGCAGCTTCAAAGCCCCGCCCTTCTCGAAGATCGTGATATGGAGCTTAGGACTGGGACCGTAGAGCACGCCGAAATGGAGCCAATCGCCGGACCGGGAATCCATCTTGGGGTGAGCCGCGTAGATGGTGAACCCATCGGGAAGCCCCAGACTGGAAATACCATAGGTTTCGAGGTTATCGGCATCCAACTCGTAGGGAAGGGCGCATTCGTCAAAGGCGTAGAGCCTGCCCCGCCAGGGAAAAACTGAGATCCCGGCCTGGCCGGTCAGGTGTCCGAGGCCCATGAAGTTAGCCCAGAAGCCGCCGGGAGCCTGGGTACTCCAACTTGGATAGATGAAACGGCCGGCGTCTTGCTCGGCGCGGAACTTATCGGTGCGCACGAACCTGTTTCGGTAATGCACCCCGGTGTCGTGAAAACGAAAGGACTGCACCATCCCGTCACCGTCCAGCAGGTTTCTCTTGCGCAAGCCGCCCCTGTCGAAGAGCCCGGGTCCGTTTCGGTACAAGGTGCCGCGAAACGCCTCCGGGATGCGTCCCTCCAGTCTGGCCTCGTAGCTATGCTCCTCGCGCAGGGTGGTGGCAAGCCCCAGGTAAGGCCGCGCAGGATCGCCAAAATCCTCAAAGACCTCTTTTCGCAGGGGAGGACTTGTGGCGCAGCCTGACAACGCGAGGGCTGTCGCGGCTTCTCCGGAGAGCAGTAAAAGTTGACGGCGGGAAAGCATTGCATCTCCTTACGGTGCGGGCTGGTGCAGGCGCCAGAAGTGGCAGCATTACGCCCCTTGCAATAGTACCCCTCCCCCACTATCCCGCAAGAAATTGCAGTTCAACCGCCCTCAGGGAACCAGGGTTACATCGACAGGAATACCCTTCATCTCCTCAATGGCCCGAATCAGCTTGGCGAAGTCGGTCCTCGCCACCAGATTCTTGCTCGCCAACAGGTGCATGGCCCGGCCAACATCGACCGTTTCTGATTCTAGGCGATGCGCCTCCACGAAGACCCTTCCTCCCTGGACACAGACCTTTATGGGTTGATCAACGATGGTTACCCGCGTTCCTTTGGCAACCAGCTTGAACAGCTTGACGATATCCTCGGGATAGAGACGCAGGCAGCCGTGACTGGACCGTCTTCCTATGCCCCAGGGCCTGTTGGTGCCATGGATGAGGACACTGCTTCGGGAAAGGCGCAGGGCATGGCTGCCAAGTGGATTATCGGAACCGGAGGGCACAACATTGGGTAGGTGGGGAGACTCTGCGCGAATTGATTTCGGGACATGCCATGCAGGATTCGTGATTTTGTCGATCACCCAATAGCTGCCGGTCGGTGTATCACGCCCCTGATCTCCGATACCCAAAGGGAATGTCACGACCGAGCGGGAGCGCTCTCTGGGGAAATAATAAAGGCGCAGTTCCGGAATATTTACTACTATTCCCGAGCGAGTCGGCAGGTCCGGCAAAATCCAGGAAGTCGGGATAACTATCAGGCTGCCTACTGAGGGAATCCAGGGGTCCGTTTCCGGATTGGCAGCCACCATTGCATTAATACCCACATCGAATTTCCGGGCCACCTCAAAAAGCGATTCATTCGCCCTCACCTGGTAGCTTCGAGGACTACCAAGGACGCCGATCCTGTTGCGCAGGCCTACCCCTTGGTGCTGAGTATCCGCCTGGGCCGGACCTGCCGGGTACCAACGTCCACAAACGATGGCGATGGCTGCCACCAAAACCCTGAAAATGATTTTTCCCATGCGTGGCAAGCCTCGACAGGCCGCGCGGACTCGGCGCAGAAGGCTACTTTTTTTGCTCCAGTTCAAAGGCCTTAGCGGCCCGTTTTGCGGACAGTTCAGCAGCCGCGGCAGATGCTGAAGCACCTTTCGCGGCAGCTTCGGCCCGGTCCGCAGCCTCGGCGGCCTTTTTAGCCATTTCAGTTGTGTTCGTGAGCAGTGCCCTATCAGCCGGGTTCATGTCCAGCGTCTTGGGCAGGTTGTTCAGTTGAGTTTCAAGATTATTCATGCGAGTTTCCAGTGCGCCAACCCGGGACTCTAATCCGGTTGTCTTTAATTCCAGGGCATTTTCCTTAGTTTCCAGTATGTCAACCTTACAGGAGAGCGGATCTATCTGCTGTTTTACATACCCCTTTGTGGCGCACCCGGAAGCAAAAAGAAGCAGCAACGATACGGCCGCGAGCGAATAGTTCCTCATCTTGGTACCTCCAAAAGGTCGGTTCGAGTGAACCCGACTGGCTTGTCTCACCCGTGCATATTAGATCAAGCCAATAGTAACAAGGCAGGGTTCAATTGCAACCGAGGGGCGAGGGGTATGGTGGTTCTGGTGGAAGGCGGGCGCCTGAAACGCGAGGGAAGCACTGTCTAATCGAGGCAACCGGACAGCAAAAAGCCCCACCAAGAATCCTTGGTGGGGCTTTTCATTTAAATTCCCTGCGGCGACCTACTCTCCCACATAGTTACCCATGCAGTACCATCGGCCCAGAGAGGCTTAACTTCCGTGTTCGGGATGGGAACGGGTGTGACCCTCTCGGTATAACCACAGAGAAACTCTTAAGCGCGACTCGCGCTAAACTTCTCTTTTATCTGACCGATCGGTCGGATCCGACGATCCGTCCTATCAGCGCACAATTGCACAGTTAAAGTTTGTAGGTTTGTCTGACATAGCTTGGTTCGATAATTCGGGGGGTGTTGCCACCCCCCTACAATAAATTTTTATGGTCAAGCCTCACGGCCGATTAGTACCGGTAAGCTAAACACATTACTGTGATTACACACCCGGCCTATCAACGTTGT
>Ga0316225_1000379_pt1 | contig 57330 bp, 88 predicted proteins | sample TBH18015metaG_FD_206010 | JGI IMG/M metagenome (GOLD analysis project Ga0316225, IMG submission 206010) | Freshwater microbial communities from Trout Bog Lake, Wisconsin, USA - TBH18015 | ecosystem: Environmental > Aquatic > Freshwater > Lake > Hypolimnion/Profundal zone | place: USA: Wisconsin... | reverse complement strand
TCGCCGCGACACTACCGCCCATGGCGAAGGCCGCATGGAATACAGCAAGATTGAGATTGATAAAGCTAACTGGACAGTTAAGGAAGTTCAGCGCACACGCATACCAGCTCCTGGTGAGGACAACTCATACTGTGAGAAGAACTGGTATGGCATCTTAGACGCACCGTTCCACTTCATTAAGTGGACATCTCCTACTGAGCTAGTTTTGGCTGATCCTAATGAGCCTAAGGTCGAACAGGTATTTGTAAAGCAAGCCCCTACTCCACCATCCGACCAACGGGGTGGTTCACAGGTAGTCAAGTGGGGCAACATGTACATTGCGATTACCCATGAGGTCAACCTTTTCAAGAATTACCTTAACCAGAAGGACGGTATCTATCGCCACCGCCTAGTCCTTTGGGATAACGAGCTTAATCTAATCGGTTACTCCAACACCTTCTCGTTCCTAGATGCTCGAATTGAGTTTGCTGTAGGCGCCGCCATCCAGGGAGAAGATCTGCTTATCTCGTTTGGATTCCAAGATAACGCAGCATTCGTACTTCGTACCCCAAAGCTTGTGGTGGAAGACTTGATCATGGAGGCTCTTAACTATGCAAATTGAAGAACTAGTAGTTGAACTTTCTAAGGATCCGTTTAATCCTGAGCTTAACTTTGCCTGCGCACAAGAGTACGACCGCCTAGGGCAGACCGCCTCGGCTGTTTCTTTCTATCTTCGCACGGCAGAGTATGGATATGAGACGCACCGTAAGCTGGCGTACCAATCTTTATTGCGTACATCTATTTGCTTTGAAAACCAAAACGATCGTAAATATACAGTTAGTAACTGTATCTTGCAGGCAGTTGAGCTTTGCCCAAATGAGGTAGAGGGTTATTTCTTGATGTCTAGGTTCCATGAGCGCAACGGCGAATGGCAAGAGGCGTATACTTGGTCTGGTATCGGGCTTGACCTTGTTGACGGTATGGAAGACAGAAGCTACTCAAATCCTTTTTTAGACTATGAGGGCGATTACTCACTAATGTTTGAGCGTGCTGTATGTGGTTGGTGGGTAGGTCGCGTAGAAGAGGCTAAAGACCTCTTTCACACCATGCTACTTATGAACATTAAAGATAACTACCGTTCAGCAATTGTCGACAATTTGAAAAGGATAGATCCTAATGCTGGTCTTTGATATTGGAGCTAACCGCGGAGATGCCACCCTAGTGGCCCTAAGTATGGGAGCTAGAGTTATAGCTGTAGAAGCCGCCCCTCGCGTTTATAAGCAGTTGGTCAGTAACTTTATCTACAACTCTAATGTTGTGCCTCTTAAATATGCAGTTTCTAATGTGGATAACGAGACTGTTACCTTCTATGAAGCTGATGAGGATGGCCTGTCTACACTTAATAAGGACTGGCTTACTGATGAGACTATGCCGTATGCAGGTAAGCCTTATAGAGAGGTAGTTGTTAATACCACTACCATAGATTCTTTAGTAAGAGCTTACGGTACACCTGAGCTCATTAAGGTTGACGTAGAAGGTGCTGAGTGGCTGGTTTTTAAGGGCATGGCTCAGAAGTATGGGATGCTTACCTTTGAGTGGACTGACGCTACCCTTACAGAGCATGAGCTACAACTGGACTACCTTTACAACCTTGGATACCGAGAGTACGCACCTCAATTCATTGTTAACCATTTAGATCAACCTGAAGAGTGGTTCCCACTACAAGAAGACAACACGTTTGCCCTAGTAGAGTGGGTATCCAAGCATGAAGAAGCCTGGACCTCAGGCGGCTGGAAAGAAGCTAATCTAAGACCGACAGCTGATGTCGGAATGATTTGGCTACGTTAGAGCCCACCAAAGCACAGGGTTAGAGCTGTAAAGTCCTGAGATAGCGAACCGTCACCCTTAACAATCTGATTAGCTGTTCCACCAGATGTCTTAAATGCTGTAGAGGTGATGGTGCTGGATGCTGTGATAGCTCCAGAGGTTGCAATCGTAAGCGCATCAGCTGTGTTGGTCTGGCCGTTTACAACGAAGTGTATAGCGTTGTTTGTCCAGGTACCAATGGTGAAATCACCGTTGTTAGCCTCAAGGAAGTTAACCCCCTGTAAGGTAAACGAGTTAGCTGGATATCCAAGACCGTTAGAGGATGCGTAGGTACTGCTGTTAGTACCCATCTCCATATAAGAGCCGCTAGAAGCATATTGATCGTTAGCTGTAACAAACGCTGCATATGCAGTATTGGCACTGTTTGAGTTCTGAAGAATTACGTTTGCGTACTGGGTATCAGCGCCTACGAAGGTAGCTAGCTGTCCAGTAGACGTCGTTGTATTGCCACCAACAGCAAGAGCTCCTGCGTTAGTAGTTGTATTAGCTGTGTACTGAAGCGCTAGGGATGTACCTGTTGCAGCACCAATAACTGGAGTAGTAAGAGTTGGACTTGTAGATAGTACAGTTGTATATCCAGTACCTGTAACAGCCTGTAGCGATAAAGTTCCAGAGGTGTACTGAAGGCCATTGCCAACAGTAACAATTCCTGAACCGCCCTGAGTACCTTGTAGACCCTGGGTACCTGTTGCTCCTTGTGAACCTGTTAGGCCTTGAGTTCCTGTGGCACCTTGAGCACCCACGGTTCCCTGAGCACCAGTTGTACCTTGAGAACCATTTGAGCCAACAAATCCAGCAGTTCCCTGAGAACCAGTAGTTCCCTGTGAACCGATAAGTCCTTGTAGACCAGTTAAGCCTTGAATACCTGTGAAGCCTTGGACACCAATTGTTCCTTGAACTCCTTGAGTTCCCTGAAAACCTGTTGCACCCTGGGTTCCAATAGTTCCTTGAGATCCTGTAAGTCCTTGAGCTCCAGTAGTTCCTTGGATGCCATTAGTACCTTGGTTGCCCTGGATACCTTGGGTTCCTTGGACACCCTGAACTCCTTGAGTTCCTTGGTTTCCTTGAATACCAGTAGCTCCCTGGTTTCCTTGAACGCCTTGCGTTCCTTGAGCCCCAGTAGCGCCTTGAGAACCAGTGATTCCCTGAGCCCCAGTAAGTCCCTGAGAACCAGTTATTCCTTGGATACCTTGTGTGCCTTGGTTTCCTTGGATTCCTTGGATTCCTTGAGTACCTTGTGCACCTGTGACCCCAGTGGTGCCCTGTGTTCCCGTTGTTCCTTGAGAACCAACTGCTCCCTGAGAACCCGTGATGCCTTGTGTACCAGTAATGCCTTGAGCACCAGTGGCTCCTGTCGGTCCAGCCTGTGTATATGTAACCTGCATCGCATTGACTACAAGGCTAGGTGCAGATGGTCGGGTTGGTGATGTTCCAGCCGAAGTCGGTACCAACTGCATGTACTGATTGTTTGAGTACCAGTAGAACTGGATGTAATCTCCAGCAGCCAAAGTCAAAGTGTTTTCTACGTTTGCAGATACTTGCTCGTTGACTCCAGCAGTGGTGAATGTGTATGCAGCACCTGTTACTGGTGAGCCATTCTTGGTGTACCAAACTGTTACTTGGTAATTGCTTCCACCGCCGCTAGTAATGAACTGGCCAATAAAGTTAATAAGGTAAGTGCCAGCGTAAGTAAAGGTAAGTTGATTGCCAGACACAACAGATACGCCATTGCTTACGCCAGTGCTGTTGATAGCAACAACGTTAGCCGCTGAAGGGTAGCCTGCATTAGACTGAGTTGTGGTGTCAAAGAATGAACCATAGTAAGCAATTGTTCCACCAGCGCCAGTAGGGCCTGTAGGGCCTTGTAAACCTACACCAGAGGTCTTAGTCCAGTTGATTGCGTCTGTGCCAAGTTTAATAGATTCATCAGAATTTGAACCCACGTCGTACTGAATCCACGTAGTAATCGCGTTTACGGTTCCAGCAAGAACGGTAACGTAGTCACCAGGCTCAACATCTTCTGCTGACACTGAGTTGCTGTAATCTGATGAACGGGTAAGAACCCAGTACGCAGAACCAGATCCAACAGTGGTAACTGTGTAGATACCATTTTGAATTGCGTTTGCTTGATCCTTAACGAGGATTCTTTGTCCTGAGGTAACAGTTACGCTGTCAACTACTAAAGCGCCAAATGTAGTGGCAGTAAGGTTAGCACCAATACCTGTTCCGCCGTTAAGGTCGGCAGTTCCGTTTGTATACGTTGGAGAGTTAGGAAGCACTGCGGAGGCAGTTGCTAGGTTTACAGATTGGTGAGCGTTAGCGGTACTTGTAGCACCCATAAGGCCTTGAATACCTTGAGTGCCCTGAACACCTTGCAGTCCTTGTAGGCCTTGTGTACCCTGTACACCTTGGATACCAGTAGTACCTGTAATTCCCTGTGCGCCTGTTGTGCCAGTAGTTCCTTGAGAACCTGTAATTCCCTGTGTGCCCTGTGTTCCTTGAGTGCCCTGAATTCCCTGGGTTCCTTGAACACCTTGAGTGCCCTGAACACCTTGAATACCTTGCGTTCCTTGAGTACCAGTTGCTCCTTGAATACCAACGGTTCCTTGGTTTCCCTGTAAGCCTTGAATACCTAGAAGACCTTGAACACCTTGAATTCCCTGGGTTCCCTGAGCTCCTGTTTGACCAGTAGTTCCCTGCGAACCTGTGATGCCTTGAATTCCTTGTAGACCTTGGTTTCCTTGGATACCTTGAGTACCTTGAGTACCTTGAGTACCTTGAGTACCTTGAGGCCCCTGAACTCCCTGGAGTCCTTGAATACCCTGAGTGCCTTGGGTGCCTTGGGTGCCTTGGGTGCCTTGGGTGCCTTGATCTCCTGTAGTGCCTTGAGCACCTGTTACTCCTTGGATACCCTGGATGCCTTGAGTACCCTGGGCCCCCTGAACTCCTTGAGTTCCTTGGGTTCCAGTTTGTCCTGTTGCACCTTGTGTACCAGTTGCTCCTTGAGCTCCAGTGATGCCTTGAGTACCCTGGGTACCCTGCACACCTTGGGTTCCCTGAACTCCTTGTGTACCTTGCGCCCCTTGTGTACCTAGAACACCCTGGGTTCCTTGGGCACCAGTTAATCCTTGAAGGCCAACAAATCCTTGAATACCTAAAAGACCTTGAACTCCCTGAACACCCTGGGTTCCTTGAATGCCTTGGGTGCCTTGTAGACCCTGAGGTCCTTGAACACCTTGAACTCCTTGAGTTCCTTGCGTACCATTTGTTCCTTGTGGTCCTTGGATAATTCCAACGTTAACCCACTGTGTACCTTCCCATACCCAAAGGTTAGGGTCAATGATATAGCCGTCTCCGTTATTACCTGTTGGATGTGCGGCTACTAAAGCTGCGTAAGTATTATATGAACCAAGAATTGTTACAGAGGTACCTGCAGTACCTTGAACCGAAATTCCTTGGATGCCCTGAGTACCTTGGACCCCTTGAAGTCCCTGCAAGCCTTGAGTACCTTGAACGCCTTGTGTTCCCTGAGCACCCTGAATACCAGTAGTTCCCTGGTTTCCTTGAATACCCTGAGTGCCTTGCACGCCCTGTGTGCCTTGAGCACCTTCTGGACCAATATCGCCTTGAGAACCTGTGTAACCCATGGTTCCTTGAACGCCTTGAACGCCTTGAATACCTGAAGAGTAAGAAAGAGATGTCCAAGAAGTAGAGCCGTTACCGACTTTAAACTTGCCTGTGTCTGTCTCTAAGCCAAGTTCACCGCTAGCTAGAGTTGGGTTTGCAGACGTCCAGTTGGCAGCTGTGTCGCGGCGAAGTTGAATTTGAATAGCCATTAGGTTATTTTATCCTCATCCTGTCGCTGTGCCAGCATTAATGGAAGTAATGCCGCCGTAGTTAGAAGTAGCACTTCCCCCATCAAGATCAGCCAAAGTAGTGCTTGATTGTGCAGTCCAGTTAGTTCCATCAAATGTCTTAATAGCATTTAATGTCGTGCTGTAGTAAGCGTCCCCAGCTTCATGACCAACAGGGTCACTAGCTAACGCTAGCAACCCTATAGGTACAACAAACTTACGGGACATTAAGCGCTCCTAGATTAAGCGTGTACTACTACGCGATAAGCGTTTGAAGATGGTGCAACAGCAAACCCAATTGTTACGGTGTTAGATGTTGAGTAAGCCACATCAGTAACAACTTCGGCATTTGTTGATGCGTCGTAAACGATTGCAATCGCGCTCTGTGTGCCTAGGTTGTGGGTAACTGTGTAGCTAGTGCTTGAACCATCACCGATAAGAGTTGTGTATTTTTCAACAACCTTGCTGGTGTCTACTACAAGTTGTGAGCCAGAAACTGTAAGGCCAGAACCGTAGTTAGCTGAGATTGCGCCACCAGAGATGGTGATTCCGTTACCAGCTGTGTACTCTCCAGCAGCAGAGAACTGTGTCCAGGTAGAAGCTCCACCTGAGTAAGCGGTGATAACCCAACCTTGTGCGGCGTTGGTACCTTCTTCTACGAATACGAACGAGCCTTCTTTAAGGTTCGTGTCTTCTGCGTTAGTAGACGCAACAAGTAAGCTAGATGTAGAGTTATAGATATAGATACCGTTTTGAGTAGCGGTAGTCTGGTTCTTAACCAACACGCGGTCGTTGTTAGCAAGGGTTACGCCGTTAAGAGTTGTAAGAGTAGAGGCTAAGTTAAGGTTAGTGTTGGTATCTGTGCGAACAGACTCAAGTACTGAAAGTCCCTCTGCTGTTGCATCAACATACGCCTTAGTAGCTATAACGGAGGTGTTGACAGAAAGAACACCAGAGCCGTTAATATTAAGGCTGCTATCAGTTGAAAGGATTCCAGCGTTAGTTCCCTGGATACCTTGTAGGCCTTGAACACCCTGTGTACCTTGAGTACCCTGGGTTCCTTGTACGCCTTGAATACCTTGAGTACCTTGCGCTCCAGTAATTCCCTGGATGCCTTGAGTTCCTTGTGAACCTGTGATTCCTTGGATGCCCTGGGTACCTTGTGTACCTTGAGAACCAGTTAGGCCTTGGATGCCTTGCGTGCCTTGGGTACCTTGTGTTCCCTGAGTGCCTTGGGTACCTTGAACTCCTTGGATACCTTGCGTACCCTGAATACCTTGTGTGCCCTGCACACCTTGGATGCCCTGTGTTCCTTGAGCACCGTTAGCACCAATGCTGGCGTTAAGCCATGCTGTGCCATTCCATGTTCTGAGGTAACCAAGTGTTGTATCAAAATAGATTTGACCTGTTACTGGGCTTGATGGAGCAGTTGCCAGGTTTTGAATAGCGGCATTCTGCAGCTCTAGTTGAGAGAGGTTGATAGGTGTTAAAAACTTACGTGCCATGGAACTATCTCCTTAAGATAGGTACGCGTATCCGCTAAAAGCTGCTGAGAATGTGACCGTAAGTGAGTTCGAATTGGTGTACGATATTTCGCCTTCAACAATGGTACCAGCGGAATCTTGAACTGTAAGGTTAGGGTTATAGCCCAAATTATGATTAATAGTCCAAGTAGCCGAAGGGGTAGCCTGGGTATAGGTATAAGAGATGTTATGAAGACTGGTTCCAGTAGCTCCCTGTACACCATAAGAGCCCTGAAGGCCCTGCGTACCTTGTATACCTCTAGCCCCACCTTGCCCAGGCAGGACCTGAAGGGTGGTTTGAGACTGGGTGTACTGGGTAGGTGTTGAGACCTGGATAACGATAGGCGCAGAAGGGGTTACAGTAATGGCTCCACAGTTACACGGCCAACTACCACATCTATTACAACTAGTAGTCAAGGGTTACCGCCTCAGTGGTAAACACCTGCCCCTTAATGTAAGTCTGAGCCCAGTTAGAGTCTGATGATGAGGTAGCTCTTAGATCCCAAAAAGCACGTGGAGGAAGGTACTCAGTATCGCTAACCTCAAGGTTAAGCTGTAGTGTGCTTAAGCTTGTAGAGGTTGATACGACTGTAACTTCAAACGTTGCATAGAGTGATGGAGAGTTTGGGTAGGTGCGAATCTGCGCCTCAAAGTCCATGCCCGTAATATCAAATGGAAAATCAAATGTAGATTGGTAGCTGTTTCCTTGGTAAAGGACAATATCGTAAGTCTGAGCATATGAAGGGAATGGGTTGCGGCCAGTAAGGTTGTTCTGGATCCAGACGCGCTCTGGCATACGAGAGTCGTCGATCTCTTGACCAACATAGATAGGAACATATTTGTTGGTAGTGCGGGAAGTACGGATGAGGGTACCCATCTCGATCTTCCAGAGACCAATGTTGAGCTGTGAGCAGAGGAGTCGGTACTGGTTCCAACGCTCAGAGATAATCTCTGTAAGCTGACGGTAACGCTCAGAACGTGGAATCATTACGCCGTCTGGGGCCGTGATGTTGATATCAAAAGCTGCGTCTGTAGCGAGAGCCCATAGCCCTTCGATAGAGGCGAGGATAGCTACTGGGTATTCCTCAACTGCAGAGATAGTAGCAAGAGTAACTTGGCTGCCGTAGGAATCTACGCGGTTATATGTGTGCTGGTTCACAGCATCGTTGATGAACTCCGTGAGCTCTGAATCTAGGAAGTAGCGATCTACATTGCCTTGAATGACAATAGCCGCGTTATTAGCTGGAGCTGTAGCAAAGGTGACAATACCTGTGCTCTGCTCAACAGTGTAGCCAGTAGGGTACGCAATGCTGCTTCCAGCTACCTTGACCGATAAGTTTTCAACTTCCATTGGCTTAATGCCAGTTGCAAAGACTTTAGTGGAGCCGTCGCCTGTTGCGTTAAAGGTAAACGCCTTTTGCTGATCGCCAAGCTCTAGACGGACTCGAGAGAGTAGATCAGAGATCGTAGCCACATAAACTCCCTACATAAAGACGCCTGTACTATGATGGCGTGTATTAGCCTAAAAATCTGCACAAACGAAAAAGCGGACCCGACGAGAGTCCGCTCAGTCGTAAAGTTACGCCTTAGATGACGCCAGCCAGGTAGCCTTTTTCCTTAAGGTGAGTAGCAACGTGACGAGTAACCTTGTACTTCTGTCCTGCCTTGAAGTTATAGGTGTTGCCCTTACCAAGGGTCATATTCTCAATGTTGTCAGTTGTGCGGATCTCAACCATGTCGCCTTCATCGTTTCCTACTGTGGTTACAGCATCAACAATGACTGTCTGACGGTTAGGGGTTGTTGCATCAATTACTTCATCAAGCTGTGCACTTGCCTTAGCTGTAGCTAGGGACATCTCACCAGCGCGTTGCGCTTGGTCTTCGGCGAACTGTTCAGCGAGAGCTTCTCGCGCACGACCAGTAACGTCGGTTGGTTTTGCTTTCTGTGTTGCCATGATAATTCTCCAATGTATTGTCTCGGTTAAAAAGTCAGAGTTCCTGACCGTAAGTACTTTATCGCGGCCTTTAAGGTCTCGATGTCGTCCTTGGCACAGCCAAGAACTTGGTTACAGCCTCTGCATAGGAGTCCTCTTATACATTTGCCACATGACCTCATTTGCTCATTACAGCAGGTGTGGTCGTGGTCTATATGGGGAGAGGAGACCTCATCCCAGAACTTTCCTTTGCATATGGCACATCTAGAATCTTGTGATGCTACTAGTGCTTCGAAGTCTGGTTTGGTTATTCCATAACGTTTAACGTTCTGGGTAATCATGTTTACTCTGGCACACTCACGGCAACATCTTCTAGTTCTACCGTTAGGCTTTACATATGTAATTGTGTTCTCTTCATCATAGGGGTGACCTTTAGGGCACTCAGTCTTAGAGGCGTTATTAACGCCACGTCCAACCCTTAAGTTATCCTTTCTGCGCTCTCTCATTCGCTCTAAGCGACAAGTTCTGCAGTGGGTATAACCGTTCTTATCTATGTAAGAGTTTTCTTCTGTATATTTATGTCCTTGCGGACATCCTTCTTTTACTGCCATGTGTAAAAGACCTCCTAGCAGGCTAGTTGCCTACTAGGAGAATCTTATCACTGTTTAGGCTAATTGGTCTCCGCAATTACTACGCTTTGGTCTGTGATTAGGCCAAGTCCGAAGATTGAGTACCAAGCAAGCGCATGCTCACGACCAAAGTCCAAGATACCGCCATCGCGGAGCTCGACTGGAAGAGAGATAGCGTGACCGAAAGCGTTGTCTCCGATGAAGATAGCGCTGTAGCGGTCAGATGAACCGTTACCTGTGAGGGTGTTAGGAGTTGTGTATCCTCCGCCAGGTACAACTACTGGGTTAGCGACTGTTGAGTCAGCTGTGTAGTTAGCACCAGCACCACCAGGAACGTGGAGAACCTGTGTTGTTTCGATGAAGACTACATCGTACAAACGTCCGATTTCACCGAGCATGAAGTTGCCTGGAGCAGCGTACTTTGTTACTTCGATGAACTCTGGGTTGTCGCGAAGTGTACGTGATTGGTGAGGGTGAACGAAGCAGACGTAGGTCTCGCCCAAACGAGGGATGTTCTTTGTAGCCAAGGTCTCTACTGTGTCCTTGACAACGTGTGGTGTCAAGTATGAAGAACCTGTCATTGAAGCACGAGATGTAGCGAATGTGCCGTATCCGTACCAGTTGTTGACAGCAGATGAGACTGATGAGCGATCTTCACCGTAAAGTGTTGAAGAAGCTGCATAGAGAGTATCGCGTGAAAGGCCATCAAGGTAGAGAGCCATGTTGCGACCGAGAAGACGTGAAGCAGAAGCCATTACGTCATCGAATGAAGCGTTAAGAAGAAGTTCTGAAACAGCAAGAGCATAACCATGCTCTGTTACTGTGATTGAGAACTGTTGAGCTGTAAGAGCGTTTGTCTGCATACGTACACCTTCGACCAATGGTGAAGCAAAGCCGAGGTTGTTGTAACGCATGAAGTTGATCTGGAGACCAGGTGCAACACCTAGTTCAGTCTTCTTAACAGCGAATTGTTCAAAACGAAGGATTGGCATAGCCTGGAATAGGATTTCCTTAGACCAGATCTGTTGGATTGCCTGTGTGAGCTGGGTGTTTGTGCCTGAGTAGGCTGTTGGTGACGCGGCTAGATTGCCGGTACCTGTGATACCTGAAGCCATTTAGATGGTTCCTTTTCTATAGAGTTGAGGTTAGGGTTACTTTGAGCCGAACATTCCCGATGTCTTACCCTGAGCTCTATCACTCAATAGGCGACTTCTGTATTTAGCGTATTCGTTCATTGGCATAGAAGCGATCTCATCTGCCGTAAACTGACGTTGTTCCGAATTAGTTTCCAGTGGTCCAGCAGGAGGCAAGGTTGCCCTTGTTCCTGGCATTTCTTTACGAGCGTTAACTAGTGCCTGCTGAGCAGACTCTAGGATCTTCGCAGAGCGTTGTTGCAAATCATTAAGACTTGCATCCAACTCTTCACGAGAGTTGCCGTGTACCAGGTCGAGCAGTTCAGGGACGATGTTGTCTCGTTCTTGCTCTAAACGCTGTTGGCGGTATTGCTGTAGATCGGCAAAAGCCTTTTCTTGTTCCAGAAGAGCGATAGCGCGTTCGCGTTCTTGACGCTCATGCTCAAGCTGCTCTTTCCATTCTTGCTCTTTAAGCTTAAGAAGATCTTTAGCTGATAGCTCGTCTTCTTGCTTAGCTCGTAGAGCTGCTTCCTCTTCAGCGCGTTGCTGAGCTTTAGCAGCATCCTTAGCTTCCTTCTCTTTTTTGAGCTCAAGGACTTCTCCTCGTAGGCTCTCAAGTTCAGGATAGAGCTTGTTCTTTTCCTGGGCGCGAACCTTGGCTAGATCATCTTCAGTATAAAACTTCTGAGTCTTACCAGGACGTGCTTCAGGAGATTCCGTAGCAGTCTGCGCATCAACGCCAGACACATTTACTACTGGAACTGTGTTAGCTTCAGCCGCGAAGGCATCCGCCATAACTTCTGCTGTTTCTGACATAATATGTCCTTATCCTCTGGGTCGTTTTCCAAATGAGCCGAAGCCCGTATCACGTATGACCTACCGTTAGTTGTATATTTAATTTTGCCCTACATAGAAAGAAATACAGGCTAAACTGCATTACTTCTCGTAGTCTTGCGGCGTCCTTCTCTGTGGGATCTGGGTGCCGTAAGCTTCTGTAACTAGGCGGTTACGTAGAGCCGCCTCACCTGCTGTGTTCAGCATGGTTGCCTCATCAAGGATCGGAGTTGGTCCGCCTTGAGGGACTGCAGGTTCTCCTTCTGGACCAGTAGGTAGAGGCTCAGCCATACCACCTTCTGCAGGGAGCATTCCTGTAAGGGAAGCAATTTCATTGTTGATTTCGGTCTGTAGGAGCTTAAGAGCACCATCAGCCTTAGCGTCATCCATGAGTTCTTGACGGATCTCGGTGAGCTTCTCAGCAGGGAACTCTTCGCCCAATAGGCGCAAAGCGCCTTCCTTTGACTCCAAGCCAAGGGACATCTTGGTCTGAATCTCGTTCAGAACGATGAGCTTGTCTAGTGGTAGCGGAGGTGGGAAGTGAACATAAGAGCGGAAAGTAATAGGGTCATTAGGATCTAGCTGTGAAAGCTGACCAGGCTTTAGAGGCGTTGTGCTTGAGTTAGGATCCCAGGTAAATACCTCAGGCTCCTTAACAGCAAGGTTAAGAAGGATAAGCTCATTGACGCGCTCTAGGCCGTGAGCGTATTGAATAATCTTTTGGTGGTAACGAGCCATAAGAGGCTGGAACATAATGCTAAGAGCAACACCTGATGTGTTAGATACTGGCATAGCCTGACCAAGAGCAGTCTCAGGTACGCCGACCATTTCGTGCATGGCCTTCTTCATTAGCTCAAGGAACTCAAGACCAAGCTTTAGGCCAGAGCCGCCGCCTTCAAGGTTTTCTACACGAGCATCCTTAGGCAAGCCACCCCATACCTTGTTGGCGCCTTTTTCTAGCTGCGCCGCCTTAGCGCCGATAATAACTGTAACTGGCGCTGCGTGGTAGTTAACGATGTCCGCAATGTCTGTCGCCGTTTCGTTATACGTACGGTTAATGCTGATAATCTGATCACAGTCTGAGAGACCCCAAGGAGAACCAGAAATACGAATGTTAGGAATATGTATAACGGGTATAGTGCCCAGTGGGTTTGGGCGCGAGTCAATGAGCTCGTCATTGATGTATTCCTCAATCGTGTCGTCTGTCAAGATTTCAGTGTAAGTGAATACTTGACGTGTGCCTTCAAGTGATGTGCCCCAGAAGCGGTACTTCAACTTGAAACGGATGAGGCGCTCGCGATCATGTGGGTGGAACTCTGGGAAAGAGAATGATGCGTTAAGTGGCAGGATACGTACACGGCCTGGGTGAGCGCGGCCTGCGGTATCCACGAATGCTTCTTCGTAAGCTACCTTGATAAAGCAGTCTCCAGATACTCCGCCTTGTTGGCCGATTTCCCAAAGAACTGTAGCTTTGTTGTTATCTACTTCCCATACACGCTCTAGAAGGTCTGGGACAATAGCTTCTGTTTCCTTAGGTGAGCGGAAGTTAACGCCCTTGCCAAAGGTGAAGTTAATGATGAAATCTGAGAAGGCACGAAAATAGTTGAGTGCCATTTGGGCTTCGCCTGTTTGACGGCGGTACGACCAGTGATGACCTAGGTAACTAATACATCGCCCAATTTAACGAGTATCTATTCAAGCGTGGCCCGTGCACCTCGAACTCTTCGTCTGCGAGTTCTACTAGGCCTAGGGGGCTGATTGATATTGTTAAATCCGACGATGCTGCGCGGTAGGATGGTGGTGAAAAATCAATTGACATTATGCGCTCACCTCCTTTCCGTCCGTAACAGGCAGAGCCTGGGCTGTACGTGGTGCTCGTACGGCGGTAGCAACCATGCTTTTCATGTCTTCAGTAAATGGGTAAAGAGCTGCGGTGGCTGTGAGTCGGCCAAACACAAGGCCAGCGTCCACTAGGAGAGGAGCTGTGCGCTTGCTACTTAGTGCTGGCACTTACACTTCCTCTCAATAAATCTATTTGTCGACATATGGTAACACACTAAGCTAGTTATTATCTATATCGCTCGCCATAGATAAGGTTCTTACCCACAGGCTTAGTTACTTTCTTCTTTTGCTTCTCTTCGATCTTATCTTTACGCTCTTGAGCGTAGTCGCGCATCTTTGGATCGACCTGCTTCTTGGAATCGACGAACTTGCCGCCAAGTTGCTGATAACGACTGTGAACCCAGTGCGCTGCAGCTGGAGATGGGTAGGCGCGGAACTTGGAGCGTGCTTGAGTTGTAAGCATGTTCCAGAGCTTAGGATTAGCAGGGTATTGCTTAGGTGCTTCCTTAGCTTCTTGTCCTTGAATCAGAGCCATGTTTGTCCTTTAATAGGTTCTTGCCCCCGCCAGCCATGTCACCTGAATACGGAGGGCAAGAAACTTATTTGATTAGTCGTTAACTACAGCAGGGTTAAGGCGTTGCTGATGTGAACCGTTACGCATAACCTCTTCGATGCGGTTATCGCCATGATCAGCGAAAGCACCGTTTGAGAACTCCTGAAGTGTGTTAGGAGCTTCAACCCATGCAGCTGAGCCAACGTGAGCACGCTCACGCATTGTCTCTTCTGGGAACTTCTCAAATACGTTGACGTTGCGGTTTGGGCGACCTGGAGCAGCTGTGTAACCCTGGGCAGCACCCTTTGAGAATTCGTTAGGGATATCGGTGTCTGTAGCTAGGCCTTCTTCGAAGCGAAGTGGGCCGCGTTGACCTGGAAGAGCTGGAGAAACTTTACGATCGTAAACGATTGGAGAGTTCTCTGGGAACTTTGGATCTGGTGCGATTGTCATATATGACTCCTTGAAATATGGGTTTGAGGACCTCAGTTAAAGTGTGCTACAGAAAGAGGTGTAAGTAAGGCTAAACGGCTTATCTACTAAAAAATAGATTCGAGCTTACCTCTACTGAAGGCATAGCTAATTCCATAGTTAGAGAGCAGGCAATAGCCAAAGAGTCAGCAAAGTCGTCATGGGCGTGAGCCTCATCTGGGGCAGCGGCAGAGAAGTTAGGGCCATTGAACTTAACCTCTAGGTCTGTCATCTGCTGGTAAAAGCGCTTCCAGGTACGTAGACGACGAGTCTTTGCGTGAGAAGGCCAACCTACTAAGCGTCTATCTATAAGCTGCTTTAGGTGCTTCCAACGCTTGGATTGCTCCTGCTGGGAGCTGCCTACTGGATGTACCTCAGCTCTAGGAAGTAGGATCTTTAGACGCTGGGCTACGGCATCGCCTACACCGTTCGCATCTACACCTACTGCTAAGACGTCGTAGTTAGAAAGGAAGTTAACGATCTGGAAGTACTGGTCTTCCCAGTCATCGCCTTGGATCTCAAGCCAGTTAAGAATACGGTGGTCGTAGAGGCCGAACTCATCAGGGCGATCCCAGTCAACCCAAACAACTGTGACTACTGTGGAGTCCATCTTACGGGCTGGGTCAATGCCCACTACAACAGGAGAACGGTGCCAGGCTTTAACTACCTCTTGAGAGGTGTCGCCAAGCTCGTCCATAACTGTAGAGGTAACGAACATGCCTCGTTCTAGGAGCCACTTGCCGCAGTACGACATCTGGAACTCGTCAGAGTCTTCGCCGATACGAAGCATCTCACGCTTAATGAACTTAGCGTAGTTAGGGTTGCACTTAGCAACATCTCGCCAGTCCCACTCGAAGTGATTCTGTCTAGCGCGTGAGCCTGTCTGGCGTCTCTTATTAAGCTGGATAGAACGGTAGAAGTTATTCTTAGACGTGGTAGGCGTACCAGTCTTAACCATGGTTCCTGAGTAGTAAGCCAACATAGGAGAGATAGATTTAGATACCACGAAATCATCGGCTTCTTGGCACTCGTCAATAACAATGAGATGGAACGACTTAGATTCAATCTTGGCTCGTGGGTTAGCGGTCATCATTGTGAGAGTAGAGCCAGAGTTCTTAAGCTTGATCTGACGTGTGACACCTGCCACTTTACTGATGCTGTCGTCAATCTCTGTGTCAGCAAGGATCTCATTAGCATGCTCAGATGTTAGGCGGTTTACGGCACGGCCGAATAGGGTTTCAACCTGACCCTCAACGGGGGCAAACATACCGATCCAGATACCATCTTTATACTTGCCGAGAAGGTCTGGATACATCTTGCCTAGGCGAGGCATAAGAACCATAAGGGTAACAACGGTATTAGCGATGGTCTCTGACTTACCAGACTGACGGGCCGCTAGGGCTGTTATCTCTTCGCCGTCGTTAATAATAACTGACTCAATAATACGTCTAGCCAGAGGGACTTGGTAAGGGTGAAGGTCATGGCCTACGAATGCCGCCATGAATTGCATAACTCGATCAATTAGCTTATTGACAAACTCCTTAGAGAGTTCGTCTAGCTCTTCCTCGAGCTCTTCCTCAACGGGAATCTCATCGTCCTCGAGAAACTCTTCTTCATCTATAAATTCGCTCATGTTGTCCGATTCAGTGTCAGTTACTTAAAGTCTAAAGTAAAGTAAGAAGCCTGGGCGGTTAAACCCAGGCCCTCATGCCACTTGGGAGAGAAGGAAACGAGGCGGTATTAGTTTACATCAATTGTCGACAAATTGCTAATCGGCTACATAGTAGTGCGTTGATGAATTGCTTCTATAACTGCGTGGACTGCTTCAGCTCCACGACGAGCTTCTTCTAAGAGATGAGGGTCGCTAGATCTTTCATACGCAGACATAGTTCTACCAAGCTCATAGATTGCTTGATCAGCCCATTGAGGCAGAGCAGCTGTAGGGATCTGGCGAACGCGCTTAGCGATCTTAGGGCTAAACGGCTTATCCCAGCGCTTCTTTGCCTCACGCTTAGCTTGCCACTTAAATAGAAGGTTTAGCATTGATTACCCATTCTCCCTCATAGCCGCTATTAGGGCTACCCCAGTCTTCAAGGTCCTCTAAAGGCACATCGTGAACGTGGGATTTGATGGCTCTGGTTAGGGCTTCCTCTTCTGGAAGTTCCTCAGTAAAGATACCAATAGCAAACCCTGGACGAGTAAATGGTACACGAAATACTAGACATGAGCCTTTGCGATAAGGCTCTTCAATCTCTTGGCTCCAGCCAGTTTCAATGAAAGGCCAGAAGCGACGATGCCCGTACTTAACTAGGTCTACGTATAGTGGTCCGATTGATTCCATGTTACTTCCTTCTAAATCCTCCACTGCCACGTAGGCGGTAGTCATGGCCTTTACCATAAAGGCGCTTATATGTTCCCTTGCCGCCATAGCGCTGCTGCAACATACGAGCTTGTTCTAGGTTAGCTGTAAGTGCTGCACGGCGTGAGATCGACATCTTGGACAAGTCTACAGGTCCCATGTCATAAACTCCAGCGTCGAAGCCGTTCTCGTTTAAGAACTGGCCCTTAGACTCAGCCTGCTTAAAAGCATCCCAGGTTTGAGGATCAACACCTGAGTAGTACCAGTATGTGCCGTCATTAAAGATAACGTACATAGTTTCATCTGTAGTGTCGTAACCAGCACGAAGTGTACGAGGGCGAGCTGGGTTTGTAGTTGAGGTCTGGAAGAAGTGAATACCCTGAGGTAGTTCATGTCCGCCTTGCAGGTCTGCTTGCTCATCAATAGGCTGAGTGTTGATTACCTCAAAGTTAGGGTCGTACGCACTGGTTGGTTGCATACCGTTTCTAAATGCTTGAGCATCATCATTGCTTATAAAGTCAGCCATTATTCCTCGCAGATGTGTTCTTCTGTTTCAGTCTCTAGGACTCGCTCATAGCAATCGCCGCAGCGAAGCCATCGTGGTGGTTGAAAGTTATTTTGAGCGGTAGATCCAGGTTCGAAACCCTGACCATCCTCATTAAAGGCTGGAAGGTAATTGTCGACAATTTCAGGCTCTACAAATAGCTCTGGAGGAAACGGACCTCTTGGAGAGACAATGCGGTTAGGGACATAGTGAGCTTGAACGGCATTGATCCGCTCGACTCTCATTAGTCTTCCTTAGGTTCTGGGGCCTTAGGCTTTGCAGGCTGAGCAATCTTGCGGAGAGGCATACGGCCCTCATTTGCACGCACAGATAGGTGTGGAGGTAGGCAACGGCCACAGTAGTCCAGAGGGTTAACTCCTGGGTCAGTCAGCGAGTAGATCGCCTCATTAGAACAGTTAACACATTTCATTTATTACTCCTTGGTTAAGTCACTAGTATAAACGAAAGGAGGCCAGGTGTGACCCTGACCTCCCAGCGTAATTACTTACTTAGCGACGTCTGCAGCAGCGTCGATAGCAGCCTTAGCGACTACTTTTTGAGCATCTGCGACTGCAGAAGCAGCCACAGTCTGAATCGCTGCTGTGGTTGAGGCACTGAGGTGTTCTTCCTTAGCAAGCTTGGCTACAGAGCCACGTGGGTTCAGCTTTGCGACGACTGGAGCAATTACTCCGAGTAGTGCTGCCCATAGGACTGTGTGGATGTTGTGGTGGCCTTCATGCCACAAAACAACTGCAGCTGTTGCGGTTGTGTAAACATAATGCTCAATGAGCACTTCTTCTGAACGTGTGAACTTTGCCATTTCTACTCCTCTATGTTGTTTGCATACGGCGTTATGATGTGAGAGTCCGCCTGAACGTTAGGCTTAGACGGATCCTTACTCTCAGATGCTACACCAGCAAGGCCTGCGGCCACAACTGCACCGAGATGTGTTGGCTGAGTAGAAAAGCCAGTAGCTGCCCAAGTAGTCAGGGCGGCCGTACCGCCAAATGCTACGTGGGCAGGGCTTGAAAAGTTAAGCTTGATCCCCATGGTGTAGTTTCTCCCAGATCTCTGTCAATAGCTTGTGCGAGTGGTGGTCCAGCTTTAGGTCCTTCTCAATTATCTTACGGTCTTCTTCGCCTGAACGGTTAGTGGCGTTTAGTAACAATCCCGATAGGAGAATGGACTCAAGCGAGACGGTTAAGGTGAGTAGGTTGAATGGGTACGGGTCAAATGCCGCAAAGGTCATCCAAAAGGCCCAGAAGATAATGTGGACTATCAAGAACCAAGGGGACCCGAAGGCTGTTGCCGCCCAGTCAGACATACGTTGGAAATACTTCATTACGCACCAGCTTCCTTAATCATTGAGGCGTAGGTTGCCGCATCCAAGACCTTAGCCTTTTTAAGGGCCGAGAACTTGCTCTGGTAAACGGGTACCAGCGCCAGATCTTCTGCGGTTAGTGTGCCTGTGACAAGGTTGCTAGGTAGCAATCCCGCCTTTTCTAAAGCCTTCTCTACGATCATAGCGGCCTGGTTTTTATATCCAGACTTAAAGGCAGAGGTTCCTGGGAATGGAGGTGCTACTAGGACAGTTGTTGTTGGCTTAGGTGTATCTGTGGTTGAGCTGTGGATAGCTGCTGCGCCGCCTCCTGTTAGGGCTGTAGCGGCTGCTACACCCCCAGCTACAGTCTTCTTCTGGGTTGTGGCTGTTGCAGGCTTAGAGCTTCCCTCGTAGTTAGGGCGCACTACAGCTAGTACGTATAGGTATGCACGGTGGCGTTGGTAGACACCATGGCCGTCATACTGAGAGGCAGTTGTCATGTGCTCAGGGCCAGTGTTTCCACCGATGGTTGTGATCCCATCCTTAGAGGCAGCCTGAATGATTTCTACGTGGTCGGCAACACCGTTACCAGCCCATGAGAAGAACACTAGGTCTCCTGGAAGACCAGAGTACTTATCTACTACTTGTCCATTCTTTTGGAACCAAGTAAGTCCTGCAGGGCAGTAGGAAAATCCTTTAGGAGTCTGAGCAGCTACTAGGTGAGAAGCATTAGCTTGAGCAAAGCACCAGCTAACGAACATCGCACACCATGGCTCATTAGGAATTCCGTACCAGTCGCCGTATGGGTTAGCGTCAGTTGTTCCGCCGTAGAAGTTAACCTGCTTCATGGCGACATTTACAATATCTACTCCAGCTGTCATTTGTCAGCCTCCGTTACTACTTGTGCAGCAGCCTCTGTTCCTTCCTTCCTGTAGCGAAAGGTTTCCCATAGAGGTGCTGGAATTTCATGTATGCCAAAACGTGTTCTGTGGTGAGCTTCACAGAGGACCTCTAGATTTCCAGGGCTCTCGATCCACTCTTGGAAGTCCTCATCGTTGGTGAAGTGAAGACCAAATGCCTGCTCAACCTTCTTAGGGTCCATGTTGTTAACCTGCGAGAACTCAATATGGCTGTGATGGAGTTCCGGTCCTCCAGAGCACAGATCGTCATTGATTACGCACTTCCACAGACCCTGCTTCTTGATACGAGCTTTAGCTTGATTGAATAGGTGATAATGAGGATCGCTCTCACGAGGCTCATGCTCAGGTACTGAAACGGCAAGATGAAGGTTCATTGCTTGCTTATGTGCATCTGTCACTGGTACACCAACCTTTCTGATAGATCTCCTGGGACGACTAGATAGTCAAACTTATTTAATAGAACGTAATTAGCTTTGTCGTAGCACTCTTCTACAAGCTCAGAGCAGATGTAGCCTTCCTTCTGCGCCATGTACCCCATAACCTTGCTGTTAGACAAAGCTTTGACGCCTAAGATACGAAAAGCTAGTAGTGCGATAGTTAAGAAGCTGTAGGCTTTACCTACTAGAGCTATGGCGTTAGCTTTGATTACTTCTCTGGTTCCATCACTTAGGGGCTCGTGCTGGTTCCATGCGATGAGCGGATACTTAGAGACAGGGCTGATAATTACTCCTCCAGGAGTAGCCTCAACAATCTGACCGTCACCGATGTAGATAAATGCGTGGTTCCAACGGCTCATAGTGCCTAGTCGGATAAGCTTGCCAAAGAACCCGTTAGTCTTTACTACGCCGTAATCGCCTACTCTAGGTTCATATGCCATTACTCTTTGTTCTCCTCCACGTATTGGTCGAAGCGACCTTCAAGACGTGCGATGTCTACCTTCATCTCTGTCTGTTCGTGCTTGATCTCATCTTGAGAGGCGTCAAGCTTTTTTAGAATGGGAAGCACCTGGAGCTTTACAATGTCGTTAAGTGAGCTGCCGTGGTTAGGGCGCAGCTCTGAAAGGTAATGACGGATAACCCAACCGCCTCCTGCTACCAAAGCGGCGAGGATTGCGGTTCCAGCGGCAATAGCCTGTAAGGTATTTGTTGTAGACATTGGTCACCTATCTGAGTATGGGCTACGTATCTATAACTAATATTTGTCCAAATACAAGAGCCCAGAAGGTGCAATAGCATCAATTTTACACGGTTACGCATAGTTTTCTCAATAAAAGTGTCGCTTGAAGTTGACACCGAGTGTAACTCTAGTGTTTTATAGAGTATGAGGGAGTCAGTAATGACTCTCTTTCGTGTTCTACTGAGAGGAGCAGAAATGCTTAATATCAGAATCAACTTCACGATCGACGTGAAGAAGGTAGCAGTAGCTTTGTTTTCTTTGGTCCTTGTATGGGGTCAACTACTGTCACCAGATGTGTCGTTAGCGTCAGAGCCTTTGGCGAGACTCCTAAGCACAACACATGAAAAGCCAGTGACAGTGGCGCTAGATTACTTAACTGTGACGACAACTCGCGCAGACGCCAAGAACGCCTTGGCCAGTACTTACGCCAAGTACTTTGACCCTCAAACAGTCGCGTTCCTAACAGAATACTCACGAGGAGTTTCGATGGTGCAGTGGAAGTGCCTCAACACCTTGTGGACTGAAGAGAGTCACTTCAATCCTAAAGCCCTAAACATGAGCTCGCACGCGTATGGAATCGCGCAGTTCCTCCCTACAACCTGGGCTAACTACAACTTAAAGAAGGCCGTCGGAGCGGTCGATCAGGTCAAAGATGGCCTACGCTACATCCAATCTCGTTATGGCAGCCCTTGTAACGCCCTCTCGTTTCACAACGTGCATGGTTGGTATTAATTCCATTAAATAAAAAAGCCCCCTAGCCAAAAGGCTGGGGGGCTTTCTTATTGGAGATTAGTTGGTGTAGGTAAATGTACCTGCTGCAACACCTGGGTTCTCACCTGTAGCCAAACGGTAGACAACAAAGTTAATTGCTGTACCGAGTGTCTGAGTGCTTGTAAGAGCCTGGCTGTAAACAGTTCCTGCGTTGTTTACAGTAGCGCCTGAAGTTGTGTAGGTGATTGTGCCTGTGTTGAACTTAGCAAGACCAAGTTGGCGAATAGCTTCCTTGATTGTAAGTCCTGTGATTGTTGGAACAGAGCCTGTTGAAGCTGAAGCTGCAACTGAAACAACTGCTGTACCAGCGACACCTGTGAGGGTAGCTGCTGTTGAGTCTTGAGTTGAGTTTGTAACTGTGAAGCCAGTCTGAACTCCGTTGGTTGTGATAATCGAAGCGATTGTCACAGCGCTCAAGTTGTAAGCAGATGCTGTTGTGTAGGTAGGGGCGTTGTACTGAGTAGCAATTGGTTGGTTAGCGCCAGCTGATACGTAGTTGTACAAGCCTGTGATTGTCACAGTCTGTCCTGTTGAGAAGTGGTTTACACCTGTGTAGGTAACGGTTGTGCCGTTTCCTGAAGCTCCTGTGATAGTAGCTTGAAGGGTATACGCAGGGTTGAAGCCTGTTGTCTTGTTTCCAGCGTTAAGAGGGAAAGCCTCATAAGCGTTTAGGATGTTAACAGTGTTGTCGTTTGGAACAACGTAGGCTCCAGCTTGTCCAACAGTAACTGTTGGCTGGGTCTCTGTAAGGACGTTAGATGTGAAGTCTGTGGTTGTTCCCCAACCGTAGTCAGCGCCAACTCCATCAAGAAGTTCAGCGTAGACGGTAGCTGTGCCTGTAGCACCTGAAACAGCGCGGTCAGAGATAGCACTTGTGATAGTGAACGTTGAGGTTGAAGCTGTAGCGATAACGCCAGTTAGGTTGAAGGCAGAGCTATATGTACCTGTAGCTGTTGAGGTAGAACCTGTAGCAGCAGAGGTAACTGTGAAGTTGGTGTTGTTTGTAACAGCCAAGATTGTGAATGTGCCGTTGAAGCCTGATGTTGAAGCACCAGATACAACGATTGTTTGACCTGCTGAAAGGCCTACAGTTGAAGAAGTTGCGTATGTCACAACACCAGCAGAAGCTGTGATGCCTGTGATAGCTACTGAACCGCTAAGGCCAGTAACTGTTACGTTTTGTCCTACAGCAAACTCGTTAGCAGCTGTGTAGGTGATTGTTCCGCCTGTAGCAGATGCAGCTGTTACGGTTGCAGATACAACGTCTCCGCCGTATGAACCTGAGGTTCCGCCTGTGGCGTTGAATGAAATAGATGAACCTGAGCGGTCATCGTTTGTTTGGGCTGGGAGGTTACCCCAGACGAAATCTACAGCAACGTTTCCTGATGGAACTTGCTTGTAGCCTGAATCTCTTACTGTCATTATTTTCCTCTCGCGAAGGGATTGAAGGGGGTAGACGAAGCCCCCTAAGGAGCGAGACGAATTTATGTACCAGTTGAATCAATTCTAAGGCCCTAGATAAGGTCTAGAGCCTCAAAGTCGTCAATATAATCGTCTACTGTCCTCCAGATAGGAATAAAGACAGTGATCTCAGTTGTCGGTGGCGCTACGCATTTCTGGGTGCTCATCTACATAATTCTTCCAGAATAGGTTGTAATAGTCGGCGTCTAAGTTGAAGCGCTTGACGTGAGTGCCAATAGCTCCAGTGTGGGCATAAACAGGTACGCCTATCTTCTTAAGGTTGCGGAAGAATACGATATCCTCGCTGACATATTCATTGCCTCGGCCCTCTTGCTCAGCAAATACCGATTGAGTAGGGAACTCGGCACGAAGCTTATCCATGACTGAGCGGTGCATTAGTACAAGCCCCATGCCAGCGCTATCGACCTTAATAAGCTCATTTTCAGGCAGCGGGTGTACATGCTGCATAGAGAACTCAGTAATGTCGTTGAACAGGGCTGGAAGCGGGAATGTAAGGGTGCCCTCAGGCTGCTTGGAGATAAAGTAGACGCCAGAGACTACGGGCCTTATAACGGGGTTTGCGGCCTCCCAGAGGGTATCTAGGATAGGCATAGTTAGCTGGATATCACTATCCACCCAGAGGATCCAGTCAGTCTTGGACTTGTCGTACCAAGCATCAATCAGGACTTGGCGCTGGCGCCCAATCTGATTGCCATGTACGCGTAGGGCTTGATCAACCTTGTAGCCAGCCTTGTGGGCTTGGAGTATTGTGTAGACCAAGCCCTGAGTAAACTTACCGTCCGTCATACCGCCATCGCACCAAGCAATGGTTAGTAAGTCCTTCTTAGAGGCCATTACTTATACCCCTTTGGTTGACGGAACTTATCTTTGTATGAGTCAAAGAAACTAGTACGCAGACGAGTAGTCGTTTTAGCTTGGTCTCTGTAATCTTCCTCTTTGCCAATCTCCATCTTCCAGTCTTCGCGCTTAAACGGAATAACCTGAGCCATAGGAGTTCCTGCTGGGATGATTCCTTCAAAGCCCCAGTCATTAAGCACAAACGGAAAGTTGACAGGCGCGTTGTAGCCGTCTGTATCAACTATGCCATCAAGAATAGTAAATGGCGATTCACGGTGCATAGGCTGAGTAAAGAGGACTGAGTAGCCTTTAGGTGTCTTGATAGACCAAGGATTAATCCACTTAGGGTAAGAACCATGGTCTGGCAGCCCATTGCGATTTGGATGCGTAGGTGCTTGAGCTACTGGATGAAACTGAATAGGGCCAAAAGACGGCCACTCATAATGAGGTGTTGTCAAAGGTAGTTTCTTACGCTTCATCTGGGCTTTGGTAAGAAGCTTGGTCTCTCCCGTAGCCTCAAAGTGCTCTCTGTCGCCGTACTCAGCATTTTTCTGGGAGATATATACATCACAGTATGTGTACAAGATATAGCCACCAGTAATGGCGTCAAAGACAGGCATACACCGCTTGATAGAGGCTGGCGTACCTCCGTTACCATCAGGCTTTTTTTCTCCACCCATATAAGACTCTAAGTTCTTATACCAATCAGGTACAGATGCAGATGCTGGCTTAGGGCGAAACTCTTCAGGTACGCCCATAGTGTCAGTAAAGATGATATTTGGCATATCGACTACTTAGCAAAGCTGTTAGGTAGTTCTGTAGTCTTTACAAGAGAAACCTCTCGCTTAGATACAAAGCCGCCTTCTGCGTCCAACTTAGCCTTAGCAGCTTTTTCGTCCTCGCCAAATACTTGGATAAGCATATTGACGTTATAGGTGAACAGTTTTTGCGTAGCGGGTTTAGGTGTAGTTGCCATCTAGTGCTCCTTAGTTAGGGCACTAGGGTACCACAGACCTACTTGACTTCGATATTAGTTCCTGTGCAGCCTTTAACAGTGCAGGCAGTCTTCCATTGCTCTTCGCTTGGAAGTCGGCCTTCTTGGTATTCATGTCCGCAGACATCACACTTATAGTTGTAAACAGCCATTTTTATGCTCCTGCCGCTGGTGTAGTAGGTTCTGCGGCTTTAGGTGCCACAAAGTTAGCGCCATCGTATGTCCAACCGTAGCCGCAAGGACCAGTTATCTCAATTGCCTGAGCATTTGCAGGACAAGACTCTTGGGCATTAGATGCGTCATCAGCAACTACCACATTGTGCACAACGCCGTTAAACAATATTGCAAAATTAGCCATTACATACCTCCTTAGTAGTAAACCAATACGCAGCCATTGCCGCCATTGCCGCCACCGCCGTTAGCGCTGTTACCGCTACCGCCAGCTCCTCCGCCTCCACCGCCAGAACCACCAGATCCGCCGTTACCGCCAGTAGTTCCCGAGTAGTTATTTCCAGCAGAACCATTTCCTAAGAAACCAGCTCCACCGCCACCGCCACCTCCAGCATTTCCAGAGGCCGAGTTTCCTCCATTACCTCCAGAGTATCCTCCGATAATAGAGGATCCCCCAGCGTTTCCTCCACCAGCGTTGAAGTTTGGCTGAGCTCCTCCAGCAGCAGCGTAAAGACTTGCTGCCCCACCCTGACCTGACCCTGAGCCAGATGTACCAACGCCAACTGAAACGTTTCCATTAATAGTGCCTACGTTCGATGACATAGAAGACATATAATAAGTTGCGTTAGAAGTTGGGCTATTGCCACTTGGTCCAGCATTTCCTGCCGCTCCTCCAGCGTTAGTGCCATTGCCGCCACCGCCACCGTTTGCCACTAAAGATCCCGCCAAGCTGTACCCACCCATAAATGTGTTGTTGTAAACACCTCCCGCGCCAACAGTAACTGATGTAGGGGATGGTACCCATCCCTGCAGCACTGCCCCAGCGCCACCAGCATAAGAGTAGTTTCCTCCACCAGAGCCAGAGCCGCCGCCGCCAATTACTAAAACGTAAACCTGCGAGTTAGGAAAGGACAAACCGTTAGTTGTTGAGGTGTAAGTAGCGCGAAGATTAACGGTATTAGGTACACCAATAACAGTTGGTGGGTTAGACGAGGTAAGAGAAGAATAACTTATAGCCATTATGAGACTCTCCATCCGTAGGATGAACCTACATATACTAGGTTGACTGCGGCATATGCCTTATCAATTGTTAGGTTTTGTGAGGCGCCGTTAACGTTTGAGCCGTTGTTAGCAACAGTAATGTTATTGCTAGCGGCGTTGCCTGTTGCGTCAAAGACGTGTATTTCTGCTCCAACTGAAGGGGAAGAAGGCAAGGTCAGCGTAAGCGCTCCACCAGAAGTCGTAACAAAGTACGAGTTCTGAGAGGCGAGGTTAGTGTTGGTAGAGATTACGTTAGGCGTAAAGATACCAGAGGCACCAGCAGAACCTGCTGTACCAGCTGTACCTTGAGCTCCAGTAGCTCCGTTAGTACCTTGAGCTCCCGCAGTGCCTGATAGGCCTTGGGTACCCTGGATGCCTTGAACGCCGTTACCAGCATAGTTCACCCACTGGGTGCCATCAAAACGCTTAACCGCCACTATCTCACCGATTCTTTCTTCTTAGCTAGAAACCGCGCATGTTCTCGGTCTCTATGACATTTTAGACAGGATCTTTCGCCATTTAAGCGCTTAGTAGCTCTGATGTTGTCCTTTGTGTACTCATGGCCTCTAGGGCAGTGAGTAACAGCTGCTCTAGCTCTACGTACATTATCTCCTCTAGAGACAACCTCTAAATGGTTAACGTTTAAGCATTTACGGTTTCTGCAGAGATGGTCGATGGTCATACCCTCAGGTATTTTGCCTACCCAGCACTCGTAAGCTAGACGGTGCACACGGCCAATCTTGTTGGTCTCAATTCCACAGTAATGGTGCCCATAACCTTGTGATGTTACAGTGCCGCACCACTCCCAACACCCATCTGTAGTCTCAGGAAGAGAGATTCTGGCAAAGAACTTTTTGGTTGCTGCTGAACTAAGCAGTAACTCATCAAAAGTTGCTGTGGCCATTGGATTATTCTCTCAGTTCTTTAGGGAATTCGGGCGTTAAGCTGTTGGAGCCGCTGGCTCTTCCCATGTAAATGTTGTTGTGTTTAACACAGCAGTTGGGCTGGGTTGAGGCACGATAAAAGCATCATGCGTAGCATCATAAATCATTCCAACACCAGCGTGATTGCCACGGTACTGAGTCTTTCCATCAGGAGTTCCATCAGGGCCATAATGAACGCCAGCGCGAGTATTGTAAGAAGTCTGTTTCCATGTTCCCTCAAAACCAGAGTCAGCAAGTACTTTTTGACCTAGTGCCTCTTGTTCTGGGAAGTCTGCTGTGCCTGTATGGTCAGCGTGGTACTCCTCTTGGTAATCCCAATGGTCTTTACCAATACAAGAGTTAAGGGCGCAGTTAGATACGACAATTACTTGTTCAACAATATTGTCTAAGTTTATTTTTGCAAAATGTGCCATGAGTTATCCAATCACTACTACTAAATAGCCTGAGCCACCTGCAGCGCCAAGTGGGGCAGGTGAGCCATTATTACTGCCAGAACCACCACCACCACCTCCGGTGTTTGCTGTTCCCGCAGAACCAGAAGCACCTGTACCAGCACCACCATTGCCACCACCGCCAGAACCGCCAGAACCGCCAGAACCGGAAGTGTAGCCTCCGCCTCCGCCGCCTCCAGCGTAAGTAACTGATGAACCGGTAATTGAATTAGACGCACCAGTTCCGCCAGCACCGCCAGAATAACCTGATGTTCCAGTACCAGCATTACCGGCACCGCCAGCACCACCACCGCTGCCACCGCCTACACCACCCCCGCCGCCTCCTGCGTAACCTAACCCGGGAGCAATAACAGCGCCTCCTGCTGCACCAAGGTCTCCATAAGCACCACCACCAGAACCTCCGGCATTTCCGCCAAAGTTTCCTGCTGCACCGCCGCCTCCACCACCACCGGGGATAGATAGCGTTCCAATTAGTGAACCATTTCCAGCAAAAGCGCTAGAATTTGTAAAAGTGTTTGCAGAACCACCTGCACCTACTGTAACTGTTAATGTTCCGGCTGTTAAAAATGTTGATGTGTTGTAATAATAACCGCCGGCACCGCCTCCTGCGCTTCCAAATTGTCCGCCTCCGCTGCCTCCGCCGCCACCGCCAATTACCAGCACTTCGGCATAACCAGCAGTACCAATAGTGATGGAGCCAGAGCCGGTAAACTTATAAATGGTCTTACCAGTACGAGAGGTTGTGTCAACGGTAGGAGAACCAGTCGTAGCGGTAACAGTTGCTTTACCTACTCCACCAGCAGATACAGGACTAAAAAATGGCATTTATATCTCCTATACGTACTTAACAGGGCCAGCAGCGAAGACTGTCCATGTTGCTGAGGCGGTTTTAAGAATAGTGAATTGGTAAACGTCTACTGCGCTTGCGTTACCTGCTAATGGAGCAGTTCCACCAGTCCACTTAACTGTCACACCTGATGTGGTTCCATCTACTTGATACGCATTTGCGTAATACGGCGTTGAGCCGTTTGTAACTAAAAGAGAAAATGTAATTGCTTGACCCGTAGACATTAAGGAGTTGAGTGTTGTTCCAGAGGCGGCAGTAATATTTAATGTGCCCGAAGCAGTTGATGTTCCAGTCAAGTAGTGGACTGATGAGTTATTTGTCTGTAGGTAAGCAGTATAACCAGCAAACGCTGCTGAGTTGATGTACCAGTTTTCAATAGGGTAATCAAATACTTGTCCAGTAGTTGTTAGTCCCGCAATAGTAGATACTGTGGCGCCAGATGCAATTGATGTAGAACCAATTGTTGGGGCCGAATAAACAGACGGAGTTGACCACTGAACACCCGTAGTAGCAGAGGATGCAGCAGTTAGTACTTGGCCGTTTGTACCAACGTTGAGAGTCGCAGGAGTATGTGCGGCAGAGGCAACGATAATGTCACCTTTGGCGGTTAAGTCCTCTACAAAGGCGGCTTCTTGTCTAGCGTTTGTCATTTATTAGGCTCCTGTTGCTGGAGTTGTTTTGGCTGCTTCTTCTGCTAAAAATTTAGCAGTTGCTTCTGCGGTTGCAGCATTTCGAGCATCTGCCATTGCTTGGTTTTCGTTAGATACACCAATGCTGTACAGATAATCAAGGGTAGGATCTGTGAACTTAGTGCCGTCCCATGTAGACCAACGATGCGGGACTACATCTACATTGGCAGAACAAAGACAAACTACAGTATCTGTTCCATGATCTGCATGGATAGCATCAAACATAGGTGAGTTATGATCGTCTTCTTTGAAAATAAAGATGTGTTCTACTACACCATTTTTAATAAAAGCGTGAGGGCACTCTGCGATATGAGTAGTTGGATTACATGACATTTATTTTCTCCTTATGACCAATAAGTAATACGAGCGTAACCTGAACCACCAGTAGCACCAGTAGCACCAGTAGCGCCAAAATAACCAATCGACGACCCACCACCGCCACCCGTATTGGCTGTTCCAGCAGTTCCTGAAGTAGGACCACCAACGGCCGGAGCGCCAGCGCCGCCACCAGAGCTACCATTGCCAATCCAATAAGGCCCATTAAGTGCAGTGCTGCCACCGCCTCCACCAAAACCGTCTATGCCTATGCCACCATTGGAAACGGTGGCAAAACTGTTATTATTGGAATAACCAGAATTAAATCCAGCACCACCTTGAGAACCAGATCCACCTGCTGCCAACATACCACTACTATTTGTGGTATTTGATTGAGTATCCATAAGGGAAGGATTGCCGCCAGCACCTCCTCCTGCTCCGCCACTAATACCCGACGAACCATTAGAAGAGCCTCCGCCTCCGCCGCCGGAACCCCCATTGCTACCAGTACCTGAGCCATTACTGGCCCCAGCATAACCGCCGCCACCACCACCATAAGCAGTAGCTAATGAACCAAATGTTGTATTTCCGCCATTTGAACCAGCTGTTGGGTTTGATGTGCTAGGAGAACCACCACTTCCACCTGCACCAATAGTAACCGTATAAGTTTGACCAGCAGTTACAGCAATAGTTTTTTTAACTACTCCACCACCACCGCCAGCTCCAGAACAATAACCATAGGAAGCATTTCCAGAAGTGCCGCCGCTACCGCCACCACCACCAACAAGGAATACATCAACGGTAGTGCAGTTTGATGGAACGGTAAAAGAAGTAGTAGATGTGTATTCAACTACGTGTTGAGTTACTGAACCGCCAAGACTAGATAATGTAACTGTCATTATGCGACCTTCCATCCATAAGTAGAACCTGTATAAAGAAGAGTAGCGCCACCGTAGTTGACGTTAATTAAAAGGTTTTGTACTGAGCCTTGGATGTTTAATCCATTAGGGGCAACAGTAATATTGTTTGTAGCAGCAGAGCCTGTAGCATCAAAGATACGAATTTCATCTCCCAAAGAAGCTGAAGCTGGCATAGTGACTGTTACAGCTGAGCCTGTGTTAACAAAGTACTGATTACGAGTAACTGCAGTAAACGCTGATGTTTGGGCAGAAGCTGTCCATGGGGCGCTAGAAATCGTTGTCCACTGAGTACCTGTACCAGTTGATGAAAGAACCTGACCTGAAGTACCAGAGCTTGAAGCCGCTGTTAGCGTACCTGTTAGCGTTAGGTTGTTCGCAGTAACTCCTGAAAGAGTTGAGGTATATGTAGGCGTAGTTCCGTTAGATGTAAGAACCTGGCCGTTAGTACCAACGGCTAGACGTGTGTAGGCTGATGCGCCTGTTCCTACAACAAGGTCACCAGCTGTGGTGATCGTTGATGCTGGAATCGACCCAGTTACTGTTGAGGTAGTCATGCTGACTACTTCTAGCAAATCTCCAGCAACCAGAGCAGTTAGTCCTGTTATGGATGTTCCATTAGTTGCTGTGTAGTCTGTTCCTCTTGATAGCTTAACGCCGTTAAGGAAGACTAGCTCTGCGCCAATAGCATAGGTAGTTGTTACTGAGGTTTCGCCGCCAGTAGCTGTGTAGTCATAGACTGTCTGTGTAGGCAGAGCGCCGCCTGTATTATCGATCCAGACGTCTCCGAAAGAGGGAGCTGATGGCGCAGTGTTTCCGACATAGATGGAGTTACCGATCTCGCCATCAGTTACGTTGACGGAACCTTGTGAAGTACCGAGCCCACTTACCTTAGGGCCAAAGCTCTTGACCGCCATTATTGAATTGTCACTCCGCTAACAACAGCGTTAAGCGTTGTTCCTGCTGACGCTAATGCTGAGATTGCATCGCCTGTTGCTAGCACCTGTGAAAGGTCTAGTACGAAAGTTGAGTTACCCGCAACAGACACGCCACCAACAATGTTGTTAGATGCGGATGCTGAGTTGCCTGAAGGAACGATTGAGATTGTGACTGTCGCGGCCGATGTTGTTGGGTTAGCAACAATGATCTCCTTAACAACCGCAGTTGTTGAAGATGGCACGGTGTACAAAGTACTATATGAAGTAGTTAGCTGTGTTGGTCCAGTACCAAGACGCGCGGGTGTGTATGTGGCCACAGTGGTGTCCTTTCCTAATTAGATACAACAGTAAGATATAGCGAAAGGTTTTACTGCCTAAACTAGTTCTGATGCTCCCCTGAAACACCTTTGCCAGGCCTAGCGTAGGACTTGATGCTTGGCTTCTCGGGGCTCTCCTCGATCAGCTGTCTTTTAGCCCGCCAAACTTCTCTAAGACCAAATCTTGGGTCCTTAGACTTAGGCGGTTTAGCGTACGTGCCCTTAAATTCTCTCTTACGGCTCATGGTGTGTATCTGTTCCACTGCTTAGCCTCTGTCCGTTTACCCTGAACAGTAGGGGCTTGAACTCTACGCAATGCGTCATCCAAGCGACGACCTTCTAAGCCTTTAGGACGCTTAGGAAGTTTTTCTTCCTTCTTAGAACGCGACGCCATGGATCTCGTCGTCTCCGCCCACTGGTGCAGGAGAAGATGCGGCCTTGTTTGAGAACTGGTCGCTTCCGCCAACAGTCTTACCTGTAGGAGTAGGTGCATTGACCTTGCCAGACTTAGGGGCTCCAGCTTCCTTAACAACTGCCTCTTTTTCCTCTTTAGGAGCGTAGGCTGCGATAGAAGTGCTGCCGTGCTTGAAGCTGCTAAATGCCTGACCACCAGGGATAAGACCACCGACAGTTCTTACTGCATGCTCGAGGTCTTGCTGACCGAGCTTAGAGTTGAGCTTAGCGCCTTGCATGTTGCGCTTGTGCTCTTGGATCTTGCCGAACTCAGACACAGCGGCTTGAAGCACAGGGTCTTGTCCTTGAACAGCGGGACGAGCTGCAGCATCGTTAGCTGCCTTAGCTGCCTTAGCTCCCTTACCTTTTTTCTTCTTACCTACGCCCTTAGCAAGTGCGCCAAAGACTCCACCTAGGTTGCCCTGAGGCATGTTCTGGAAAGGACCATCTTCTGTATTAGCCATAGCTCTATTATCCTTAAATTGATTGTAAAAGTAACCTAAAGCTATTCAGCCAGGTGCTTATCTTCGCAATGTCTAGCTAGCGAAGGGACGACATACTGTTTGTTACAGATTTCGCACTTCCAAGGATCTTTAGCCACTTAGAAGAGTCCCAAAACCCCCTCTGGGTCATGGACATGGATGGCTTTATCAATCAAGCTCTTGCCCAGGTCTCGGGCGTGGTGGCCACAGAATAGGAGCTCACCTGCCAACATAGTGGCGATTACTTTAGCTTCAGCACTGCAGCGGTCGCAGCGATCATCCGCCTTAACTAATTCTCTAGGAGTAAACGGCGCCGTCTCTAGCCTGGTCATATTTGCCTCCTACGTTAGATGCTGTAGTAACATTCCCTGCATCAATTCTATCGTTATCGTTGTAGGCGTGCATCATAGACCCCCCATCAAATGCAGCGGGATTAGCGTCAGTACCGTACCAAGGAGCTTGTTTAGAGGCACCGTACTCAAACTCGTAACTACGACTCACTTCTCGTTCTCTTTCTTACCAGCACGGCGCTTGTTCTCTTTAGCCACATTCTTGCTCTTAGAGATAACGCGAAGGTTGCTGTGAGAGTTGTTGCTCTTATTGTTGTCTTTGTGATCAACTTCCTGATCACGGCGAAGCTTCTTACCAGTCTTGTCTTTGTAGTCTACGCGAGCAGCATCAGACGAAGTGGTATGCCACTTGCCATCTTTGCCTTTCTTCTTAAAGACGTAGATCTCACGGCCGCCATTCTTAGCGGAACCCTTGTACGGGCCGAAGCGCTTACCCTCTGGCATTACTTACTCTTAACTGGAATGCAGTTAGGAACCTGCTTTCCGTCTTTAGTCTTAGTACCGAACTGCTTATAGTTCTTCCAGCATGGAGAAGCCATTACTTCTTACCTTTGTTTCTCTTAGAGATAGCAGCGGCTTTCTTCTTAGCATCAGCTTTAGATGAAGCGCCCCATGCTTGTAGTGAAAGAAGTAGACGAGTAGGTTCGCCGTTAGGCTTGCGCTCAGGTCCTGGCATACCGCCCATGCGTGCAAGGAATGATGCACGACGAGGATTGTCGCCAGACTTAACTGGCGGCTTTAGATCATGACCCTGCTTCTTAGCAGATGCGCGGCCCGTAGCATTGAGACCACCCTTAGGGTTCTTGCCTTCTTTGCGTTCCCATGCTGCTGACATTAGTATTCTCGATTCATTGAGCGAAGTGAGCGGTTATCTACATCTGCTGCAACAGGCCCTACTAGATAGCGTTGGTAGCTAGGGACTGGTGCTGAATACTCTCCAGTGTTGGCTGCGTGCTCTTCTCCAAGTGGGCTTACATTGTAAGCGCCCCATTGGCGGCCTTGGAAGTGTGGAAGGCCATTGAGAGCTAAGCCTGCGTTTCCTACTCGAGTAACCCCAGCAGCTGGGTCGTTAGAGTCCATGCCACGAAGTGATGTTTGAGCAGAGCCCAGTAGGAAGTCGTCCATGCTTAAAGTATAGGGTTACTCTTCGCCAGAGGTTGTGTGAACATACTCAGCGTAAGCCTCTGATAGCAGGATAAGTAAAGCGGTTGATGTCTTAGGGTGGACTAGCTCGAAGTGCTTCTTCCAAGATACTGGGTCACGCATAGAGGAGCTTCCACAACCATTATTGATATCGCCCCACATGATGGAAGCAAAACGGCCGACATCATCTGGTCGGTCCAGTTGCTCTAATACCCATGGTGTAAACATGGATAAAAGGTATCAAATAGGGCGATGTCAGTACGGCTAAACGTTCTTTAGCTCGTCAATAAGTTTTTTGTTCTCAGCGATCTGTGTTTCGAGAAGTTCGATCTCCTCAAGGCTTAGCTTATCCTTGTTGGCCTCGAATACGGCAATGCCCGCTTCTAGGTTCTGCTCAAACATCATGAGGTTCATAGCATGGCGCTTAGATAGAAACTCAGCTTGATCCATAATTGCTTTATGGCGCTTGTCTTGTGTTTTACTCATGATGCTCCTATTGACAGTTGGTGCAGTAGTAGGGGGTCCGTATATTGGCTTTCAATATGACAAATATACCAGAGCAACGGATACATCTAGCTAGGGTCTCATCAGGTCCTACAACAGGTGGCAGTGGGTTATGCCAATCAAGCTCTTCGCCTCGTAAGATCTTCTTAAGGCTGTTCAAGACCCCCATTAGCCGTGATGAACCATGTACGTGGCGTAGATAGCCAAAATTGAGATCAGTACCATCAAAGGTACAAAGATGCGGTCTTCTGGTGTCTTATCTGACATTGGCTTTCTCCCATTCAAGGTAGTAGGTGGCAAACTCCCCTATATCCAGGGAGCCTCCTTCATATGCTGTCTCATCTTCTAGGTACTCAAAGAAGTCTTCATCTACAACTATCAGCGGCAAGTCAAAGCCCATCGAAGTACTCACTTACCAGGTCTTAGACCAAGAGGCAGGAAGTCCTACAATAACTCCTAGAGAAGCTAGTATGCTGACGCCTCCAGTAGCGCATAGTTTATTTTGTAGATGCGGGTCTACTGTCCAAGCGGCAACAAGAAAAAAGACAAGGGCGGTAGCAAATAACGCCACTGCAAGTACTGTAAGAGATACGCTTAGCGCTCTCCACCAAAACTTCTCTTTGTTGTAATCGCTTAGGCCCTTATACCACTTAATCATTTACGTACCTTCTTTCCCTTTTTCTTTGCACCTGCCTCATCAAAGATGCAGTTGTGCTGTTCTAACCAACGCTTATCAGCGCGATGTTCTTGTAAAAGTATTAGAGCAAAGACTATCCCTACAAATAAAAGACTGCCACCAATGATGAGAGAAAGCTGACCATCACTCATATGAGATATAGGTTGAACTATACACTCCAAGCCTTTTGAAGATCCGCCGTCAGGCATGTGGATGGTGCAGGTGGGTTGGGCGTCAGCTTGACTTCCACCTAAGATTACAACAGCACCTGCGACTGCTGGGTCGATAGCCATTATTTCTCCTCTTTTTGGGACTTGGTTATCTTACCCACGCCCTTACAGATAAGGCAAGTGGTAGTAGCAGTATGGATGTCATCAATACGAGAAGTCTCTACTCCAAGGCCGTGACACGCATCACACCACTTATCTGGGTTACCATTAGTGCGATTGCAATATTGGCAAGGGCATTGACCCATGGCACATGGGCACTCTGAGTCATCTGTCAATAGGCCGCTTCCTTTGCAGAAGTAGCAGTCGGCTGAGCGTGTCTGCTTTATTGAGGACTTATTGCGCTCTTCTTCTATAGCGTGGTGCATGATGATAGGCACAAGCGCCTGCTCAAAGTCTTGCACGGTGTCAACGATAGTTTCATTGCAGCGTGGGCAAATAAGCTGTGTCATGCTAACTCCTTCTCAATAGGTTAAGTACGTCTTCTACAATATCGCCAGAGTATAGGTGAGCATATCTAGTTCGATAGTTGCGCCAACTTCTACAGGCATCATCGGTGCAGGTTTCCTTATCGTGGCCCTTAATGGTAGGGCCATGGCTCATCCACATACCGCAATCGCAAAAATCCCCACCATGCGGGCCAATGCCCCAATCGGTGCTTTTTGGGTAACCGTGCCTATTACAAAAATCGCTCAAGATAACTCCTTCTCAATGGCTTGGATAGTGGCGCAAGGATAGGGAATGTTTTCCCACATTACAAAACATTCACGGCAAACTGTTAAAGTCTCGCCAATATCCATAGGCTTATGCAGTTCTACTACCGCGAGAAGGGCTTTAGCACCAGCAAGCCACCCGCCTTGATTAAGAAGTTCTAACGTTTCAATGTATCTAACTGCTTCTTTCATTTCTGTTAGCAATTCTTCGTGGGTCATACTCGTGAACCAATGACGACAACAATAAAGAGAAGACCTAGCCACACCTTGCGGTCGCGCCAATCAACAACAAACGAAAGGCCCATCTGGCCTTCGTTCGGCATCAGCACCTTAATGTGCTTCTTTCGGAGAATGGTTCTCATTGGCCACCCCACCCACCACCCTTGAAGTGGATTCCTGGAGCTGAGTAGGATTTAACGCACTTGTACCCGCATTGTGGACAAGGCACAGCAGGCTCATCTTGCATACCGTGTGTTACTTCAATAGTGAGGTCGCATTCAATGCAACTGTAATCGTATCTAGGCATGGCCAAAGCGTACCATGTCTTTTCTTTTGCGCGACACGCGACGGTATTACACCTAGCGGATTAGATAGCCAATTCCTGCGGTAATGACCATGCCTAGGCAGCCGCCTAGTACTACACGGATGATATGAGGGGCCTTACGGGCTACTTCATGGCCTGAAAGAATTCCCGCGATTAGCAGTCCTAGCACGGTAAGCAGGACGATGCTCAGGTTCTTAGAGGGCAGGAAAGCGCCTGCAAGAGGAATAGCTCCACCAGCTGTATAGGATAGAGAAGAGGATACAGCGGCCTCAATAGACTGTTTAACGGAGCCTTCGGCACGGACGGAGACATACTCTCCAACGGCCATTGAGAGGGCTCCAGCGGCGATACCAGCAAGGGTAATGGCTACTAGATGGTTTACTTGGGCGGTTGATACGCCGATCATTAGGGAGGCTATTGATACCAAGCCGTCGTTAGATCCTAAGATTGCCGCTCTGAGCCATTGTCTCATAAATGTAGTGTGACATTGAGATACGAAGATGGGCAGTTTAAACTCTTACCCAGGAGCGCGTTGTTACGCACCAGACCTATTTGGCTGGGCATCGAAGCCCTTTATAGCCAGTAGGAACTTTTGTACTAGTTTACTTGATCTTGATCTTTTTTGGCTGCAACTCGTCAGGTACTTCGCGCTTTAGCTCAATGGTCAAGATGCCATCTTCTAACTCTGCTCCCTCAACGCGAACATAGTCAGCCAATGGGAACTTCAAGGTAAAGGCTCGAGCCGCGATTCCCTTGTGGAAATAGTTAGCATCTTGCTCATCTTTGCCCACGCTCTTAACCGTGAGGATATTGTCATCCAGCTCCACAGCCAACTCTGACTTCTTGAAGCCAGCAAGAGCAATGTTGATCTTGTATTCACCATCTTCTCCGCCGAGAATGTCATATGGCGGATAACTAGGCTTGCCTAGGTTCTGTAGCTCTTGGAAAAAGGTGCTGTGGGTATTGAAGCCAACCCCGCGAATATTTAAGCTATTGAGCAGCTGAAGCATGAAATCTGCCTGAGTTAGCTGCTTAGCCTTACTCTCGAAGGTGTAATTGCTGTTGTAGCCATGAGGGCTTGGAATTGGGTAGCTTGACGCCATTTGTTTATCTCCTTAGACGATAAGTTTAGTAAGCCCCGTTCGGCAGCTTACCTGTGAATTGTATCACACACTCAAAACGCTATCTAGCCCGTTTTTATTCCCGCTAAATACTAAACAAGCATTTACCGCCCCAATTAGCCAAAGCCTCCAATAGCTTCTCAGGGTTCGTGTCGCAATCAGGCTACTGCCAGCCTCATGGAGGTGTCACCTATGGGTGTTACCTGCACCCCCTATCGAACAGATGTTCGACTTAACCCTACCCCATCCCATTCCTGAGAGCCACCTGAGGATTGGCTGAGCACAGACCTTCCTAGGTTACTGGTGGGTAACTTGTTAATGTTGCGACAAGCAATCCAACAAGGTGATTGCACTACTGAAAGGAAAGGCTATGAACAAGTGCTTATCGTGTGGCAAGTCCACATCTCAGATGACTACTGATGATGGCGAGTATTACTACCCAATGTGCGGTGAATGTCAATGACCGCGCAAATCACGCTACACGCTGACCGAGCCGAAGGCACGGACATCATCGTCCGCGAATCGCACATTATTGACGATCTCGCCGTGCTTGATGTTAAAGTGGACAATGTAGACGTAACTGTCTACCTGTCTATTCCCCAGCTAATTATGCTCCGTAACGAGGCTGGTAGGTTTCTAAATAACTACTACGCCAAATGTTCTCTGTGTGAGGCTGGTGTTGCCGAACCACACCAGCGTCAAACGGATCGGGGGCTGTAATGCGTAGCCCGAACTATTACCGCGTCCGCTCTGCTGTTAGGGTAGCCTTCTGGGCTACCTTAGTAGCAGGCCTATTACTAGGTGTCCACGCCCTAGATACTCATAGCAAGATCAAGTCCTGCGGACCCACCGACATCGGCTGGGCTTGCACTAGTGAATGGAGTAACAAATGACCCGTATGCACTTTAAGGCAATCGCCCGCGCCCTCAAGGCGATCGGGGCTGACAAGAGTACCTGCCTAGCAATAGCAATCGCTATCGCTCCCTTCAATACCCGCTTCGACCGAGCAATGTTCCTACAAGAGTGTGGACAAGGACTATGAGCAAAGAACTAATACAGCAGGAGTTACCCTTCGACCTCGCCGAGGTTGCGGAGGCAGTATCAGAACTAGATGAGGAGGAGATCTGCGGTTGCGGTCGCCTCGCCTCGGAGTGCAGACTATGAGCGAGCGCGCCTCAACCCAAACAACCACGCGCCGCCTCAAGGTGGCAGAGGGTCACTATGTAACTATTACTCAGACAATCACTAGAAAGGTAAAGGTAAATGGTAAAGACACCACGCCGAGGTCGCTTAATAACGACCCAGTTAAATAATCATCGGGGGCTAGTCCTCCGCGTAGATACAAAGCCAAATGGTAATCTAGCAGTTCGGTATCTGGACTTTCACACCAGACGCACGGCTTGGACTACTTGGTACATCAAAGGATTTAGGCAATCCTGAGAATAGTCTGAGCACATTACTTCCTAGAAACTAATAACCAGATCGGTTATAGTTACACCTGAAAGGGGGACGCAATGTTCACTCAAGCAGAACTTAGTCTGATCAACGCTCTCGCACGATGCGAGATCGCAGACAACGTAATTGACCTGCCTATCGCAGGTTTGCAGGAACTGGCTTGGTCAGTCAAAGAAAAGACTGATCAGTTACTCAGTAAGTAATAACTAGCCCGCTGGCAGAGATGCTGGCGGGCTTTTTTTATCCCTTATGGCACTGGGTGTAGGCATAAATGGTTCCAACCCAAACAATTGGCATTGGGTATAAGGCATACAATTCCCTACAAACAAACTGAGAGTTTCCTGAGAGCCGGCTGAGCACGCGCTGAGCGCTGGCTGTGGAGAGTCTGAGTCAATCCTGAGAGTTACCTGAGCACACGTCTTCCTAGTCACTAGTAATTGGCTAGGGTAGAGTTACACCTGTAACCAAGAGTTACTACCTGCCACCGCAACAAGGCGCTGGCTGGTACTTATGAAAGGGAATACAATGGCTCATAACCTAGAGCAGGGTGCCGACGGCACTACTGCATTCGCGCTACGTGGCGCACCCGCTTGGCACAACCTCGCCAATGTCCTATTCGATGAGGACGCACACATCACCACCGCTGGCATGCTTGAGGCAGCCAAACTAGACAAGTGGAATGTCCGCTTGGAACCGCTCTCAGTCCCCGAGGGCTATCGCGACAACTCTAGTAACCAACTAGTCATTAGGGATAACCCATTCGATCAGGGTACTGACGTGCTGGGTGTTGTCGGCGATCGTTACAAGGTATTCCAGAACGAGGAGTTGTTCTCCTTCGGCGATGGCATTCTCGATGGAGGAGCCTCGTGGGAGTCTGCTGGCTCGATCAAGAACGGCAAGGTCGTATTCGGCTCGCTAACAGTTCCTAGAGAGTTCACTCTCGACCCTGACGGCGCTAACGATACAACTAAAACCTATCTAGTTGTAACTACAAGTCACGACGGCTCAGCCTCTATTCAAGCGATGATCACACCTGTGAGAGTTGTATGCCAGAACACGCTCAACATGGCGCTCAAGGGCTCTAAGCAGAGTTTCAAGATACGCCACACCGCTACGGCTCAAGGTAGAGTCGAGGAGGCTCGTCGAGTGCTAGGGCTTACCTTCGAGCACATGGAGCGCTTCGAGGACATGGCTCAAGAGTTGTTCGCCACCGAGGTCAGCGATCTCAAGTGGAACGAGATCATCACCGCGCTTTATCCTAAGCCCGATGTCGCCTCCGCTAAGGTCACGATGACTAAGTGGGAGAACAAGATCAACATTCTCAACGACCTGTACCACACCAGCCCTACCAACGAGAACATCAAGGGCACGGCTTGGGGAGCATTCAACGCCCTGACCGAGCGCCTCGATTACTACCGCTTCGCCCGCAAGGGTACGACCGAGGGAGTGTTCGCTGCTGCCTCCGGCTTCGATCAACAAATCAACGCCGAGAAGTCACGTATCCTCAGCGCAGTCAAGGCGCTGGCATAACTAACTAGTTAGGAGTTATCCACAGGTTATCAACAGCCTGTGGATAACTTCCAACCCAAACAAAAGGAGTAACAAGGTGGGTATTACAATCGAGCAGGTCGCAGAACAGTATCCGTGGCTAAGCGCCGAGGGTCACCAAACTATGCTTGCCATACGGCAGGAACAGGAGGCGATCACTTGGGCAGACGTCAAGGCGGAATGGGACGAGTGCCCTATCAAGGATTACGCTCTCCAACAGATACTAGGCCACTTATTAAATAACGCCGAGTATCCATACAGTATGGCGTATTCAGTACTACGAGCCATAAACAACGACCACTATGGATTGAGGGACTAAATGAACGTATGGACGAGCAAGGTAACAAAAAGTATGGTCAAGCACCTTACCGATGATGAAATTAGCCAGTTAGCAGATGCCCTTGATAAGGCAGTTATGCAAGTCTGCGAGAGTTACGAGATCTCGTAACCTGAGAATTACCTGAGCACAATGCTTCCTAGTGTTGTGCTAGGTAGTGGAGTAATGTAACTACAAACGAAAGGAGCACAATGATTACCCAAGACCCAATTAGCATTTCCCCTCTACAGATCGTAGATAGTGCTAAAGCGATACTTACTGAGTGTATTCCCCTCGCTCAGGGATTCGTAGCATGGCTAGAGTCCTGTACTGACCAGCCCTTCGATGATGAGTCTGAGAGAGCAGTAATACATAACGTAATGACCTTTGCCACCGCTATCGCCCAACAATCCTCGGCTATACTACTTAAACAGTTACTATCCGAGAACGACAGTAAAGCCCTAAGTGCTGAGATAGAGGAGTACACCTCCATTATTGACGCCATGAAGGGCATTACAGATAAATTGCCTGAGGCTGAGTAGCCTTTCCTTCTACTCAGAGGGGGGAGTCACTATGGGGATAGTGGCTCAACCCAAACTTTTACCCCAACAACCAACTACAGAAAGGGGTGGCCAAGTGCCATCAACAGACCCACAACGCGTTCGCGACATCGCGAAGGCTCGTTCCAAAGCACAAACACGTCTGGCTAAGAAGTATCCAGACGAATACAGTAAGTTATACAGGGAGGCTTGTAATGAATTGGGTATTAGTATCCGCTTCCAAAGCACCTCCAAAGCCCGTGCTCTAGCCAAGCAAAAGGCGAAAATCGCCAAATTGCAGGCACAACTTAAAGAATTGCAGGGGGTTATTGGTGAACTGTCTAATAGCCAGCCTGTTATTGAGCAAAAGCCTACAGAGGAGGAGTTATTCCGTCTCTGGAAAGCGTCCGTAGCGTTAGAGGGCTAGCCGTGCCAAATTAAGCCGTAATTGCCCATAACAACAAAGAGCCTCGTTAGTAGAAATGCTAACGGGGCTTTTTTTATGCCGTAAAGCCCCTTATCCAACCCAAACATTATAAATGGCATTGGGTGTAGGCATAAGGGATTAACTAAATCCCTAGGATTTATCCTGAGAGAGAGTTGAGAGAAGGCTGAGAATAGCCTGAGCACGCGCTGAGCGGCTGCTGGGCACAGCAAGCCCTCGGCTGGTGCTCAGCCCGTTCTCAGGAACGGCTAATAACTAGCCAATTAGCAGAATGGGCTACTGCTGGCATGTAATAGCAGGCTGAGTAGCAGAGTGATCAGGCTGACGTGCTGATTGGCTGGTTTCTATATGGTAATTGGCTAGAGAGAGAGAGTTATATTCAGATACTTATTACCTTCGGTAGGCAGTTTCCTGAGAATTGGCTGAGCACACACCTTCCTTCCTCCTCCTCTCTCTCTCCTCTATGATCTCCTATACCGAAGTAGTTATGAGCACGATTAGCCAACCCCGACTTTTTTTCGTGGGGACGGCGTGTCGTGGGAATAACTGCTACGGCGTGTTGCATTACATCATTACGCAGGTAGGCAGATCGCCTCCTGCTACTAAGAAAGGGAACTTATTATGATTGGATTGTTAGTAACTTCAGGCGACAACGCCTGTGAGCAGACACTTATCGTACCTGCTGATAACAAGGCAGTTATTTATCACCGCGTAACTACTGGCGAGCGTGGCGCTGGTCAGGCTTGGCATAAGTCCGAGCAGTATTTACTCCCCACCACTAAGACAGTAACTAGCCCGATTGCAGTAGTCCTTACACTTAGGGATTACGAGATGATCGCTCAGGGTCAGGTCAATGGCGTAGCGACTAAGGCACTTATGTCCGAGGCTCTACCCGACCTACCTTTTGAGGGTACTCACAATGGGCTAGTTTCTAATTTAGTCCGTCGCCTTACTGACGGCGATAACACTCTCAATGACTATGTTGCAGACAAGCGACGTACTTCCCCTATCGTACTTAGCCCGTTAGCAGAAATGGCTTTGCCCGACTTTTCTACGGGGGCAACGTCCGAGCCTATTGTAACTAGCCCAGTAGTAGAGAGCGTAGTTACCAAGTCCGAGCCTAGCCTCTCAATGGCGTTAGCGACAGTACCCGACCCTAAGTGGGCTAACACTTATGTTAATCGTACAATTAGCGGTGTTAAAGACTTCGATATCCTCGACGTGGCTATGAAAAATAATCAGAACGTACTGATCAAGGGTCATGCTGGCTCAGGTAAGACCATGTGCGCCCTCGCCTATGCTGGCTCGCGTGGCTATCGCTACTACAACGTATCTAGTCACAATGGACTAGAACCTAGCGAGTTGTTCGGTCAATGGATTCCTACTGCTGACGGGCACTACAAGTGGCAAGACGGCGCGGTTACAGATATGGTGCGTAACGGCGGTGTATTGCTACTCAACGAAGTGAACTTTATTCCCGAAAGAGTAACAACTGTTTTGTTTGGACTTCTCGACGACCGACGTGAGATTCAACTTCTCGCCAACGGCGGTGAGGTTATCAAGGCTCATAAAGATCTACTTATTATCGCAGACATGAACCCTGACTATCGTGGCACTCGTCCTATGAACCAAGCGTGGCACGACCGATTTATGAAGGGTCATATCCTAGAGTTTCCGTATGATCAGAAAATTGAAGCCAAGTTAATTAAGAGTAAGGCTCTCCTAGAAGTGGCTAACGCTCTCCGCGCTCGCTACGACCTAGAGGAGATCAACACTCCTATCTCTACTCGCGCTCTAGTTGGGCTAGTTACTAATGCTCAGAACCTCGGGTTGCAGTACGCGATCAACTCCTATCTAAATGGATTTGATGAGAAGTCAGGTGAACGCGGTGCGGTCAAACTGGTCATAGATACCTACCTATCCCGTATTGCTAACGATCTAGGTATTACTGGCTTCGAGGCTACAAGTAACAACGCTGATGAGCCAACCCAAACAAGTGAGGTGCTCTAATGGCTACCTTTTGGGAAATACGCCAACGTATGCTAGACGAGGCTATCGAGGGTGTTGGGCTAACGCCTAACACCCCCGAGGCTAATAACTGGCTAGAGGCAAACTATCAGGTCAAGTGGGATATTGACGAGGACGCACGTATCGAAGTAGAGGAGGCTGAGAACGACCTTATCTCTAAGTACGCAAGCGTAGCCAATATCTATAGCAAGGCTGATCGTATTCTCTCTAATCAAGATGTTAAGGTAGTTATTAGCCCTGCCAACTCCGATATGGAAAGTGTAGCCACCAATAACGGGCTAGATATTAAGATGAACCCTAAGTTGCTAGACGACGTGAACGACGTATCTCTCGTCGCTATCAACGGGCTTAACTATCATGAACTTAGCCACTTACTATATTCGCCCCGCGCTGGTAGTGAACTAGGCAAGTGGGTTATGAGCACCGAGGTCGAGGAGGTACAGGAGGGTTGGGATACTCGCAAGCGACCTACGTATCAACTCGCCTTCAATACTTTGGAGGAGGCACGTATCGAGAGCCTTATGGCTACTAAGTATCCTAGTACGAGATACTTCCTAGAGGCTAGTGCTACCACCTATGCTATAGATACTAACAACCCTGAATCTTTGCCCGAAGCCTTCTATATCACTCGCGGTCGGCTACACCTAGATATCGCTCTGCGCCAACGTGTTGCAGAGTTATATGTAGATAGATATGGTATCGAGCAAGCGCAAGCAGTTGCAGATATTATTGACGAGTACCGAACCCTAGCCTTCCCACGCGATAGCGCACGTGCTAAAGAACTAATTATGGAAATGCAAAAGTACGTGGGTAGCCAAGCACCTAAGAATAACGGCGGTTGTGGTTGTGCTGATCGGCCAGTTATGAAAAATGGGCGCACTACTAAAGGCTCTGAGCAGAACGAACTTCAAGATCAGAGCAAGCAAGAGGCTGGCGATCAAGAGCAACTTCGCCCAAGTGATAAAAAGCCTAATAGTAATGACCCTGCTGATAACTATGATAGTGGCGACGAGCCAAGCGACGGCGTAGTCGGAGATGATGAGCAGACTATTACTAAAGAGCAACGCGAACTTTCAGATGAGGTTACGGCGCTGATCAACGAGCGAGCCAAGTATCTCGCCTCTCTACCTGAGGTCAAGGCTGATACTAAGACAGTTAGTAAGGCTCTCAATAACGACGGCTTCGGTAACACACTTGCTAAAGATACTATTTTTAGTTATAGCAACGAGATCAAGCCTGAGTATCGCTACGCCTCTAAAGCCTTCGGCGATCAACTAGAGCGACTACGGGTGGACAATGACCCTGAGTGGGAGAAGGAGCGCCCAAGCGGTAAGTTAAATATCCCCCGTACTATGAACTCGGGAATAAATGACCTGCCACGCCTGTTCGACAAGTGGAGTACGGGCAACGACAACTGTGATATCGAGGCAGTTATTATGCTAGATCGTAGTGGCTCAATGGCATGGGATATCGCTAACGCTAGTGGAGCAGTATGGGCTATGAAGCGTGGGTTGGAGCGCATAGATAGTAACGTAACTGTTATGAGTTTCAACCATATCAGCCGTATGCTCTACGACGCTACTGAAAAAGCAGAGCCGAACACCTACAAGATCAGCCGTACCTCGGGTGGCACTAACCCTAGCGTTGGACTACGCACTACCCAGCGCCTAATGCGAGCCTCTCAGAAGCCGACCAAGTTACTGTTCATAGTGACCGACGGCGCGTGGGATAAAGCGCGTGAGTGCAATAACATAGTTAGCCAGTTACAAGAGGAGGGCGTAACTGTGTGTATTGTGTACCTCGGCAACCTCAACACCTTTGAGGGCTACGAGAACCGAAAGCAAAAGTTAGATGAGCAACTACTAGAGTATGGTCATGGTGCTGATCACTTTACCGCGATCTCCAAGCCAGCCGATCTAGTAAATGTGGCTCGCAAGGTAGTAGCAGACCAATTAACAACTACACACTAACCCAATAGCGTTGTCCTGCTAGGTCAATTCCCTTCACCTAGCAGGGCTACCAACCCAAACAATCGGAGTAATAAATGGCTAAATATGAAATAGCAGTAATGGCAAGTGTCTTTACTGAAGTCGAGGCTGATACTAAAGCCGAAGCGATTAGGCAAGCACAAGTCGCAGTTAGTAACGGGCTACTTAACAACAAGATCACCTACCAAGTACGATCACTAGAGGAGAACTGAAATGGGTATGGACGTATATGGCAAGAACGCTACAACGAAGCGTGGCAAGTATTTTAGAAACAACGTATGGTGGTGGCGACCACTATGGGATTACTGCGAATCGGTATATCCAGCCTGTTATGGTATTGACGGGCATAGCAATAGCGGTGCAGGATTTGATGAGGCTGGCGCACTAGCCCTAAGAGCCGTACTGCTTGATGAGATCGAGAGTGGCAGAACTGCTGAGTACGCTCACCAACGAGAAGTATTCCTTAATGCGCTACCTGATGAGCCTTGCTCCTTCTGTGATGGGCTAGGTATTGTAGAAGTAAAAGAGGGCTGGTTTGATTATGTAGAGGGTCAAGTTACTTTCCGCGACCCTTGCAACTCCTGTAAGGGCACTAAGACTAAGCGCCCGTTTGATTGTAACTATCCGTTTAGCGTAGAGAACGTCCAGCAGTTTTGCGACTTTCTCGAAACTTGCGGTGGATTTGAGATCTGCTAAATGGCTAGTTACGAAATAGTAATTACTGGCACAGATACTAACACGCCCTTCTGCCATAAGTGCATAGCAGGTATGCACAACTACAAAAAGGATAGAAATGATTAGGTGTTTATTAGGTAAGCACGTATGGTCAAGCATTACTCGTAGCCAAGAACTACAAGACATAGGCGGTGTATGCCTCAACTGCACAAAGCGCAGCAACAAAGTGCTAGGCGAACTTATGCTAGGAAAGAACTGGGAGGCTAAAGTATAAAATGGCTAGTTATGAAATAGTAATTATCCCCAAGTCCATTATCTATGAGATCGAAGCGGATAGCCCTGAGCAAGCCGTCGAATACTCTAAAGAAATCGTGGTTGATGAAACTAATCGTACTCTGCTACTAATGGCTAAGTACGAGGCTAGAGAGATACTTAATGACTAGCCAACTAACACCTGCAGAGATCATGCAGTACGCCAACATGCAATTCCCTCGTTATCTTTACGCAGATACCGACCCAAACTCTGAGTGCAAAGGCAAGTGCAAGCAGGTAGAGCATAACCCTAATACAGATAACTGGCTTATTATCGGTTGTCTATATTGCCACTATAACCAATACAAGTCCTGCCGCGCGACTACTACGAGAACTGGCGTTAAGTGCCGTCGTCGTAACGCGCTAGGTAGCATAGGGCTATGCACACGACACCAAGATTGGAAGGACGGAGATGAGTAATACCTATCTAGATACTGTTGATGGTCAAGTTGATTTCGACCAGCCCTATGCAGGAGAGTTACCTGAGGACGTTGTAAGCATAGTAGAGTCTGAGTTTGAGGACACCGACTTTTACGTTGATATGCTGACGTGGCATGAGCAAAGCATGAATGACCAACTATGAAAGGGCAAAGAATATGAGCAACAGTATAAGTGCTATCGAGATGGCTACGATATTAGAAGCGACAATGGAGAGATGTAAAGAGGTTATCTACCCAGAGTTCGGAGATACAGGTTTGGCGGTAGCCTCACTAGCCATAGCGATTACTGCGAGCGAGTTCACTAAGACGCTAATCGGAGAGAGTGAAGCCGAGGCACTTGCTAGTGAAGCGACCGAGTTTATGGGTATTGACCCCAAGAGAGTTGAAAAGATTAGAGAGATGTTAAAGGATTTGGATAACTAAATGGTTACTATATCTAAGTATCGTGGAGTAATGGTTCAGACCCTAGACGATACAGTAATAACTGGCGTACTAAGACATTGCGATACCCATAACACTATTAACTATACAAATAGTAGTGCCGTACTAAAGTTGCAAAACCGATATGCTAACACGTTAAATATGTGGCAGGTGGTAGATCGTATTATTGCTGAGCCACTTTTCTGTTGTGAGCACGAAATTGAGTAAAGACTTTAGACAACTACTTACTAAGGTTAGAGAGAGTGGTTGTACGATAGAGGTCAGTCGCGGTGGCCACTACCGAATTACTGCGCCTAGTGGTAAGTTTATCTTTACGAGTCAAACTCCTAGCGATGTTCGGGCTTTACACAGAATACGTAGTAACCTAAGAAAGATCGGGGTTAATATCTAATGCAAACCTTTATGCCGTTCAGTAAGTACTCAGAGGTAGCCAAAGTCCTTGATGATAAAAGGCTAGGGAAACAAAGAGTAGAAGCCTATCAGATACTCAAAGTCCTATCAGGAGAGAGTAAGGGCTGGAGGCGCCACCCTGCCGTCCTTATGTGGCTAGGCCATGAGAGATCGCTCTGCGACTACGGGCTGGCTATGTGCCAAGAGTGGGAGGATCGTGGGTTCGTAGATAACCTTGCTGAAAAGTTTCACCACTACTCAAATGTTTATACTGCTATTGGGCGCTACGTTAAGCCCAAGCCCGGTTGGGTTGGCTGCGACAAGGTGCTTGAATCCCATCAATCTAATCTGTTACGCAAGTTGCCTGAGCACTATCGGTACTGGTTTGATGTACCTGATGACTTGCCTTATATCTGGCCTACTAAGATAGGGTATGCCTCTGTATTTTTTACCATAGAAGATAACGCTGAACTTATTAGCAAGACTACGGCTGAGCCAGCGTTCGAACACTTATCAAAGGAACGTATAGCATATGCAAAACTTCTATGACGGCTCACAACTCTGCGCCCAAACAGACCCAGAGGTATTTTTCCCCGTCCAGAACTTTAGACGTAAGGAGGATATTAAGCAGGCTATTAGTATTTGCAATCGTTGCCCTCTACTAGAACCCTGCCATAACTACGCGGAAAGCATGGGTGGGCTATTTGGCGTGTGGGGTGGCAAGATGTATGATGGCTCAGGTTACGTATCGCCTATCGAGATAGGCACAAGTAGAAAAGTAGCATAACTAACAAAGGAGAGAGTAATGGCAAGAAAAACAGAAACATTCAGCGTTACGCTGACTAAGAACACTCTAGTAGAGCGCGGTGGCGCTTGGTTACTAGGGGTGCGTATTACACTAGAAGGAGAAGCGCAACTTAAGTATGAGAGCACAACTGCTTGGGCTAATCCTTCGGCAGCAAAGCGCTATGTAAAGACCTTAGTAGAAGCGCACACTCCTCGTAAGTCCTGCAAACTTACGGCTACAAAGACCGATGATGCTGGTAAGCCTCTCCAATTCGTAGGAGAGATTAACTACAAAGAGGTTGAGTAATGCCTAGTCAGTTTGGATTTGGACTACCTGAATGGGGCACAGAGAACCCTCTCGATGAAGATGACGATGTGGTCATTGAAGAAGATGAGGACGAACTAGGTTGGGATAGCCACGATGACGACTGATGATGAGGCGATTACTACCGATACCCTAACTCCTGAGGAGCACCAACGTTTGCAGGAGTTAGTGGCTAAATACAATGAAAAGAAAAGGAGAGAGACCAATGGCTAGTGAATGTAAATGCAATGGTTCTACCAACTGTTCTGATGAATGGCCTAATATAGATGAGTTGTTAGGCAAGTTTCAGTCTGCACTTAAAGACTATACAGATTTAATGTTTAGACCAGCAAACCGCGTACACCCAGAGGACTTGGGAGCGCACATCTCTGCATTTGCAGAGGCGTTCTTTGCTATTGCTAGTAACTTTGATATAAAGTAAATATAAAGAGAGAAGAGCCCCCTTGCTGTAATAGCGAGGGGGCTTTTCTTATTTCTTATCCAAGCACATTGGACAGAGAGACTCAGAGGAGTCGCGTGGAATATCCTCGAACTCCTCCAAGCACTCGACACACTTGATTCTCACTGATTGTCCTTGATCAACTTTACTTCACATGCGTCTGTTGTACAGTAACTTTCTCCGATAGCGTCAGCAGCCATACCGGCATAGACACCAGCAAGATCAATAGGAAAGAGAGTCATGCGATACTCCTCATATTCATCAGCAGTGATCTGCGTGTAAGGCATTTGCGGATAAGTACCATTGTCCATAGGTAGAAACGAAACAGTTTTTAGTTGTCCGTCATACATATGTAAAGCAGTACCTACTGCTTGGGCCTCCGTTTTAGGATTGAAAGAGACAGTTACAGATACAGAGTTGTCTGACCAGTAACGTTGAGCAGTAGCAGCGAGAGCCATCTTCTCATAGATAGAGACGTCCTTCTCGGAGCGAAGCGCTTGCGACTTAACTGGGAAGAACACAACACTTGTGCCGTCTGGATCTTCTGAAGCAGGTTCGACACGATACTGAGCCATCTTGAACAGAGGTAGCATTGGATCAGAGTTGCGGAAGCGGATAGCACGTAGGAAGTATTGACCGCCTACTGACCAGTGAACTCCTGGGCTCTCTCCTACTAGGATAGAGACTGTTCCTGAAGGCTTAACTGTCGTAGTTTTAATTGACTCACGAATACCAAGCCACTCTGAGTAGCCCTTGTCGTACTGCTGGACAGTTTCATAACCTTGATCCATCCATTCACGCAACTTAGGAAGTCCGTGGATGTCAGCGAAATTAGCGATACCTGAGATAGATGTACCGATACGGCGATTGCGTTGCATGATCGCGTTCGTTTCTTCCCAGTGAGTAGGCACTAAAGTAACAGTCTTGGCATAAAGGTAAGCGAACTTTAGGGTGCGCTTGAAGTCCTCGATGCTGTCGTGACGGCTGAGGTAGGTTTCAACCAGCGTGCAGCACTCGAAAGACTCTAGGCTTTGCTCGGCGCAAGGGTTATAACCAGCCGCTCTCCAGTCCTTGTTATTAACAGGGTCGGCTAGACGTCCGTACTTCTTAGTAGTATCCATCCAGATAACACCTGGCTCTCCGTTGCGGGAAATGCCGTCAATGATGCCAGATAGGTCTTGGCCTACTGATACCTCAACTGAGTTGTTGGACATCCAAGCCCAACCTGGGGCTTTGGCTGAGTATGAGTTACGCTCTGGGAATACCTTAGGGTTCTTTAGATTGAGGAATGTCCCATCATCTAAGCGCCCCATTAGCAGTTCTGCTGAACGGCGCACGTTGCCAGATACTACGCAGACTCCCATTAGATTGCCAATATCAGCAATATCTACGCGAGTAAGCAGCTCGCCAGCTCGGCCTTTGAACAACTTACGAATCTGCTTGTGCAGTTTCTCTAGTGGTTCATGTCCAGCAGCAGTTCCACCAAACGTTTTGATGAGTTCGCCTGCTGGTCGGATTTGAGTGTAATCAAAGACTGGGCTCTTCGTATCTGACTTAAGGTAGGCATTGATGAGGGCGGCTGTGCTTTCCACCCAGCCTTCTCGGGTGTCGGGGATGACATAGTTTTCTCCTTCTTGTGGTTCGTAGATTGTGAAACTTTTATCTGCCCCTTTATCATCGAAGCCAACTCCAACGCCTAGCATCGAGGCTTCCATAAGGAAAGCGAATGGCTTGGCTGGGTTGATCTTAGTCATCTCGTTTGTAGATACAAACGAACAGTTCTGCAAAGCGGCTGAGTTCTTATGCTCATTGACTAGAGGCGTACCCATCATCCACAATCCGCGGCCTGGAGGTGTCCACTTCAGTGTCCACATACGCTCGAAGGCTTCTTTGGCTGAGGCCTGTGCCTTTGAGTCATTCCAAGGCAAGCGATTAGCCTTGCAGTAATCCTTTTGCAATGAATACATGCCGTTGATGACGCGAGCGCAGACCTCTGTCCACGACTCCTTTGTGCCGTCTTCCTTCAGGCGTGAGTAGGTGCGAAGGAAAGTGATCTCTCCCACCGAGTTACCTGCTGCATCTTGGTAGCCCCAAGGTACTTTCTTACCGCGATAGGCATCAACGAACTCATCTGCCAACTTAAAGGACAATCCCATTGTCTAGTTTCCCAATCTCTTAAATGAACGAATAGCATAACTGAAACACACCGATATTAGACTGCCTTGCTTCACCCCTTTTTCTATGCTTATATTATGTATAAGACTATTGATCAGACTCGATCGCTTGCTGGATAATTCTGGTGGTTTGTACCTCGTTGAGACCGCCTTCAGGCAACTCTCTTAAGGCCTGAGCCCTGTCTCCAAAGATGGCAGACAGCACTCCAGCACCAGCGGATTTTCCCTCAACAGTCATACGAATAAACGATGAGGAGTCATCCAATTCTTTAGTAGTTTTGAGTAATTTGAACAGGCGATCGATCTCCTGAGATACATTTGGATCTGCGTATCCGCCGTTCATTTCTTCAGTAAATCGCATAAAAGCGACTCTTTGACCCTGCATTTCGATGATTGCATTGATCAAAGCCTTCATCTGATCCTTAGTCTTTACCTCTACTGGGAGGTTGAACTGGCAGGCACTCTGAGGCTTAAAAGCAGGGCAGTTAGCAGCAACAAAGCATGTATCGCAGGCGCGTAGTGAGGATGCCTTTGTATGCACAACAGGCACATCCTTAATGATCTCGTTACCATCATCATCGGTCTCTACAACAGTCTTCATGTTGTACCCGAACACTGGCAAACTGGTCATTTCGGCGGGATCTCGCGGCAAAACTTTCCGCACTTCTACCCCCCTTGTATTAGCATTGGCGGGTAGGGTTTCCGCAGAAATATCCTCTTGCTTTTCATCGCTCATATATGATATGTCCTTACCCGCATCAAGGTTATTGAGGTGCGATTCTAATTGGTTGTACGACCAGACGGCTAACTTGGATACTTCCTTGTTGTCATCTTCCATGATCAGTTCATAGTCAAGCCCAGCCTTTTCATAGGCTGCTTTGTAGCGTGGTCGTGCTTGATCTTTCATACGCTTGGGGTAACGTACCAGACTTGTTCCGTTCCACACAATCGTTTCGCCTCGCATCATCGGGCTTAGCCACGACATTGTGCTGGCGGTTTCGACTGCCACTTGACGTAGGTTGTCAGGGCGAGCGCAGGAGATGGCGTGGAAGCGTGTGCCCTTGGTGTTCTTGTATCTACGAGTAGCCTGAGCCAGTTGGGTCTCGTCCTCGATAGCCTGCCCAGTGATGGCAATATCAAGGTACTTATCAGTTAACTCTGCAAGACCTGTGTAGCCCGTAGAAGGGCGCCATACAGGTAGGAACTTGCTAGGTGGCATCTCTGCCCAGACTGTACGGCGTTGAGCCTCTATGAAGCTCTCAGGCAGGGCTGGATGGTCGAACTCAGCAAACATAGTAATGCGATCTATATTATTAACCACGAACTCCTCGTAGTCGGCAGCAAACTCCTCGAGCTCTCTTCCGGTAAGCTGGGTGTCGTGGGCCAGTCCAGCATGAACAAAAATGCTTGTTTCAGAATTAAAATAGTTGTCTAATAGGTAGGTGGTTTTCTTAGGAAGGCCACGCTTGGTAAGGCGGTAGAAACTAACGCCCATGTAAGTACAACCAGCAGACTCTAAGATTGTCCTGTTACTAGGTACCTCAGCCCCCAGCATAATGAGCCTCATAGACGGTCGTCCTCAGCAAGCAATTCTTGCTGGCGGTCAATCTCTCCTGAGATCTCATCCCAGGTACGGCGACCTTCTCTGCCGTCTGGACGGAACTTGTAATCTAGATAGGTAGGATGGCAGAAGGCTAGGCAAGTTATACCTACCTCAATCAACTGCTTTACTATGTCAAGGTCTGCGGTAACTACGGCATCAACAGGCCCTTGAGCACGGATGTACTGAGCCATTCTAACCCAAACATTGTCGCCAGGCGGTACCAACTTCCAGTCCACAATGTCGTCATACTTGTGCAACTTTTGCTGACGTAGCCAGTGGTCGGCCTTCTCTTTGTCCTCAGCCAGAATCAGAATCTTATTGGTTTGATTTAGATGGTTATAAAGATGTAAGCCATCACGAATAGGCGCTCCGTCCCGAGGGTTGCGGATAACGCCGTCAAGTGACATTAGTATTGCCATTAGTGCTCCGTGTGGTCTTAGGTGTTACTTGCGTGTGATAGCGCGGCGAATCAATGTGTTCGTGTCAGGCAACTCTACACCATAGGTTTGAGCAGCAAACTCTTGCTTTGATTGCTTTGATACTTCTTTTAACTTCTTAAGTGCGGGAACAATACCAGATGCTTTACCTGCTTGCCAGCGGTAGTTAGCGTAGTCTATGTAACCTTGTCCTGCAGGACTAAACGCATACTTACGACCTTCATGTATGTCATCAAACAATGCAGCGCCTTGCATTACTGCTAGGTGAAGTGCTGACTCTGCATTAATTCTTGCTGCATCATTCTGTGCTGCTGAAATACCATTCAAGGCTTTTTGATAGCGAGACAGAATACCCTCAGCCAATATCTTGTCACGTGCCGACTTGCTTTCCCAGTCCGCAGGACGAAATGGTGATGTGATAACAGGTTGGACTGTCCATGAATCAGATGTTAGATTGTAAGCAGCGTATGGTCGAATCTCGACAATGTTGCTACGTACGTTAACGTAGAACGTCAACTCAAATGTATCTAGGAAGTGAGCAGTATCTTTATTTAATTGCTCGCTGAATCCTTCGTTGAATGTTGCTGCGATCTCTTGGTCGCTAAGGCCTGCGTAACGCTCGTTAGCCTGACGGAATCGAATGTAATCGATACCTACTAAGCAGTCTAGGTCTGCTGGTTCACGCTCCGCAGCCCACTGATATGAAACTCCTGAGCCTGCTAACCATACGTTGCACCATGATTGAGGATCTGAGTATGTTTGCTCTAGATGCCCGAATAAGGAGGCGAGAATCGCATCGCGTACTGAAGAACGGATCTTATTACTCTTAAATAGGCGAGGATCTAAAATACCACTAGGTTCACTGAAGTATGATGCTGGGCCAGGCTCAAGCTCGATAGGGCTTGCTTTGCTCGCAACTACATCATAGAAGTTCATTTAACTAGTATAAACTACTCATCTTCCTCTTCTTCCTCTAACAAGTCCACGTCTTCCGCAGTAGCGGTTGAGAACCAGTGAGGGTGGCAATCTTTATCTGTAATTAAGCCCATAGCAGTTGACGGGTCAAACCCAGCACGTCGCAATGATTTGTAGAACTCGTACAACTGAATTGCATGAATGTCTAAAGCAGTAAGCTCTTCGTCTTTAACTGTTCGAGGTTTTCTAGGAGCAGCGACCTTCTTAGCAACAGACTTTTTATTATCTGCTGGCTTCTTACGAGGCGCCGTCATAGTGTCTCCTGTCGTTACAATAGACCTTTGTCTACCAACGATTGTCTCACAGCAGAGGCCACCTTCTGGCCCTCAGTTGAACTAACTTCTGTCATTACAGAGCCAACTACTGACTGGACAGCCTGCAGTTTGATGGTATCTAGGATCTCCGCGCATCCATGCTTGATGTCATAGATGTTCGGCTTGCGTGTAATCTCAGGAGTGTCCGTAATGTCCGTTTTAGCTGAGTATGAGCCGTCTGGGTGACGGATGATAAGGAACGCGGTTTCGACTTCGTTGCTCATTTGTATAGACCTTTTTCTCCGAATGCCTTCTTCTGAACCATCATCTTGTAAGGGCAGAAATCACATAGGTAGACCTTAGGGCCGCGGGCTTCTGACAGACCTTCCTTGCGGCGCTCCATAGCCGTTCCAGGCTTTAGCTCTTTACTATCTGATTTGTAGTCGCCACAAGATGTTGTAGGGCGTAGGTGTAGGTTGTAGCACTTCATCGCATCTTCGTGGAAGGTGGACTTAGTGTCATAGAAGTTGGTACCAAATACGTCAAGACCAGATGAACCTTCGCTGATCTGCTTCATTACTTCAGCTTTGACGTCTGGGCGAGCCCAGTACTTTAATGGGAACTTCATAAGAAGCCCGAGATGAGGTTCGGGCTTCTGATGCTTTTCTACCGCTACCTGAAGGACTGTATCGTACTCGGCTGGGCCATCGAAATCTGGCAACTCGTCAATAGACTTACAGGTACGGCAAATAAGCAGACGAATCTGCTGTTCATTGCGTTCCTTTTCAGCCAGCGCTTTAAGATCTACCGCCAATTTGTGCTCCTAATAAGTAGTCAGTTAGTAAAGTGTATCAGTAGTTTAGTACTACTCGCCAGCCTCACGAATTTCACGCTTTGACGCAGGAAGGTGCATCCATGGGATGCCTGTACCTGCTGAACGGCCTGATGGCGCTGGTACTGGTGTGGTACCAGCCCCGTTACGAGCTAGATCCTTTTCAGAACTGCGTCCTAAGTTACCACGAGCTGATGCTGAAGCTGGGTGTGTAGAGCATGAGCCTTCACACTTTAGTGACTCTGATGTTGCAGGCACAGTACGACGGCAATCTGAACCAATGCAAGGAACCTGTAGGCCGTGTAGGTCTGAGACCTCCATGCCAGCAAGTGAGCCGTGGATCTTCTCTTTCAATGCGTTTGCATGTGACAATGAGCGGCCGTGGTCGCTGGCCATGTGCTCTGTAAACTTTTGGGTATCTGCGTGAGCAGTTGCGATAATACGGTTACGGCGTACGCGTTCTACTGGATCAGTAAGTTGTGCTGTACGGGTGACCTTCTTACCTGCACGGGCGTTACGTCCACCTAGTCCGCGTGTCTCACCGCTAATTGTGATGTCGCCGATAGAGCGTGCGCCTGTCTTTGATGCTGATGTTGGGTTTGCAACACCTTTTGGAATCTCAACTTCGCCGATCTTTGCGTCACCAAGTGATGGGAAATCGCGGCGTTCTGCCTTTGTGCTTAGGGGACGAGGTGTCTTATCTGTACGCTTTGCACGTGATGGAGCCTTGCCCCATGCACCAGATGTTGCTTCTTTGTCAATATCAGTCTGAGCAGCCATTGTGCGGGCTGTTGCTTCTGGGTTAGATGACCCAGCAATGCGACGCTCTGCAATAACGTTTGCATCTTGCTTAACGGCCTTGCCAATTGAACGTACGGTGCTAACACCTGAACGTGACTTGGTAAATGCTTCTGCTGAGGCTGCTGAACCAGAAGGCTTTACTGCCTTCATTGGCTTTGCTAGCTTTTCCTTATCTAGATAGACCTCACCTAGAGCAGGTGACATCTTAGTAACGCCAACTTTAGCATCGCCCTTAGGACG
>Ga0316225_1000338_pt1 | contig 61631 bp, 54 predicted proteins | sample TBH18015metaG_FD_206010 | JGI IMG/M metagenome (GOLD analysis project Ga0316225, IMG submission 206010) | Freshwater microbial communities from Trout Bog Lake, Wisconsin, USA - TBH18015 | ecosystem: Environmental > Aquatic > Freshwater > Lake > Hypolimnion/Profundal zone | place: USA: Wisconsin... | reverse complement strand
TAAAGATAACGTCCTGCCAGGGGCTGAACTGCGGCTAAAACTTGGGCGATTAGCCCTAATTTACAGCCCGCTCAGGTGGGGGAGTTTGACCTGGCCAGAGATGGGGGAATTTGACCGGCCAACGGGGACCATTCTTCAGTGTTTAAGCTCTGTATTAGTGCCATTTCATTGCGTATGGCTGGAATACTATCTTGAAGCTCTAATGCTGCTGCAATAGACTTAATGACCTTTTGGTATTTTTCATAATCAACATCACCTTGCAACACACAGAGCTGTGTACGCAGGATCATCATGTCAAAGCGTTTTGCTTCTTCTTCTGTATCTAGTAACTGCGTTGGAAGTCCTGCAAGTTGGTCAGCAATCTCAGCTGCATCCACTGCACTGATAGTTGTCCAACTAGCTGCATCTGCGTACTTTTCAACATACTGTCGCTTGGGTCTAACAATAATATTGTCTAGTGTCATGCCTGCGACAATCGCGTGTAGATGACCTGCTGTTTCATTGCGTAGCTCAGCTTCTTCAGCGTGTTCTTCTTGTGTGCGCTTGTTGCCGTTACGAGCGTCTAATACGTTGACTAATTCCAATCGTGATTTGAACAGCCGTGTTTCTAAGCTTTCACTGCTACTGCCAGAGCTTTTAGGTATTTGCTGATTGAAGTATTCAATGTTTTGGCAAAAATCAATAATCTTAAAAAACTTCTTATCCTGTCCTGGACCATACAAGTCTTTGCACAGTCTTGTACCTCGTCCAATCATCTGCCAAAATTTGGTCTTGCTGCGAACGATCTTGAAAAATACCAAATTGACAACTTCTGGCACGTCAATGCCAGTGTCCAGCATATCTACGCTGATGGCTATGTGTGGAGCTTTATCTTTAACGGAAAACTCATCAATCAAGCTCTGTGCGTAACCTAGCTTGTATGTAATGACACGTGCAAAGCCACCTACGGCCTCTGCTGGGTAATTGATGTCAAAGCGTTCAGCAATAAAGTCAGCATGTAATTGGTTCTTGGCAAAGATGATAGTCTTGCCTAGTCTGTCGCCACTTGCAACACGCTCACCTTGTGTCATCAAGTATTCAAGTGCTTTGTCTACTGTGTCTTTGTTAAATAGCCAAGCATTAAGTGCTGGAGGATCAACGCTATCAGGTGCCCCATCTTCACCCCAATCAAGTTCGTCCCATTGTTCTTTTTCTTCTTCACTCAGCCTGTCGTAGTCAATACCTTCACGTTGAAACTTCAAGTCAACAGCAACAGATTGTGGTGGTACTAGATAATTATCAGCAATGGCATCTTCTAACGCATAGGCAAAGGTGGGAACACCTTTCTCCAGCTGAAACATTTTGTAGGTGTTGTGATCAACTTCGTCTTTAGGCGTAGCAGTCAGTCCTACCAAGTAGCTGTCAAAGTAATCAAAAATCGCACCGTACTTGGCATAGATACTACGATGTGCCTCATCAATAATTACTAGATCAAAGTGTCCAACACCAAAGCGTTTAGTTTCCTGATCTGTATCGTTAATTAAGTTCAACATGGTTGGGTACGTGCTGACATACACACGTCCTTGTCCATCTGCACTATCAAGTAAGTTCACTACGCCTGCATTTGGCAAATGCTTGAGAAATTCTCGTGATGCTTGCTTAACAAGACTGATACGATCAGCTAGGAACAGAATGCGTTTAGCCCAATTACAGCGCATCAGCAGCTCTGTAAGTGCAATAACTGTTCTAGTCTTGCCAGAACCTGTAGCCATCACAACCAAACTGCGACGCTGATTGTGTTTCTCAATCGCCTCTGTAACGCTGCGTATGGCTTGATGCTGATAGCTGCGCTCAACTATGTGATCGTTAATCTTTTCTGTTACTAGAGTTTGGCGACTTGTGCGCCTTTGTATCAGTAACTCTAGTTCGTCTTTCTTATAAAAGCCCTGTACTCTGCGTGGTGCAGCTGCCAAGTCATCCCAAAACCAGTGTTCGTATCCATTTGTGTAATAGATTACTGGTCTGCGCTTGTACATCTGCTCCAAGCAATCAGCATATAGCTTGGCTTGTTGCTGGCCTACACGTGGGTCACGTTTAGTACGTTTAGCTTCAACAACAGCTAAAGGCTTGCCATCATCACCCCACAACACATAGTCAACGAAGCCTTTGTTCTGGCTATTGGGCATGCCTGTTACTTCAAATTCTGTATCTTCTGGCTTATCTAGCGTCCAACCAGCTTCTTGTAGCAACAGATCAATAAAGTAGTCACGTGTCTGTTCTTCGTTGTAATCGTGAGTGTCTGTCTGTTTTTCGTTTTCCTGTTTGGCTCGTGCCACTTCTGCACGTAATGCATCAAGCTCTTGTTGTGTTGCAGCCAAACCTTCAAGCTGCTGCTTTAGTGCTGTATTTTCAGAATCTTTCTGCTTGATAGCTGTTTCGTGTGCTTTTAACTGCTCTAGCGTTACTGCATCCTGCTGCTTAGCTTGTGGTATTAGTTCTGGATTAAATTGCAGTGACGGGCTGGGTCGTGCTTTCTCTCCATAGGTATGCGCTAGCCAATATGCAATGTGAAATAGTTCTGTTACTGCTGTAGTTGCGTCTGTAGTTCTAGTAGCTTTACCATGTGCTGCTTTATTGCCAATGCCAATAACTACAGTTGCTTTGGTAAAGATTGCCTCACCAGCGTTTAATTTAAAACAGGGATCGTGTACTCGTGCGCCCAAGCTGGTGTCATAGCTGCTGTAGTTTCTATCGTATCTGTACAGCCAATCAACAATCTGTTCCAGTGTCATTCGTGCGTACCAACAGGCTGCACGTGCATCAGTATTCAAATAACTCTCTGCTTTCTTTGCGCTGTCATGTATGGCAAAGAATTCTTGTTGCAGGAAGCTGAAGTTACTCATGCATGAAATCCTGTTGTGAATGCTTGGTGCTGGAGTGACTGAAATAAAATATTTTCTTTATCAAGTCCGTAAAGTTGCAATTGAGTATTTTTATGAATTAACTTTACTTTATTTGAAAAATATATTTGAACGGACAACGGTGGGACAGGTATTTCTAATCTTTCAAACAGAGATTTTTTCAGTATTGGTAGCGTTGTTGAAGTACTTGATGAAATTATTTCATTTTTTATGGAATTCATTGCTGCAATTCCATAGTCATCATTTATCAAATCATTCCATTCAACTGCATTTATTTGTTGATTAAATGCACAATAACTCTTTGCTTTGTCCATTTTTCCAATCGTCGCACCAATGCAACAAACAAGAGCAGATCCTTCTCTTACTGTTACTGATTCCTTTGCACCTGCACTTGTAACCGTTCGTTTTGCTCCACGCATTACTGCTAAATCCCCAGGTGTGATGAATGGTATATCACCGTCAAACATACCATTTTGACTGCTTGGAGGTGTGCCTCCAGTTTTAATTATCCCTAATGCTTTTAATGGCTGTCTATCAAAGTTTTTATTGGAAAACATCTCTACAAACGTGCTCTGTGCAAGCAGATCTAACTTGGCGATAGCTTGTTCACGTTTGCGCTTAATCTCTTCAGCTTTATCCAGTATCGCTGCGATGCGTTGTTGCTCTGCTAGTGGTGGCAGTTTCATATGAAATTCTGACACCAAACTTGGCTTGGCTCTGAGCAATGAACCACCCATGCCCGCGACTGTACTCATGAACTGGCGATGAAAAATATCACTCAATAAAAAATGACGAAAATATGATGTGCTTAATTTTGAGCTTTGAAAGACGATCCATTCGCCTGACGCAATCTTTCTTAATCCATTGTCGTCATCTACAACCCATGCCCGTCGGATGTGCGGAACTATCTTTGAAATTAAGATGTCGTTAGGTGAAACAACTTGTTTAGTTGAGCCAATTGCTTGACCCTTCACTATTTCAGCGGCTCCTTTGTCAAATGCTGGAATGCTGTAGAGCTCAAATGTTTCATTTGGAAACTGTTGAGGATTGACAGAGCCTTGACTTTTGGGCATGAGCGAGCCAAGTTTTACAGTAGGCCACGTCACTTAAGCAACTCCTCAAGCTCATCAAGGCCTGTTTGGATTTCCGCTTCTAACTGCTTTAGTTCAGCTATCAATTTCTTGGGTGGTACATGCTCAACGTGTTCATGTACCACTTGCTTATATCTGTTCAAACTCAGGTCGTAGCCATTAGCAGCTAGTTCAGCTTTAGGCACAGTAAAGCTCTGTGCTGTGCGTTCGTTAGTCTTTTCACTGCCATCACGCTGTAACCATCTTGCCAATACATCAGGTAAATTGTTCTTTACGTGATCTTCTGGGGTTAGTTTGGTTGCAGGACTAACGCCTAGTTTGCTCTCGTCTAGTAGTGGTTGCCGCTTGTCATCCAAACTCCAACCATCAGAGTGCATATCGTAATACCAAACATTGTCAGTGCCACCACTATTAGTCTTTGTGAAAAACAATATGGCTGTGCTAACACCTGCGTATGGTTTGAACACACCAGAAGGTAACGAAATCACTGCATCCAGCTTTTGCTGTTCAACAATCATTTCGCGTAATTGTTTATGCGCCTTGCTACTGCCAAACAACACACCATCAGGAACAATAACGGCCGCGCGGCCTCCTGGCTTCAGCAACTTTAGGAATAGTGCTAAAAATAACAGTTCCGTTTTTTTCGTCTTAACTACGGCCAATAGGTCTTTGGCTGTCCCGTCATAGTCCAAGCTGCCTGCAAACGGTGGATTAGCCAGAATCAAACTGTATTTTTCTACCTCAATCGCATAGTCCTGCGACAAGCTATCGCGATATGTAATCTCTGGGTTTTCGACACCATGCAACAGCATGTTCATACTGCCGATGCGAAGCATAGTGTTATCGAAGTCGTAGCCATGAAACATGCTGTTGTTAAAGTGCTTGCTGCTGGCAGCATCTACCAATAACTCTGGGTAGTGCTCACGCAAGTACTCTCCAGCACCAACTAAAAATCCACATGAACCACTTGCAGGGTCGCAGATAGTGTCTTTTGGCGTTGGTGCAGTCAGTGCAACCATCAAACTAATAATGTGGCGTGGCGTACGGAATTGTCCGTTTTGTCCAGCACTTGCAATCTTGCCCAGCATGTACTCGTACAGATCGCCTTTTGTGTCCCTGTCCTGCATGGGTATTTGGTCAAGCAGGTCTACAACTTTTGCTAGTAGGGCAGGTGTAGGGATGGTAAATCGTGCGCCTTCCATCTGCTTGCTATACGTACTGCCATCACCACCAATCTCGCGTAGGAATGGAAATACATGGTCATTAACTGTGTTGTACATCTCTTGTGGCGCAGCGTTCTTTAGTCTGCTCCAACGCATACTTTCGTATGAACAGCCACGTGTATCAGTGCCAGCAGGGAAGATTTCACGCTCAATTGGCTTGCCTAGTCTGGCGCTCTTGTTTTCTTCCAATGTCTGCAATTCATCAAGTCTGCGTAAAAACAGCAGATAGGTAATCTGTTCCAGTACTTCTAATGGGTTTGAAATGCCTCCAGTCCAAAAGCTGTCCCATACTCGATCTACTTGGCTTCGCAATTCACCTGTCAGCATAAATGTCTAGTGCCTTTAATAATTTTTATTAATTAAATCAATATCGTAGAGGTACGTATGTGGCTTATATTACAAGAGGCGTGAAGCTTGTTGGTGCTTTTGACCAGCTCATCGTGAAATGGATGGGTAATTGGACATGTTGAGTATCCCTTGCTTGTGGGATTGCGTCTTACGCTGTTATGTGGCTTGGTGGCTCAGGCTGTGAGCTACATGGGATTAGAGAATGCGTTGCTGGTGCTTGTAGCGATAAAGCAAAAAGACGAATGGGTAACTGGTGGCTATTACAGTGAACTTTATCGCAACCACTGAGGATGCCGCCAATATTTAAGCCCAGCACAAGACGCGACTGTCTGTTACGCGAGTGACGTGTTAAACGACAGTTCGTAATCAGACGACGATAAAAAAGCCCACCGTTTTCGAGGGTGGGCTGCTGACAGTGTCACTTTGAAATGATATTAAGAGTGGTGCCTATAACGCTTCGCCAGCTCCAAACTTTTTAGCAAAATGAGTCGAAACCTCGTCCAGCTGATCAGGGAAAAAGAAATATTTTCCATTCGTACGAGCCAAAAATCCATATCCAGTGTCCTGTTGTTGCTTGCTGCCGCCAAAGTCAGGCAACAGAAGACAAATGGAAAGCTTCCAAAGCACCGAAATATCAAAATTCAATTGCGGGATGATTTGTTCGATAATTAAAATCTCAACTGCGATTTGATCATCGACACTGCTATTGGTTGGCTGCACACGTACTTGGCAGTCAAACATCTCCTGTGGCCACCCTTGATATGTTGCGATGATATTCGCATCGACGGTATTGGCTACTCCCACTTGAAAGTTATGGAAATCAGTACGTGGGAGGCAGTTTTCAAAATACTGAGATTTCTTTGCAGGCGTTTGCTGCACTTGCTTGGTTTGATTTTTCATCATATTTCCTTTTGTGTTGGTAGATGTCGTGTTACACGACAGTTATGGGACGGTTACTGTGACAGTGGGTAGCACTGGGCGACGACGAGCTTTTAAAGCAACATCAACAATCGCTGACACGATCTGCCGTGCGCTGCCGTTGCACGGTGCAATTACGTCATCCAATTGCTGATCTGGGATGCCAGCGATACCAGCATGTGCCAGAATGCGACGAGCTAGAGGTCGCCAGTTAGCGGCTGGCGCAGCATTAAACGGGATACAGTGACAGCGATCACGCACACCAGCTTCAATAGCGCCGTAGTTATTTGTCGTCAAAATCCAAACTGCATTTGGATAGTTCATCACTGACTTCAAAATCGCCATTGCATCTTTGTTGAGCAGATCAACTTCGTCAAGTACGAAATAGTTATATTGCCCTAGCGGAACACGTACAGCAGCATTGGCAATATTGCTGATCATGTTTAACCCGTTAGCTCCAGGCTGAATACGAACATACATTTGATTTGTATTCGTACCGCTACGTGCCTGTTCAATCGCATCAGGCAGCAACTTTGCCAATGCGCTCTTACCAGTGCCAGGAATGCCATACAACAAGATGCCGCATTTGCCTTCTGTTACGGGAAATGGACGTGCGCCCGTAACTAAGTCTTCAATCAGTTCCCGTGCTGTGTCAGCGGCAAATACGATGTCGTCAATCGTTTTAGGACTGAAGCGTTGTTCGAAATCTTTAAACATAATTTTTCCTTTAATTAGTTGTTTGGTTTGGGGCAACACGACGGCTGCCCCTGTTGCTTTACAGCGTTGCAGTTGCTGCTGCGGCGGCTTCAGCAGCAGCTCGTTGCTTCTCAGCTTCAACCTGTGTTGCTTTTTTATCCGCTGATTTCTTTTCCGCATCAGCCTTAATAGCTGAGTAGTGCGCAGCAAGAGCAGCATTAAGAGCTGTGTCACTTTCAATGACTGTACGAACGACTATGCTGCCGTCAGCCTGCCACGTACCGATCAACACAGTATTTGTGCCAATCTTTCCGTGATCTAGCTTTGCGCTCAAAGCAGGGCTACTAACTGTTCCAATGTTGTTAACCACGACTGTGCTTGAAGCGACTTGTGCTTTTTGCTTGGGTGTCATCGCATTAGGCGACTTAGCTAGTCGAATTTCTTCGACCCCTCCGCTTTCACGGATAAAGTCAGCAATATCGAATATGTCGATATTTTTTGCTAATGCGGAGCGAAGGACGATGCCGTAAGTACTTACACGACGGCGGTCAACACCAAATATACATTTGACGATCTTGTTGATCGTGTGTGTGCTCTTGTTAAAGATATAGCCCTTGAGATTGATGTAATCGTTAAGTCCCGAGCGAAGCACTTTGGCTTCTTCGGTGTCCAGCGACATGGCTTTGTAATACTCGTAGCAACGAGTCAGCAACGAATACAACTGATCATTACTGGTTTTGTAGGCATTCTCTTGCCAAAACTCACGTTCCAAAACCAGTTGTTCGATTTTGGCGTAAGTAGTTGAGCTTACTTGAGCCGATACAACACCTGCGTTAGCAGTGACGTTTAAAACGACAGGCTGAGTAAGGGTGGACTCAACGATGTTCTGTTGAGCGTTAACTGCTGAAACTGCTGTGGTTGTGTTCATTTAAGAACTCCTATTTAAGTTATCGACTCATCATTGATTCGATATATGAATCATAGTTTTTATCGAATACTTTAATAAGAATGTAAAATAAATATGTATAGACAACGTATAAGATATTTGTGATGATTAACGTAAAAACACTACTTAAAAGTGCTCAGAATCCATCTGATAAGGAAGAAATCTTTACGGATTACTTGCTAATAAGTCCCAGCTATCAGTTAGCGCACAAATTACGAACAGTGGGGCTGACCAAAGAGGAAAGGCGGCAACAACCCAAAGACTTTAAAAAAGTGTTGGAGGTTTATGACACCTGTGGTGATCTCATCAGCCAAAGCTTTGACAGTTGGTGGGACGAGCGCGGACGTGACTTGTTGCGTACCAATCAAAACCGTACTGATTTGATAGCTTATCCAGTTGATCTCACCGCATCAGTAACAAAACTAGTCAAGGAATTTACTGAATTCGTTACACAGGCAAAGCTAACAAAGAAAGCACGGATCAGTTCCATACAAATACTTTCTAACAAGATTAAGGTTGGCGCACTACAAGCTAAGTTAGAACTTATTAATGAAAAAGGACGCATTGAGTTTCGAACTGGCAAGCGCATTGAGCACTGGCGGCTGGCAATACAGACTGATCTCAAAAGCAAATGGAAATCCGCGTTGACACCAACGAGCGGGAAGACTGCTGCCAATGAGCAAGCCAGAACAATATTGGGAGTATTAGTCAGTAAACATCTAAAAGAAGCACTATGGATAGCGGAGAACGCAGCCCGAGGTGTGTTTCCATTAGCAGAACCAATTGAGACTGGATTGGATTTTGATTTTTATACGAGCTTTCGCTTGAGCAGTCGTATGATCGGTATGAGTGCTAAAGAGCGCAATAGAAAAGAGCAGGCAGGCGAAACGGTACGGAAGACGTATTACGAACGCAAAGTAAAGCCAGCGATAAATCGTCAAAAGACAATAGAGGCACTGGTTGAGGCAAGACTAAAAATTGAGAGACTTAATCAGTCATAAAGTGCGTGTTAAACGACACCTTCAAACCAGCTCCACAGCTTTGCGTTTCATATCGTCATTGATGTCGATATATTTTTGCGTGGTGGCGATGCTCTTGTGTCCAGCAAGGCTTGCCAGCACACGCACTGAGATGCCTTTGCTGGCTAGTCCAGTAATAAATGAGCGTCTGCCGCTATGACTACTGGCACCCGCGATACCTGCCCGCTTATACAGATAATGAAAGTGTTGGCACAGGGTATTTGATGTGAAACCATCAATGGGGCGCTGCTGACTGAAAAACAGCTTGGTGCGTGGATGAATACTGAAGCGTTGTGTGCTGACATAACGCTCAAGCTCCTTACGTAACTTCTCGCTCACAAATACGGTGCGGGCTTCATTGCCCTTGGTGTTTTCCGCAGCCAAGATGAATTCTGGGCGGATTTTCTTCTGCTCATCAACTACGTCGCGATAACACAGCGCAGCTACCTCACTGACACGCAGCCCTGCGTAGAACGTCAACAACAGCATGGCGCGGTTGCGTGATGCGAATTTACGGGTGGCGATGTAATCAAGCACTCGACGTAGTTCATGTTCATTTAATGTTTTGGCTTGTTTCATGGGGTTGTCTCCTCGATACCAATGCTTAGCAACGTCATAAGTCTGGTTCCTTTGCTTTGGCTTAGCGACCGATTTTTTGTGATTTGTTGTCAAATTATGTTCCTCTGTTTTTTCAATGGGTTAGCTGTATAGATAATGGAATACGGATTAGCTTTGGTATTTATCCGTTGATATTCAGTGTTGTATTTCTGTGCCTGATGCGTGGTCATGAAAAAAGCCCACCATGCTTATATTTATAAAGTTAGCTACTGAGTGCAGCGAACTATTTCTTATTGCACGGTGGGCGTTGTCACTACGACAGGACTTTTTTTAGTTCCGCATTTGTCGCGAGTAGTTGTGGGGATTTCTTTCCCGCTACAGATTTGCATGGTTTTACGTCCAGCACCCAGGTGTCTGCGATCTCCATCTGCTCATCATCTATCAGCAGTTCCAGCTTGTTTGCCTGCAAGTCAATTGTGCAATATCCCGTTACACGTGTTTTGGCTTTGGTTGCTATGTCGTATCGCACTATCCAGCTAGCAAGTAGGTTGGGTTTGTTCATACTAGTTACATGATTACGTAATTCGTCATCATTAGTATTTTTACTGCCGTGTTCCCAGCGTTCAATGCTGTCGAAATCCAATAAATACTTAACGCTAGGTGATGTTATGTCAGCCGTTCCGTTGAACACTGCTGTGCGATACATGCCCTTGCCGTGAGTAGTTCCAAATAGTTTGTTTTCGTACAGGCGTATTGCGATTTCTTTATTACTCTGCATTTTGAATTCTCCTTTCATTAGTTGCAGCGAGTAGCTGAGAGTCGCATTAAGTCGCATTGCCAAAAGATGTTGCTTGTCGCTTGGTTGCTGAGTAGCAGGGAGTTTCAACTAGTAGCTGTGTTGCAAGTCATAGCTACTCATTTGCCCCACAAATCAGTAACTAGTAACTTGTAACTAGCAACTTCTTTTTACAAGCGACTCAATGCAACTCACTAAGCAACTCGTACATTTATTTATGCCTGCAAAGAAAAAGCATTATTTTTTATTATTTTGTTATCAGTAATTCCGTGATCATCAAATATCTGTTGATGATCTTGTAAATTGCACTCGACTCTCCACTAATCAGGCAGCAGACTGGAAGTGTGCTGAAAGACATACAGGAGAAGGATATGAGCGCACTGAATAATTTGAAGTTGAGTAACGCCAAGCGCAGCATGGGTTTATCGCCATTACTGGTTCGTCGTCAAAAGTTGATTGCAAAGCTTGGTGAGCAAATCCAACTTGCTCAAGCGCAACAACAGGGACAACCATTCAATACAACCAGACTGAAATCCATCACGGACGAACATGGTCAGCGACAAACAATTGAAGTCCAACGCCGAGTCAAGCAATGGTGGTGGACAAATGACACAGGCAAGACGTGCTTGAACATTCGCTATGGCGCTCGCGCTCTGGAATTGGCGAAAGGCAAGAGCACAGTGGAAGTGGGTGCACCTGAGCACTTGATGGATACGCTCAAGCTAATCAAGAACGCTGTGGAGCAAGGAGAACTGGATACGCAGATTGAGGCTGTATCTGGTGCGGTCAGGACGGGATTTAAGAAATAAGTCATGAGCGTCCAGCAACTGGACGCTTATCCCCTTAACAAGTTGTCGTGTCAACACGACACTACTGGTACATAATATGAATAACTACACAGCAATCGTCAGCATTCGCAGTCACAGTGGCGCATCGCCCATGCCTGTTCAAATAGCCGCCATCAGTGTTTATCAAGCCAAGCTGCTGATGGAGCATTTATATGGTCAGGGCAGTGTGTTGAGTGTGCCAACTGTCGTCAGCTAAGTCGTCGTCTCCGTTAAATACATACGACGGAGATAACAAATGAGATTTGACGAAATAACCAGTATTAAACCCAAGCCAGTTAAAGCACTCACGCCAGCACAAGCACGTGTGGCGGCGCTGAAAAATAGCGTGGGTGCAGCAAAGAGTGCGCTGGACAGTGAGCGTAAGCGACAGAGCGTTGTCGCAGCACAGAACAGCTTAAATAAAGCACTCGCCCCTAAGCTGTAGTGAATATCAAGCTGCGTTTGTTAATTAACGTTGTATTGATCTGTTATCGGGCGTCTACACAAATTTTAGTCGCTACTTTCAGTCTATAGCCTTCGCTCAGTGCGTCAATCACCATCAAGCGCCATCAAGCAGATGCCGCAGATTGTTGTGAATAAGTAGCAAATATATAACGTACGTAAGCAATGCTCGTATGTCCAGTCATTCAGTCGTAGCTACTTTATTTTCTTTAACTTTGCGTAACGATTCAGTAATGCTGCCAGTGCCTGCAAACTTGTCTGCCAACTTGAGCAAATCTAGGTGTCCGTAGTGTTGTTCTATCATTCCAACGCTGGTACCCATGTGCTCTGCAAGTTGGTAAGCGGTGACATTGCCCATAGTAAGTTCGTGTGTCGCATAGAAATGTCGCAGGCTGTACAGGCTGCGATTTTTCCCAGTGTGCTTGTCTGTCAGCAATCCACAGTGTTCCAGCATCCGCGTAAACACTCTGCCCAGCGCCGTTGCCATGTCTTTATTGCCCCCTGACCTAAATACTGTCTTGTTTAGGCCAATTTTCAATAAATCTCTAAATTCAATATCCTTTAATTCCGCATCTCGTTCTTGTATGCGCTGGAAATAACGTGCAACACGGTGTCGTACCTGTATCGTGCGCCACTTCTTCGTTTTGCCCTTGATGCGCATGGACAGATATTCTTTGCCGCCGCTTGTCGTAAGCGTAATGTCACGCCACTTTAAGTTTGTTGCCTCCGTGCCCTGCCTAATACCTGTGTTGGCCAGTATTAGCACGTAGTCACGTAATAATTGCCGTATATCCAGCTCATGCCCGTCACGTGCCAACTTGATATAGCTGCGCATTCCACGAGCCAGTTTCACGTACTCTTCCATACGTATGTCAGGACGGCGCTCAACAATAGTAGTACCCGTATTTTCAATTTTGGGTATCTGTGTGCGTGTCATGTAGCCGTGCATCAGCGCTTCGTCAAATACTCTATTCAGTGCTGAGTTGTGAGTATTTAATGTGCTGGCAGTGGGTACCTTTTCCATCTTCTCAATCCGCCAGACATTAAATCGCTGTAATTCAGCGTAATCAATCTTGTCAATGTTGTGCTTGCCCAGCTTGGGTATGAAGTAATTGTTCAGCGCACGTATGTAGCTGCGATACGTCACTTTGCCTTGCCCAGCAGCCAGCATATCTTCCATGCGCTTGATGGCAAGTTTTGCTACGGATTTGAAGCGTTTGTTGGTAACGGGCAAGTTGTTGCGTACACGGAACCAAGCGTTTGTCACCAAATCTACCGCAGCACTTTTGGCGTCTTTTAAGTTTTCTTGTTTAGTCGTCGTCCGCAGCCATCGACCGTCAGCCTTGTATCTCACATGCCAGTGCGGACTGCCCACACGTTGATACAGGACGGCTTTGCCTTCCAATATATGTACAGTATGGTCTGCTTTTTGCGGCATAGTGACTTTACTCAGGAAAGCTTAGGTTTATCTACGCTTTCAATAGTACAGTATCTTATGTTTTTGTGCTACGAGTGTGCTACGAGGTATTTTTGTTAAGTTAAGCTTAATGCTTGAAGAACCGCATGTATGCTAGTTCTTATGGTGCCCGGGGCCGGAATCGAACCGGCACGCCTTGCGGCGGGGGATTTTGAGTCCCCTGCGTCTACCAATTTCACCACCCGGGCACGGGGGACAGAGCATGAATGCTCCAGCAGGAAGAACGACATTATAGTGCGTCTTGAAATTTTTGTTTTGCACCCCAAATAATGCCCAGATCAATGCGCAATGCAATAGCATTGGGCATTGGCATGACTCCCGATTGATAACTTTTTCTGTGAACACTATGAATCAAACAACTTCTTCTGGGGACGCATCCCAAACCCTTGGCTTTCAGGCCGAGGTAAAGCAGTTGATGCACTTGATGATCCACTCGCTCTACAGCAACAAAGAGATCTTTTTGCGTGAGTTGGTCTCCAATGCATCAGACGCGTGCGACAAATTGCGCTTTGAATCCATCGATCAGCCAGGCTTGCTTGAGGGCGAGGGCGAATTACGTGTGCGCGTCGATTTTGACAAAGAAGCCCGCACCATTACCATTTCTGATAACGGAATCGGCATGTCACGCGAAGAAGCGGTGACAAACCTGGGTACGATTGCGCGGTCAGGCACAAAAGAATTTTTTACCAAATTAACAGGTGACAAGCAAAAAGACGCCCAGTTGATTGGTCAGTTTGGTGTGGGGTTTTATTCCTCCTTTATCGTGGCTGACAAGGTCACCGTGCGCACCCGCCGTGCTGGCATGCCAGCAGACCATGCCGTCATCTGGGAATCCAATGGCGAAGGCGAATTCACCATTGCTAATACTGAAAAAGAGAGCCGCGGCAGCGAAGTCACCTTGCATTTGCGTGCTGACGAAGACGAGCTGCTGAATGGCTACAAGTTACGCGAAATTTTGCGCCGTTACTCTGACCATATTTCTCTGCCCGTTGAAATGCGCAAAGAAGAATGGGATAAAGACGCCTCCGAGCAAAAGAAGACAGACGAGTGGGAGGCCGTCAATCAGGCCAACGCACTCTGGACGCGCAACAAAGCAGATATTACTGATGAGCAGTATCGCGAGTTTTATAAGCATGTCTCGCATGACTTTGATGACCCGCTGGCCTGGACGCACAATCGTGTCGAGGGGCGCAGCGAGTACACCCAGCTTCTGTTTATTCCTAAGCATGCGCCGTTTGACATGTGGGATCGTGATGCGCGACGTGGCGTCAAGCTGTACGTTAAACGTGTCTTCATCATGGATGATGCGGAACAATTGCTGCCGTCTTATCTGCGCTTTGTGCGCGGCGTGATTGACTCTGCAGATTTGCCGCTGAACGTTTCACGCGAAATCCTCCAGGAAAGCCGTGATGTCAAAGTGATTCGCGATGGCTCAGCCAAGCGAATTCTGAGCCTGCTCGAAGATCTGGCAGAGAACCGCAAAGAAGACTATGCAACGTTCTGGACAGAATTTGGTCAGGTGTTGAAAGAAGGCACTGGCGAAGACGCATCCAACCTTGAGCGCATTGCCAAGCTGCTGCGTTTTGCTTCGACACAGGACGAATCCGATGCGCAGGTTGTTTCACTTGCGGATTACGTGAGCCGGATGAAAGAAGGGCAGGACAAGATTTACTACGTCACTGCTGACAGCTATATCGGCGGCAAAAATAGTCCGCACCTCGAAATTTTCCGCAAAAAAGGCATTGAAGTGCTGGTCATGTGGGATCGCGTCGATGAGTGGATGCTGTCGCACTTGCGTGAGTTTGATGGCAAGCAATTGGTGTCCGTAGCCAAAGGTGGTCTCGATCTCGAAGCCCTCGCTGATGACGAAGAAAAGAAGCACCAGACTGAAGTGGCCGAGCAATTCAAGCCACTAGTCGAGCGTTTGCAGGAAAGTCTGAAGGATCGTGTCAAAGAAGTGCGTGTGACGGCGCGTCTTGTGGATTCGCCTTCGTGCGTTGTAGTTGGCACCAATGACCTGAGCCCCCACCTTATGCGGATGCTCAAGGCTGCAGGTCAAGAGGCGCCCAACGTCTTGCCCGCTCTGGAGATCAATCCTGAGCATCCACTGGTCGCACGCGTCCAGGCCGCGACCGACGAGACCTTTGCAGACTGGGCTTCACTGTTGTTTGAGCAGGCAATGCTTGCGGATGGTTCGCAACTGGCTGATCCTTCGGCATTTGTGAAGCGGGTCAATCAGTTGCTGTTAGGCTGATCAGCGAGGTAATTTCAAGCCTTGGGGCGGCCTGCTAACCAGTCGGCTGCCTCAAGGTACCTCTCCCAGTCAAAGGCTTCGCCTGGGTCTGTTTTGCGTCTTGGTGCGATGTCGCTGTGACCACGCACAGCCCGTAAGGCGTAGCGCTCGCGTAAACACGCTGTCAGCGCGGTGAGCGAAGCATATTGCTCCTCAGTGAAGGGCGCGGTGTCGGTCCCCTCAAGCTCAATCCCTACAGAAAAATCATTGCACTGTTCTCGGCCCTCAAACGACGAGACGCCTGCATGCCAGGCGCGCGCGTCACTCGACACAAACTGCGTGATGTGGCCAGTTCTGGCAATCAGAAAATGTGCAGAAACCTTCAGACCTTCGAGGCATGAAAACCAGGGGTCCGCATGCAGATCAAGCTGGTTTAAAAAAAGGTCGCAGATAAATGGCGTCCCAAACTGACCTGGTGGCAGGCTGATGTTGTGAATGACCAGTAGGCCGATATCGTCGGTGACAGGTCGTTCATTGAAATTCGGGGACGGCTTGAGCGAGACCTGATCTGAAGGCTGTAACCAGCCTTGCGCATCGAGCTTCATACGCGTTGTTTGGCACCCAGTTTGGCGTGTTCAGGACTGCACCAGGTATTGAGTCCCGTGCGGGTGGCTTCAGAAACTGGTAGATGGATGCCACAGTGATCGCAGCGCACCATCTGCTCTGAGCCCAGACGGTTGGGCTCAGGCTTGCGTGGAGCTGCGCGGCCAACGCTGGGCTGACGTCCTGCAGCGGCACGTGCGAGCACGCGGGTGACAACCAGTGAGCCGATGAAAATTGAAACCCAGAATAGTATTTTGCCCATATCAGACTCTTTGAAGAATGACTTCTACAACGAAACGGCTGCCTGTGTAGGCCAGCACAATAAAGGCAAACCCAGCAAGGGTATAGCGCAACGCAATGCGCCCACGCCAGCCACGCACGTGCCTGCCGACTAGAAGCACACCAAAGGTGATCCAGGAGAGCAGTGTGAAAACGGTCTTGTGATCAAAAGGAAGTATTTTGCCGGTGGCGGCCAGAGATATCAGGGAGCCTGAGGCCACCGCAAGTGTGAGGGCACCAAACGCAACCCAGATCACGCGAAACAGTAATTGTTCTTGGGCCAGCAGCGGGGGTTGGGCATCGAGCAGCCGGCCGGCGACTGAAAGCAGGCCTTTGGAGGCTTGGGCAGATTCGCCTGGAAAATGTAAGCGCCGATCAAGCGCCGACATGAGTAAGGCCTGTAATGCGGCAACTGTAATCAGTCCGTAGGCCGCCAGCGCAATCAACAGGTGGGCTCGCAGTGAAATATCGCTTGCATGCGCGACCAGCTGGGATGCCGGGAACAGTGCCGCCAGCAGGCAGGCAATCGCTCCGGCGGGCAACAGTAGCAGTTGTAGGCCGTCGATACGGATAATCAGGCTTTCGAGCCAGAAAACGATCATCCCCAGCCAGACGGCGGCCGAGAGGGCGAGTGACCAGCTTAAATGCAGGTGCTCATCGCGCAAAATGGACTGATGCAAGGCGATACCATGCAAAACGATGGCCACCAAAACGCCCAGGCGTACCAGTCTGCCCACCTGAATGACAGGTTGGCCAGAGGCGAGGGCACGCCATAGAATAATTGCTAGACCGGAATATGCCAGCGCAGCGAGAGAGTGAAATACAATGCCAGTAGACATATGACTAGTGTAAAGCGAAACTGCCCCCATGCTTGAAAACCTGACCCAACGCCTTTCCCGTGTCGTCAAGACGATTCGTGGTGAAGCACGCCTGACCGAAGCCAATACCCAGGACATGCTCCGCGAGGTGCGCTTGGCGCTCCTTGAGGCCGACGTCTCTCTGCCTGTGGTGCGTGATTTCGTGACGCGCGTCAAAGAAAAAGCCCTGGGCGAAGAGGTCGCAGGCAGTTTGTCCCCAGGCCAGGCCTTGGTCGGCGTGGTGCATCAGGAACTCACCTCCCTGATGGGCGGCGATCTCGGGCCGGACGCGAGTGAGTTGTCACTTGCGATGCAGCCGCCTGCGATTATCTTGATGGCGGGTCTGCAGGGTGCGGGTAAAACCACCACGACCGGTAAGCTCGCCCGCTGGCTGTCCGAAGGTGGGCACGTCCAGCATGGCCGCAAGACAGGCAAGAAAAAAGTCGCCGTGGTCAGTGCCGACGTCTATCGTCCTGCCGCGATCGAGCAGCTCAAGATGGTCGCCGCCCAGGTTGGCGTTGAGTGGATTGCCTCTGATGAGACGCAAAAACCAGAAGACATCGCGCGTCATGCACTGGATTACGCCAAGCGTCATCACTTTGATGTGCTGATTGTTGATACGGCAGGTCGACTCGGTGTGGATGAGGCCATGATGCGCGAAATTCGCGCATTGCATGACTTGCTCAAGCCAATCGAGACCTTGTTTGTCGTCGATGCCATGCAGGGTCAGGATGCGGTCAATACTGCTAAAGCTTTCGGTGACGCACTGCCGTTGACCGGTGTGGTGCTGACCAAGCTGGACGGTGATGCGCGAGGCGGTGCGGCCCTATCCGTGCGCCATGTGACGGGTAAACCACTCAAATTTGTCGGTATCTCCGAAAAGCTCGACGGCCTGGAGCCTTTTCATCCTGAGCGGATGGCCCAGCGGGTGCTTGGCATGGGTGACATCGTGTCGCTGGTTGAGCAGGCGCATAAAAATATCGATATGGCCGAGGCGCAAAAGCTTGCGGCCAAGATCAAGTCAGGCGACAAGTTTGATTTGAATGATTTCCGGGATCAGTTGCAACAAGTTAAAAAGATGGGCGACATGGGTTCGTTGCTCGAGAAGCTGCCGGCGCAGTTTGCGCAGGCCGCAGGTCAGCTGCAGGGCGGCCAGGCAGAAAAGCAATTGCGTCGCACCGAAGGAATATTGAATTCCATGACGCCGCTTGAGCGTGCCAAGCCCGATTTGCTCAAAGCCTCACGTAAACGCCGTATTGCCACGGGTGCCGGCGTTCCCGTGCAAGAAGTCAACCGCATGCTTAATCAGTTTGAGCAGATGCAGGGCATGATGAAGCAAATGAAAAAAGGCGGAATGGCCAAAATGATGCGCGCAATGGGCGGGATGAAAGGCCTGGGCAAGCTCGGTGGTTTTGGAGGCTAAACCCAGTTCAGCTTTTTAGCGCTTTTTGAAAATCACGTCCCAGACACCATGCCCGAGGCGCAAGCCACGGTTTTCAAACTTGGTCAGGGGGCGGAAGTCCGGGCGGGGGGCAAAGCCCTCGCAAGTATTTTGCAGGGTCGGCTCTGCACTCAGGACCTCAAGCATCTGATGGGCATAGTGCTCCCAATCTGTCGCGCAATGAATGTAGCTGCCTGGTGCCATGCGGCTCGCTAGCAGGGCAATGAGCGGGGGCTGGATCAGCCGGCGCTTATGATGGCGGGTTTTAGGCCAGGGGTCCGGAAAATAAATATGTACGCCTGACAGACTTTCGGGAGTAATCATGTCCCGGATGACTTCTACGGCATCGTGCTGGATGATCCGGATGTTGTTCAGGCTCGATGCTTCGATCCGCTTGAGCAAGGCACCCACACCTGCATTAAAGACCTCAACCCCCAGAAAATTATCTCCAGGACGTGCAAGGGCAATTTGCTCAGTGGTCTCGCCCATGCCAAAGCCGATTTCCAGGATGGTCGGCGCGACGCGCCCAAAGGCCTCTGGTATATCAAGCAGTGCGGGGGAATAAGGAATCGACCATTTTGCGAGCCAGGTATCAAGGGCTTCTTGTTGCCCTTGTGTAATGTGGCTGCGTCGATTCACAAAACTTTTAATGTGTTGGGTTTGCATTGTTAACCACCGCCTACTGCGACAACGATTTCAAGTCGATCTGCGGGCGCGAGATCGCACGAGGCATACTGGCTTTTGGGCACAATTTCGCCATTGCGTTCGATCGCAATGCGTTTGCCCAGAAACCCCAGTTGTTCAACCAGTTGAGCCACAGATATTGGTGCGGTCAGCTCTAGGGGCTGACCATTCAGATCGATTTCCATAGCCAGTATTGTAGTGGTTCGCCAAAGGTGTGCTCAAGCTGCTCTGCTCAAGAGCCCCTCATCTCGTATAATGCTGGCTGAGCGTTCAGCATGCGGGTGTAGTTCAATGGCAGAACGGCGGCTTCCCAAGCCTCAAGCGTGGGTTCGATTCCCATCACCCGCTCCAGTTTTCCTTCACCATGCTGCGTTTCAGACTGCCTGATACCCCATGACACCAATCATTAATATTGCTGCATATAAATTTGTTGCACTGGATCGCCTCGAAGAACGCCGCGAGGTCATGCTCGCGCGTGCCGAGGCGTGCGCCCTGAAAGGCAAAGTCATATTGACGCCAGAGGGCGTGAATATTTTTCTTGCGGGCACCCAGGTCTGCATGGATGCGTTTCTCAATTGGTTACGCGAAGACCCGGCATTCACCGATATCGAGGTGAAGTTCAGCGTATCTGATGATGTGCCGTTCAAGCGCATGCTGGTCAAGATCAAAGAAGAAATCATCCGGATGAACCATCCGACGATTCGCCCCGAGGCTGGTCGTGCGCCTGCAGTGGATGCCAAGACCCTTGCATGCTGGCTGGCGCAGGGACACGATGACAGTGGTCGGCCCGTCGTCATGCTCGACACCCGTAATGATTTTGAAGTGCAGGCCGGGACCTTTCGCAACGCCATCAACTGGCACATTACAAAGTTCACAGAGTTCCCTGCTGCGGTCCTTGAGCACAAAGAAGAGCTGGTTGGTAAAACAATCGTCAGCTTCTGTACCGGCGGTATTCGCTGCGAAAAAGCAGCAATCTATATGGCCGAGGCAGGTGTAGAGAATATTTACCAGCTCGATGGTGGGATTCTCAGGTACTTCGAAGAAACCGATAGTTCGGATTTTGAAGGGAACTGCTTTGTGTTTGACGAGCGTGAAACCCTCGACCCGCAGTTAAAGCCCCAGCCAGTCGGCTGAGCGGTCCCACCTCAAGATGCACCTGAGGCCTCTGCTTAACTGAGCTCGCGCTATTTCAATGCGGCTGAGCCCGTGCCACACGTAAAAATCGTGTGACGCAGGCTCAGCAGGATCCCGCTTAGTGAATACGCATACCGGGTTGTGCTCCGGCTGACGGATCAAGCAGGTAAATGCCTGCGTCGACTTTGTCATCGGCATGGCTGGCTGCGAGCACCATGCCTTCAGAGATGCCGAATTTCATTTTGCGTGGGGCCAGATTGGCGACCATGACTGTCATGCGCCCGATCAGTTGCTCGGGTGAATAGACAGACTTGATCCCTGAAAACACATTGCGATGACGACCTTCGCCCACGTCCAGCGTCAGACGTAGGAGTTTGGTTGAGCCTTCAACGTGTTCGCAATTGACGATGCGCGCGATGCGCAAGTCGACTTTGACAAAGTCATCAATGGATATCGTCTCGGCAAGTGGCTCGCCGCCAGGAATCTCGGCAGGTGCTTGTGGTGCTTGCTCGACCGCAGGCGGCTCAAAAAGCGCCTCGAGCATGGTGGGTTCGGCGCGTTGCATCAAGTGTTTGAAGGGATTGATGCGTGTGGGTAATTGGCCCGCATCATTCCAGACAAAACTTTTCTCGAGTCCAAACAGCTCCATTGCTACGCGCTGGGCGAGGGAAGGGAGGATGGGGGCGAGCATGACAGACAGCGCTTTAAAGCCGGCCAGAGCCGTCGAGCAAATGTCCTGCAACAGTGCGCGCTTTTCGGTGTCGGTCTCGAGCAGACCTTTTGCAACAAGCCAGGGCTGCGCGGCATCAAAGGCCTGGTTGATCAGGTCAGCTTGCGCCATGATTTCGCGGATCGCGCGACCGAACTCGCGTGCTTCGAGATCGGCGCGGACGCGCTCGGCGACTGCTGCCCAGTGAGATGAAAGCGCTGCCTGGTCGCCGCTATAACGCAATTCGCCAGCAAAATATTTGCTGATGAAGTTGGCGGCGCGGCTGGCGATGTTGATGTATTTACCCACCAGGTCACTGTTGACGCGGGCAATGAAGTCTTCGGGATTGAAATCAATGTCCTCGACGCGGGCGTTGAGTTTGGCTGCGATGTAGTAGCGCATCCATTCTGCATTCATACCCAGTTCGAGGTAACGCAACGGCGAAATACCCGTGCCGCGGCTTTTTGACATTTTTTCACCGCTCACGGTGATGAATCCATGCACGTTGAGCTGGTCAGGTGTTTTACGTCCCGCGAATTTCAGCATCGCTGGCCAGAACAGTGCATGGAAATACACAATGTCCTTGCCGATAAAGTGCACTTGCTCGGTTGTCCCGTTCGGGTCGAGCAGCGTGTCAAAATCCATGCTGATTTTGTTGCAGTACGCTTTGAGTGACGCCAGGTAACCTACAGGCGCATCCAGCCAGACATAAAAATATTTACCCGGCGCGTCAGGAATCTCAATTCCGAAGTAGGGTGCGTCACGCGAAATATCCCAGTCCCCCAGATTGACTTCATCGCCTTCTTTGCCGTGGCCAAGCCATTCGCGTGTTTTGGCCAGTACTTCTGGTTGCAATCGCTTGTTACCCTGGACGTTGGCGCCTGTGGTCCAAGCCTGCAGGAATTCAACGCATCTGGGGTCTGAGAGCTTAAAGAAAAAGTGTTCTGAGGTTTTGAGGACAGGCTTGGCTTTGGTCAGTGCTGAATAAGGCTCGATGAGTTCTGTCGGGGCGTACACCGCACCGCAGACCTCACATGAGTCGCCGTACTGGTCTTTGGCATGGCACTTTGGGCATTCGCCTTTGATATAGCGATCTGCCAGGAACATGCCTTTAACGGGATCGTAGAACTGTTCGATCTGCTTGGTCTCAATCAGATTCGCTGCCCGTAAATGTCTGTAGATATCCTGCGAGAGGGCGACGTTTTCGGGGGAGTCTGTGGAATGCCAGTGATCAAACTCAACATGAAAGCCATTGAGGTACTGGGGGCGCTCGGCGCCATAGCGGGCGACGAGCGCCTGCGGTGTGATGCCTTCGGCTTCGGCCTTGAGCATGATTGGGGCGCCATGCGTGTCATCAGCGCCGACAAAGTGCACGGTATGGCCGGCCATGCGCATGGTGCGCACCCAGATGTCTGCCTGGATATATTCCATGATGTGGCCAATGTGAAAAGAACCATTGGCATAGGGCAGGGCAGTTGTAACAAAGATAGTTCGGGACATGAGGAAAGACCGGACGATGGAGTCAAGCCAAACATTTTAGAGCAGTGCGCAGGGAATTGCCGCGCGCAACGCTTTTGTGACCGATTTTCAGGCGTGAGGAAAGACGCCCGAGTAATGCGCGCCCAGCGCAAAGGCCGCACTGGCCATCAGTGCCCAGACGGGATTCAGGCTGGTAAACAGAATGTAAGCCACGTTGGCTGCTATCAGAATGGGGGTCAACCATCCGCGATACGCCGCGTGTGCCAGGTCCAGTCCGCTCGCGAGAATCAGGCCGATGGCCACAGGCACCAGAGCATCCTGTGCAAGGCGAAAGCCCGCAGTGCCAGCAACCTTTGTACTGAGCCGGCCAATCATGAAAGCCAGCAGGCAAGCTGGCAGAAGCATGGAAAAGGTCGCCACCAGCAGGCCGGCCAGCCCCGCAACCTGCCAGCCGACGAGGCTGACAATGACAACGTTCGGGCCTGGAGTGATCTGCGTCACGGCAAACAGCTGCATGAATGTCGCATCGTCCATCCAGCGCAAGACATCGACGACTTCGTGTCGCAGCGCTGGCAGCACCGCATTCATACCGCCGATCGCAATCAGCGAAATCATTGAAAACGTGCGTGCCAGTTGGCCGAGGATGCTGGTTTCGGTCATTTCTTTCTCAGCACAATCGTCAGCAGCAATGCCGTGGGTACAAGCGCCAGCACCACATAGACCAGGGGCCAGCGCACGAGCAGAATGCCAGCAATGGCCAGACCGATGATGAGCCAGCCCGCCAGTCCAGGCTTGAGTTTGAGGGCCATTTTCAGGCCCGCAGCGATCACCATGCCGGCGGCGGCCGCGCCTGCCCCTGATAGTGCGATGCTGACGGCGGGCAGGCTGGAGAATTTGTTATAAAGCGCGGCCAGCACGATCAGGATCATGATCGGAAGAATCATGATGGCGAGTACGCTGACAAGAGAGCCTTTTACACCCTGAAAGCGGTCGCCAATGATGACCGAGGCATTTACGACGTTCGCACCCGGTAATACCTGTCCCATGCCGAGTACGGTTGCGTATTCTTTTTCGGTTAGCCACTGACGCTTTTCGACAATCACGTGACGTGCCATGACAGCGACGCCTCCGAACCCAAGTACCCCGATCGTGGCAAAGCCCTTAAAGAGTTCGGTAAGGGAAACGGTGCGTGGCGTTGGATTCATTTCAGTTCAGGTCGCGTGGCATCCGAGATGCCTCAAGGCATTTAGAAAATAATTAGCGGACGTCCCGCGAGTCGACGTCGGTGACGTCTTTGCTTTGTAAAAAACCTTTGGTCTGTACGGACTTCCGGCGTGATTGGCGCGTCATCCAGTATTCTTTGACATTGAATTGTTTGCCACGAATCGCCGAAACCAGCATCAGCACGGATATGGCCAGCACGGTTGAGATCATGAAAACAACAGCCATGAACAGCCCAACCAGGGCGAACATGACAAAAATGACTGTACGTGCGATACGCTGGATCAAATGATTTATCTCGAGTTATCTGGCTTTGAACAACCAAACGGGCGTTCAACTGCCAAAATTGTAAGACACAACAGGAATATGAAATGAGTGTAACGCTAGCAGACGTGCGAAAGGCCCTTGAGGGCCTGATTGACCCGAATACGGGTGTTTCAATCAGTGCTGTAGTCAAGGATGCACAGATTCAGATAACGGCCACTCAAGTAAAGATTGATTTAGTTCTTGGTTACCCTGCGCGCTCACAGTTCGATACGCTGCGTGCACGGATCGTGGCAGCACTGCAGTCTGCTGGTGCGGCTGAGGTGGTGATCAATCTCTCGTCCAAAATCGTGGCCCATGCGGTGCAGCCTGGCGTGGCCTTGGTGCCCGGTGTGCGCAACATCATTGCCGTAGCCTCAGGTAAAGGCGGTGTTGGCAAGAGTACGACGGCCGTCAACCTGGCCTTGGCGCTGCAAGCCGAGGGCGCGCGTGTCGGGATCCTGGATGCCGACATTTATGGCCCGAGCATGCCAACGCTGCTGGGTGTCTCGCAGCGCCCAGATAGCACCGATGGCAAGACCATGTCGCCGGTTGTCGGCTACGGAATTCAGGTGAATTCGATCGGTTTTCTCATTAAAGAGGACTCCCCTGCCATCTGGCGTGGCCCCATGGTGACACAGGCACTCGAGCAATTATTGCGCCAGACAAACTGGGATGATCTCGACTACCTGATTGTGGATATGCCCCCCGGCACAGGCGATATTGCGCTGACGCTGGCCCAAAAAGTGCCAGTAGTGGGCGCCGTCATCGTCACCACCCCACAGGATATTGCCCTGCTCGATGCCCGCAAAGGCTTGCGTATGTTCGAAAAGGTAGGGGTCCCGATCCTGGGGATTGTTGAAAACATGGCGATTCATATTTGCACGAATTGTGGGCATGCCGAGCATATTTTCGGTCAGGGCGGCGGCAAAAAAATGTCCGAAGACTTTCAGGTCAGCTGGCTGGGCAGCCTGCCACTGGCCATGTCCATTCGCGAACAGGCGGATGCAGGCACACCGACTGTGGCGTCGGCCCCCGAAAGCGAAGCGGCCCGTCTATATAGTGAAATCGCCCTGAAACTAGCCGGCAAAGTCGCGACCTTACCGCGAGATCTCAGCGATAAATTCGGTGTAATTTCGGTTAAAAAAACCTGACATTGGTCGCAATGAGGGGGGCTCGCTCCCCTCAGGCGCCGAGAGGGGTAAAATTCGCGGTCTTGACACTGATTTAGAGGCTCCGCGCCATGAGCATTAAAAGCGACAACTGGATTCGCCGTGTAGCGCAATCCGAAGGCATGATCGAACCCTTTGAGCCGGGTCAGGTGAGATCGAACGCGTCCGGCAAGATTGTCAGCTATGGCACAAGCAGTTATGGCTACGATGTCCGTTGCGCCAACGAATTCAAAATTTTTACCAATATCAATTCCACGATCGTGGATCCCAAGAATTTCGACGAAAAATCATTTGTCGATTTCAAGGGTGACATCTGCATTATTCCTCCCAACTCCTTTGCGCTGGCGCGTACGGTCGAGTATTTTCGTATTCCGCGCAGTGTGTTGACGATATGCCTTGGCAAAAGCACCTATGCACGTTGCGGCATCATTGTGAACGTGACGCCTCTGGAGCCCGAATGGGAAGGCCACGTGACGCTCGAGTTTTCAAACACAACACCGCTGCCCGCCAAAATTTATGCTGGCGAAGGTTGCGCCCAGATGCTGTTTTTTGAAAGCGATGAAGTCTGCTCGACCTCATATAAAGATCGTGGCGGCAAATATCAGGGCCAGCAGGGTGTGACGCTGCCCCGCACTTAAGCCATCTGCTGTCATCAAATTCGCTTAATCAGGCTTTATAGTTGCCCGATTTTCCACCTTAGATTGTTTGCGGAGTCCTTCGCATGAAATTTCGTTTTCCTATTTTCATCATTGACGAAGACTACCGGTCAGAGAATGCTTCGGGTTTAGGTGTGCGTGCGCTCGCCTCTGCAATCGAAGCTGAGGGCATGGAGGTCATTGGTGTCACCAGTTACGGGGACCTGAGCTCCTTTGCACAGCAGCAAAGTCGCGCGAGCGCCTTTATCCTGTCTATCGATGACGAAGAGTTCGATGTGGACTCTCCCGAGGACGTCGCCGGGGCGATCAAAAACCTGCGCACCTTTATCGGTGAACTGCGTTTCCGTAATGCGGATATTCCAATTTATCTGTACGGCGAGACCCGCACGTCCGAACACATTCCTAATGACATCTTGCGTGAATTGCATGGTTTCATTCACATGTTCGAAGACACGCCGGAGTTCGTCGCGCGCCACATTATTCGCGAGGCACGCAGCTATGTAGATAGCCTGCCGCCACCGTTTTTCCGCGAACTGGTCAAGTATGCGCAGGATGGTTCTTATTCGTGGCATTGCCCTGGGCATTCGGGTGGTGTTGCGTTTCTTAAGAGCCCTGTGGGTCAGATGTTTCACCAGTTTTTTGGTGAAAACATGTTGCGTGCCGACGTCTGTAATGCTGTGGATGAATTGGGTCAGTTGCTCGACCATACGGGTCCGATTGCTGAGTCCGAGCTCAATGCGGCACGTATTTTTCATGCCGATCACTGTTACTTTATTACCAACGGCACCTCGACCTCGAACAAGGTCGTGTGGCATGCCAACGTTGCGGCAGATGACATCGTTGTCGTAGATCGCAACTGTCACAAATCAATTTTGCACGCCATTACGATGACGGGTGCGATTCCGATTTTCTTGCGTCCGACACGTAACCACATGGGAATTATCGGACCGATTCCGCTTGCTGAATTTGAACTCGAAAGCATTCAAAAGAAAATCGATGCCAACCCCTTTGCACGCAAAATCAAAGACAAAAAGCCCCGCATCCTGACGCTCACGCAAAGCACCTACGATGGTGTGATTTACAACGTTGAGATGATCAAAGATAAGCTGGGCGACACGATTGATACCTTGCACTTTGATGAAGCCTGGCTGCCGCACGCGGCGTTCCACGAGTTCTATCAGGACATGCATGCGATCGGACCTAATCGTCCCCGCAGCTCCAAGTCGATGGTGTTTGCGACGCACTCCACCCATAAATTGCTCGCCGGGATTTCGCAAGCCTCACAGATCATTGTGCAGGAGCCCGAAACCCGTAAGCTGGATCGGAATATTTTTAACGAAGCGTATCTGATGCATACGTCGACCTCACCGCAGTACGCCATTATTGCTTCGTGCGACGTGGCGGCTGCAATGATGGAGGCGCCTGGCGGCACGGCACTCGTTGAAGAAAGTATTCGCGAAGCGCTTGATTTCCGTCGCGCCATGCGCAAGGTTGATCTTGAGTACGGCGATGATGACTGGTGGTTTTCGGTCTGGGGTCCTGATCACCTGGTGAACCAGGGGGTGGGGCAACAGTCAGACTGGATGTTGAAATCCAATGATCACTGGCACGGCTTTGGCGATCTGGCCGAAGGCTTCAATATGCTGGATCCGATCAAGGCAACGATCGTCACGCCAGGTCTGGATATGTCGGGCAGTTTTGATGATACGGGTGTGCCTGCGGCACTGGTCTCAAAATTCCTCACCGAGCACGGTGTGGTTGTCGAAAAAACAGGCCTGTATTCGTTCTTCATTATGTTCACGATCGGCATCACTAAAGGCCGCTGGAACACACTGCTCACGTCTTTGCAGCAGTTTAAAGACGACTACGATCGCAATCTGCCGCTGTGGCGCATCTTGCCCGATTTTTGCAAAGTGCACCGCCGCTACGAAAAAATGGGCCTCAAAGATCTCTGCCAGATGATTCACGCAGAATATCGCAAGCATGACGTGGCACGATTGACGACAGAAATGTACCTGAGCGATATGGTGCCGGCGCTCAAACCCTCGGACGCATTTGCCAGAATGGCGCACCGTGAAGTTGAGCGCGTCTCGATTGATCAGCTCGAAGGCCGCGTGACAGGTGTGTTGCTGACGCCTTATCCACCAGGTATTCCGCTGTTAATTCCAGGTGAACGGTTCAATAAAACGATTGTTCAGTATTTGCAGTTCGCACGCGAATTTAACGAAAAGTTTCCTGGCTTTGAAACCTATATCCATGGACTGGCTGATGAGATTACGCCAGATGGTGAAAAGCGTTACTACGTCGATTGTCTGATCGAAGACTGATGTCAGACATGCGCGCGCGGTACTTGCTCCCCCAATCGGAAAGACATCATGCAACAGTTTGATGTTGCGGTAATTGGCGCAGGTGCCGCCGGCATGATGTGTGCCGCGGTCGCAGCACAACGCGGACGTCGGGTCGTTCTGATTGATCATGCCAAACAACTGGCCGAAAAAATCAGGATTTCTGGCGGGGGGCGCTGCAACTTTACCAATCGTCGCGTAACCACCGAACACTTCATCTCAGCCAATTCGCATTTTGCAAAGTCGGCTCTCGCAGGCTATACCCCCGATGACTTTATCGCTCTGGTCAATCGCTACGGCATTGCCTGGCATGAAAAGCATCGTGGCCAACTGTTCTGTGACCACAGTAGCGAAGAGATCATCCAGATGCTGCGTGCCGAGTGTGAGGCAGGCGGCGTGCAGTGGCGCATGCCTTGCACGGTAGAGAATATTTCACGCCTCGATGACGCGAGCGATGAACGATTCAGACTGGAGACCAGTCAGGAGCCGCTTCAGGTGCAAAGCGTTGTGATTGCGACCGGTGGTTTGGCGATCCCGCAATTGGGTGCGACAGATTATGGCCTCAAAATTGCACGCCAGTTTGGGCTAAAGGTCGTTGAGCCCAGGCCAGCGCTGGTGCCTCTGACTTTTGACGGGCAGGCCTGGGAGGATTTTGTGGACCTGGCCGGTGTAGCGATCGAGGCCGATGTCTCGGCGGGGCAGGGTCGCGCTTCGCAATCATTTCTCGAAGATGTTTTGTTTACCCACCGTGGCTTGTCGGGCCCGGGTATTTTGCAGATATCGAGTTACTGGCAGCCAGGGCAGGCGATCTCGCTTGATCTCGCGCCCGGTCAGTCGATGTCTGACCAGTTATTGGAAGCCAAGGCAGGTAGCCGTCAGCAACTCGGGAACTTGCTTGGTACGCTTTGGCCCAAACGTCTGGCTGAGCGCTGGCTGGGCGACGATGCCGCCCGGCGTATTGCGGACGTACCTGATCGCTATCTGGTCGAGCTGGGTCAACGCATTCATGCCTGGACGATCACCCCGAATGGAACGGCTGGCTATAAAAAGGCTGAAGTGATGCGCGGTGGTGTGGATACCAAAGGACTTGACCAGCGCAGCATGCAAGCGCTCGCGGTTCCTGGGTTGCATTTCATCGGTGAGACGGTCGACGTGACTGGCTGGCTGGGTGGCTACAACTTCCAGTGGGCCTGGTCCTCTGGCGTTGCCTGCGGGCGCAGCCTTTAAGCATAAAGAACTGCCTACTGTGGCACGACTGATTCAGTTGTAACAATTGCGCATTTCGGGGTATGCTCCTCTTGCTGTGACCGCATGTTGCGGGAGAGAGCAAACGCACTCAAGTTTGCCGCCGAAGGCGCAATTCGCCCAGAATCGCTCAGGCCCCCCATACCGCAATGCGCACTGACCAGATGCCCAGCGTATCTGATTGGCACAACACTCTGGAGAGACTCGTACGGCTGTTGTTAGCTAGTACGGGCGCCGAAGGTGCACACCCGACTCGATGCGGGGCAACTCTCAGGCAAAAGGACAGAGGGGCGGATTGATTGTTCAAACGCATACGCCTTGGGCGTTGCGGTATTGTTCAACCCGCCTTTCTATTTTCTTTGCCGGAGCTTGCCGTATGTCTGCTGACTTAAAACGTACCCCACTTGCTGCTGTTCACGTCGCGGCAGGTGCGCGCATGGTCGATTTTGGTGGATGGGACATGCCCGTCAACTACGGTTCGCAAATCGAAGAACACCATGCCGTGCGTCGCGATGCAGGAATCTTTGATGTATCGCACATGCTTAATGTGGACGTGTCTGGCGCAGATGCGACGGCCTTTTTGCGTAAGCTTGTGGCCAACGATGTTGCGCGTCTGACGCAACCGGGTCGCGCTTTGTACTCCTGTATGCTGAATCCGCAGGGTGGGGTCATTGACGATTTGATCGTGTATTTTTTCACGCCTACCCAGTGGCGACTTGTGGTCAATGCCGGCACCGCAGACAAGGATATTGCCTGGATGCAGCGCGTGGCGGCGGCGGGTCACTTTGCGGTTGCGATTGCTCCGCGCCGTGATCTGGCCATGGTCGCAGTCCAGGGGCCAGAAGCCCGCGCCAAGGTATGGGCAGCACGTCCGGCATGGCGCGCAGCGACCGAGTCTCTGATTCCATTCTCTGCTGTGTCGCTGCCGGATGCGATGATTGCCCGTACGGGCTATACCGGCGAAGATGGCTTTGAGATTGTCGTGCCGGCTGAGCAGGTCGAAACACTCTGGAACGACCTGGTTGCACAACACATCCATCCTTGCGGGCTCGGCGCACGCGATACCTTGCGTCTTGAGGCCGGCATGAATCTGTATGGACAGGATATGGATGAGTTGATTCATCCTAATCAGGCAGGCCTGACCTGGACCGTCTCACTCAAAGACGCAGACCGCACATTCATTGGCCGTGAGGCGCTCGAAAAGTTCGCAGATCCCCGCAGTTTTATCGGCCTCAAGTTGCTCGAACGTGGCGTGATGCGGGCCCACATGGTCGTGCGCACAGCCCAGGGACTCGGCGAGGTCACGAGCGGTACGATGTCACCTACGCTCGGTTATTCGATCGGCTTTGCGCGGCTCCCGGTGGGTGTAAAGCCTGGTGATGCAGTCGAGATCGATATCCGTGGCAAATGGGTGCCTGCAGAAGTCTGCAAACTCCCCTTTGTACGTAATGGTCAGGCAGTTCAGTAACGCAGGTAGCATCTATCCCCGCATTCAATATCTATTACTGTATTCAATATATAAACAAATATTCAACACAAAAACCAATATTCACCACATAAACCAATATTCAATACATTTTTCTGGAGACATTTCATGAGCATTCCTAACGACCGTAAATACGCCAGTACCCATGAGTGGATTAAAGCCGAGGGCGACGTGATGCTCGTGGGCATTACTGGCCCCGCGCAAGAGCAACTCGGTGATCTGGTGTTTGTCGGTGACGTGCGCGTAGGCGCCCAGCTCGCAGCAGGCGCGAACGCCGGTGTGGTGGAGTCCGTCAAAGCCGCCTCAGATATCTATGCACCCGTTGCAGGAGAAATCGTTGCTTTTAATGATGCACTGAACGATGCCCCCGATCTGATCAATGGTGACCCTTATGGCACCTGGATTTTCAAAATCAAACCTGTTCAACCTGCTGATGTTGATGGCTTGCTCGATGCCGCAGCGTATCAGGCTGTTGCAGACGCAAGTTAAGGCCAATCAGTTCAGGCGAATCAGTTAAGGCGATCACAATGTCTCATTCACAGGACACAAGCATGTTGGAACCCACTCAGGCCACCACAACCACCTCCTCTGTCCCGACTGCTGCAACCACTTCGGTTGCAGAGGTCTCGCACGAATTCATCAGGCGTCATATTGGCCCCGGTGCTGCCGATCAGGCGGTCATGCTTGAGGCGGTCGGTGCAAGTAGCATCGAGATGCTGATGCAGGAAGTGGTGCCTGCCAACATACGGATGTCCCATGAATTGAATTTGCCTGGGCCACGTTCCGAAGCAGATGTACTTGCTGAAATGAAAGCGCTTGCGGGCAAGAATCAAGTGTTTCGTAACTATATTGGTCAGGGCTATTACGGCACCCATACGCCTAATGTGATCTTGCGCAATATTCTTGAAAATCCTGCCTGGTACACCGCGTACACGCCCTATCAGCCCGAAATTTCTCAAGGACGTCTCGAAGCCATTCTGAATTACCAGACCATGGTCGCGGATCTGACAGGCCTTGATATTGCCAATGCTTCCTTGCTCGACGAGGGCACTGCAGCGGCCGAGGCGATGGCGCTGGCACGACGCGCTTCGCAGTCCAAGAGCAAAATATTTTTTGTCTCGCAGTTCTGCCACCCCCAGACGATTGAGGTCATCCGCACGCGTGCGGATGGTATGGACATCGAAGTCCACATTGGTGATGAGTCAAAAGGTGTTCCTGAGTGCTTTGGTTTACTCGTTCAGTATCCTCAGTCGCTCGGCATGATTTGTGATTATCGGGCACTCACCGAACAGGTGCATGCGCAGGGCGGTGTGGTCGCTTGTGCGACTGACTTGCTGGCTCTGGCATTGCTCGAGCCGCCAGGGCAGTGGGGCGCGGATATTGCGATTGGTTCTGCTCAGCGCTTTGGCGTCCCCTTTGGCTTTGGTGGGCCACACGCAGGCTTTATGGCATGCAAAGATGCGTTCAAGCGCAGTATGCCAGGCCGTCTGGTCGGGGTCTCTAAAGACGCGCAGGGTCAGCCTGCTTTAAGACTGGCGTTGCAGACACGTGAACAGCATATCCGTCGCGAGAAAGCGACGTCTAATATTTGTACGGCACAGGTATTGTTAGCCGTCATGTCCAGCATGTATGCGCTGTGGCATGGACCACAGGGTATCGTTGATATTGCCCGGCGCGTGCACAGCCTGACCGCGCAACTGAAACACGCCTTGAGCACAATTGGGATCCAAGTTGTCAATCACACATACTTCGATACCTTGTTACTTGAAACAGGAAACCTGACTGATTCGCTGTTAAATGCCGCACGTGAGGCACAGATCAATTTGCGTCATGTGAGTGCCACACAGGTGGCGATCTCGCTTGATGAGACCGTCACAGACACTGATCTGGCTCAGTTAGTCGGACTGTTTGCAGGTGTGATCCACAAACCAATGCCCGCGCTGACGGCTAGTTACAGGGCGGGCGCTCAATCAGGTTCTGAATCAGGCTCTAAATCAGGTTCTGAATCGACTGCGCATACCCGCGCAGCAGGTTCAGTTGCGGACTCTGTTTTGGTCGGCATTCCTCCCGCACTGGTACGACAGCAAGCCATTTTGAGTCATCCTGTTTTTTCAAGTATCCAGTCCGAGACCGACATGCTGCGTTATTTACGTAGGTTGTCTGATAAAGATCTGGCGCTGGATCGTACGATGATTCCGTTGGGCTCGTGCACAATGAAACTCAACGCCACGGTCGAGATGATCCCGGTGACCTGGCCTGAATTCGCCAATATCCATCCTTTTGCGCCCGCTGCGCAGACGCAGGGCTATGCAGTCATGATCGATCGGCTGTCAAAAGCCTTGTGCGAAATCACCGGCTACGATGCAATCAGTTTGCAACCCAACTCAGGCGCTCAGGGTGAGTATGCAGGCCTGCTCGCCATCCGCGCTTATCACCGCTCGCAAGGACAGCATCAGCGCGATATCTGCCTGATCCCTTCTTCTGCACACGGTACAAACCCAGCTTCAGCCAATATGGTTGGTATGGAGGTTGTGGTGGTCGCCTCCGATGCCCAGGGCAACGTAGATCTTGCAGATTTACAAGCCAAGATCGCTCAGGTGGGCGATCGTCTGGCTGCGCTCATGGTGACTTATCCTTCGACCCACGGTGTGTTCGAAGAAGCTATCACCAAGATTTGCGGCATGATTCATGACGCGGGTGGGCAGGTTTATATGGACGGTGCCAACATGAACGCGATGGTGGGCGTGGCACAACCAGGAAAATTTGGCTCAGATGTCTCGCATCTGAATTTGCACAAGACCTTTTGTATTCCTCATGGCGGTGGTGGACCGGGCGTTGGACCTGTTGGAGTGCGCGCGCACCTGGCGCCCTTTTTGCCCGGAGTGGTCGGCGAACAAGGTACGCTGCCAGGCGGTGTGCCGGTCGGTCCCGTGTCTGCCGCACCTTTTGGTTCGGCGAGTATTTTGCCAATTCCTTTTGTGTATATTTCTCTCATGGGTGCAGAGGGTTTGCGTCGAGCCACTGAAATTGCAATCCTGAGCGCCAACTACATTGCCCGACGTCTGGCACCTTATTATCCCGTGCTCTATACCGGCCGCAATGATCGCGTCGCGCATGAGTGCATCCTGGATATGCATGCGATCAAGGACAGCTCTGGCATTACTGCCGAAGATATCGCCAAGCGGTTGATGGATTATGGTTTTCATGCACCAACCATGAGTTTTCCTGTTGCCGGAACGCTGATGGTTGAGCCGACAGAGTCAGAGAGCCTGCTTGAACTGGATCGCTTTATTGATGCGATGATCGCCATTCGCGCAGAGATCGCCCAGATCGAACGTGGCGAGCGCGATGCCGCGGACAACGTGTTGAAGAACGCTCCGCACACGGCGCATATGCTGTTGGCCGAGGAGTGGCATCACGACTATCCGCGCCAGCAAGCGGCCTATCCGGTTAAGAGCTTGCGCGATAACAAGTATTGGCCACCCGTTGGACGGGTGGACAATGCTTGGGGAGATCGTAATCTGGTCTGTGCCTGCTTGCCGATCGAAGCCTATGCCTGAGCGTTATTGAGCGTCAGCAAGTTCTTTTGAAAAGTCACTGACTATTTTGAAGAACGTGCTGACCATCGCTTCGAGCGCGTCCCGACCAATGCCGCCGTAGGCATTGATATCCATCTCAATCACCGCTTCTTGTTTATCGTTGACATAGGCGCGAGCCCAACGGTTGCGCAGATTCCAGTCGTTGGCGACTTTAAGTGCCACAGGTTTGTCTGGCGAATAGGTGGCTCGCAGCAGAACATCTTCGCACGTTGGGTCTGAGCCGCAACCAATAAAGCTGATATCGATTTTGGCTGCACCTGAGGTGCCAGGGTTGACTTTGAGCGTGGGGTCGCCCTGGTCATCGCGTGCTTCTTCAAAGGCGAAGCCCGCTGCGGTCAAAATAGTCGCCAGCACAGATGGATCAAGATGCTTGACCTCTGCGGTCTCGTCTGGCCCGTCTTGTGCGGGTGTCGGCTCCTGGGACAGCCAGCCTGAGGGAATGGCAGAGGCGATGAGTTTTAGTACCGCACCGGCAGGTATTTTTTGATCATTGACGGTAAAGGTGTTTTTCTCAAAGACCAGTTTGCTGACAAACGCATCCCCATTCATTTTGCCGAGTTTGACCTGAGTGGCTACGTCAAGCAGACTTTTGATTTCCTTTTCAGCGCGTGTTTTTGCCTGCGCAGCACTCACGCCTGCTGTCTGGAAAATTTGTGCCATCAGTCCGGTCAGCATTGGGCGAGAAAGCGTGAGATTAGATTCGAGCGTTTCGATCGGGTTGCTGGTCAAACCCAGGCCGTTTGGCTGGGTATTGACGGGAGCAAACGCTGCCTTCAGGGCAAATTGACTCTCTCCCTCTTCGGTCTTCCAGGTTAAGGGATCCAGGCGCAGTGTGGGGCGCTCTTTAAGCAAGGATTGAACAATCAGCCAGAATTGTTTGAGGTCCGAGGATGTGACCAAATCTGCTTCTGGAGGATTATTGATGGAGCGGGTGACCAGATTGCTGTTGAGGTCCAGTAAGGACTTTAGCGCAGCGCTGTCGAGCTTGTCATAGACTGCTTTTGCCGTGAGTTTGCCCCAGTTTTTTTGATCAATCGTGAGCGCATCGATTGCATAGCTGGCTTCACCATCAAGCAATTGGGATTTTTCGTTCAAGACCATATGGCTTTGAATCTTGTCGGCTCGAATGGTTGGCTGATCAAGTGCGGCGATGGTCAGTTGTTCGATGCTTGCTCCACGTGTGCCGATGTTCAGCCCAAATGCGCCCATATGCGTATCAGCATAAATACGGCTTGCGGCGATATCGAGACTGGATTTTCCATCACTGACGTTAAGGGACTGCACCTTGAGTTCGCCACGGGTATAAGAAAAGCCCGGACCGACTTCAGCTTGTAATGTCGCGCCGCCAAATTTTGAGCGTGTTTTTTCTTGTGTATAGTCAATCGGTTGTGCAGACCAGTCCAGTCTGGATACGCCATTCATATCGATGACTGTGCGGCCAACGAGTACCGATTGACCTTGTGCCGCTTTAAACAGGGCCTCGGTAAAGGGCGTGGGTTCGAGTGTTGTGCGTATCGATGCTGTCAGTGCCGAAAAGTTACCCTTCAACAGCTCGGCAAATGGGAATGGACCATGCTCGATGCGACTCAGAAAAACGACTTCCGGTGTGACGCTTGCGTCTTTGGATGCTGCGAATGAGAGCACATAGGTGACTTTGCTTGAAAAAACGCCACGCTCATAACCGCTCTGAGACAACTGGATTTGATCGCCCCAGGTCTTTGATAATTGCGCGCTGATCGCGTCCAGCGCAAGCTCAGATTCAGCTTGAATACGAGAGCCGGTTTGCCAGCTGGCTGCGGTGTAGGACGCGAGGATCAGCGCAAGTGCGCCACCTGCAATGGTCAGTTTGCGTTTCATCGTGCGTTCATCCTAAGGTAGGCGTTCAGTGATCGCAGGATCACGTGCGACGCGCATATTCAACCAGATCATAGGCCAGGCCATTCTCGGGTTGTTGGGGTGATCTTGAGGTTTCGATCCAGAGTGCTGGATCGAGTTCGGCAAAGTGAGCGTCGCCTTCGATCTCGGTCTGTACTTCAGTCGCAATGACAGCATCTGCGAGGGGGAGCGCTTGCTGGTAGATCTGTGCGCCTCCAATAATGAAGGCCTGCTCTACATCCTGAACCAGTGCGAGTGCTGCCGCAAGGCTTGTGACAACGTCGACACCTGGGATTGTGCGCGAGACATTCCGGGTGATGACGATATTGCGGCGTCCGGGGAGGGGGCGTCCAAGTGAGTCCCAGGTTTTACGTCCCATGATGATGGGGCATCCGAGTGTCGTGCGTTTGAAGTGCGCCAGATCGCCGGGGAGCTTCCAGGGTAGGGTGTTGTCGCGACCAATGGTGCGATTTCGGGCATAAGCAACAATCAGTTTGAGCAGCATTCGCCGTATCTTTTTAAAAACTAAATCGCAACAGGCGCTTTAATGTGTGGATGGTGCGCGTAGTCCTCGATCACAAAGTCCTCATAACGATAGTCAAACAAGGAGTCCGGTTTACGCTGGATCACAAGCTTTGGATAAGGATGCGGGGTGCGTGAGAGTTGCAGTTCGACTTGGTCGAAATGATTGCTGTAAATATGGCAATCGCCACCGGTCCACACAAAATCACCCACTTCAAGTCCGCACTGTTGCGCGACCATGTGCGTCAGTAACGCGTAGCTGGCGATATTGAACGGGACTCCCAGGAATATATCTGCACTGCGCTGATAGAGCTGGCAGGATAGTTTGCCCTCAGCCACATAAAACTGAAAAAAAGCATGGCAAGGAGGGAGCGCCATATTTTTAATCTCAGCAACGTTCCAGGCCGAAACAATCAGCCGGCGAGAATCCGGTGTGCTGCGAATCTGTTCGAGGACTTGCGAAATCTGGTCAATGTGCTGACCGTCAGGGGTTGGCCATGAGCGCCATTGCACGCCATACACGGGCCCAAGATCACCGGTGGGGCTGGCCCACTCGTCCCATATTGTGCAGCCATTTTCCTGTAACCAGCGCACGTTCGAGTCGCCACGTAAAAACCATAACAACTCGACAAAGATGCTGCGTGTATGGAGTTTTTTTGTCGTGACCAGCGGAAACCCCTGCGCCAAATCAAAGCGCATCTGATAGCCGAATACCGAGCGGGTGCCGGTGCCCGTACGATCGGTTTTGTTTACGCCGTGGGTGTACACATGGCGCATGAAGGTTTCGTACTGATTCATCTGTCAGGATCCTGTTTAAGCTTGCTCAGATTGCGAGGTTGCCTCTTCGTGGATCTCGGCAGACCAGGTGATGGCCGCTGTGTGTGCAAGCATGGCAGAGGCGGAGCAATACTTCTCGTGAGACAGTGTGATGGCGCGCTCGACTGCTGCCCGAGACAGGTTACGACCGGTCACAGTAAAAACAAAATGGATTTTTGTAAATACTTTGGGATCGACCTCTGCGCGCTCGGCTTGCAGCTTGACAGAACAACCCGTGACAGCGTGTCGACCGCGCTTGAGAATGAGTACGACATCAAAGGCAGTGCAGCCGCCCGTACCAACCAGCACCATTTCCATTGGGCGTGGGGCAAGGTTATGGCCGCCGCCTTCAGGGGCGCCATCCATTGCCGTGATATGACCTGTGCCTGTTTGTGCTACGAAGAGCATGCCATCGGGGCCGCCCCAGTCGATTTTGACTTCCATCTTGTATCCCCTGCTTTAAAGCAAGAATGATAATCCCAAATTTCTGAAATTTTCGCTATGCAGGCCTTTGGCGGGTGGCGGGATTAAAATGTAATCAGTATCGAATTGGAGCGTTTCATGTCAGATCCTGTCGTTTCTTCGTCGCGCCATCCCCGTTTCGTTCGGCGCCGGGGCTGGCTTGATCCCTTTATCGCTGAGGCGGATGTCGCACTGCAGGTCCTGGCGGGCGGCACAACGGCCTCGCGCGCGAACCCGGCGGGGCCTTTTCAGGCCGATGACAGTCGTACGCTTGATGAGGTACAAAAAAAACATGCAGCCGGGTTGATGCGTATTAATCATGTCGGCGAAGTCTGCGCGCAGGCGTTGTATCGTGGCCAGGCTGCTGTTTGCCGCGATTCAGCTACTGTAGATTTGTTGCATCAAGCCGCGACAGAAGAGATCGACCACCTGGCTTGGTGCGGCCAGCGCCTGAAAGAGCTGCATAGTCATCCGAGCGTGCTCAATCCACTCTGGTATGCCGGTTCCTTTGCCCTGGGTCTGCTGGCCGGACGGGCAGGGGTGTCTCGCAGCCTGGGTTTCATGGCCGAAACCGAGCGGCAGGTCGAAGCGCATCTCGATGCACACCTGACAGCGTTGCCGTTAGAGGACGTGCGTTCACGCCAAATCGTCGAGCAGATGAAAATCGACGAGTCCGGGCACCGCATGACGGCCGAGGCACATGGTGCCTCCGAGCTGCCTGCCCCGGTAAAGACCCTGATGACATTAATGTCAAAAATAATGACGACGGCGGCTTATCGTCTGTAAGGGGGCCATGAGGATCAATGTTGTTGCATCGCAACAAAAACAACATTTTTTTTAATAAATACTGCTAAAAAGTGTTTTTTTAGCCAGTTTGTATAAAGTTCTTGCAACGCACCAAAAATTAGTCTACTATTTGGTTATGGAAGTTCAGTACATAGTGTTTTGACTGGTAGTAAGTAATTCTAGTAATTACCCCAGTTAGTTCGCTAAGAGATCATTCTCCTGAATTTGCCCCAGTTGTCTCCTCCACCCTCCTCTTTTGGTGGATTTAGCCCAAGTCTGCAAAGACTTGGGCTTTTTTTTGGCTTTTTTACTCGGTCGCGCGTGACCCAGGGAACGAGCTATTAAAATACTGACTGTGACGTAGAGGGGATTGGATTCAGGCCATAATCCAGTTCTAACCATCATTAGGCGTTGAGAGTCAGCGCGACGGAGATTGTTTTGCAAATTGAGGATGTCAAGATAGCAGTGATAGGCCTGGGGTACGTAGGCCTGCCTCTGGCGGCTGAGTTCGGCAAAAAAAGATCTGTCATTGGATTTGATATCAATCAGGTTCGTATTGACGCCTTAAAAAAAGGTCATGACCACACGCTTGAGGTGGATGATGCAGAGCTGGCGACCGCACGAGGTTTACGTTTCACCACCGAGTTGAGTGAGCTCAAAGAGGCTAATTTTTTTATTGTGACGGTCCCAACGCCCATTGATCAGTTCAACCGGCCTGATCTGACCCCCCTGATCCGCGCAAGCGAAACAATTGGCAAGGTCCTCAAGCCTGGCGATATCGTGGTGTATGAGTCAACGGTCTATCCTGGGGCCACAGAAGAAGATTGTGTGCCCGTGCTCGAAAGACTGTCTGGTCTGAAATTCAATCAGGATTTTTTTGCTGGCTACAGCCCAGAGCGGATTAATCCTGGCGATAAAGCGCATCGCGTGAGCACAATAAAAAAAGTGACCTCTGGTTCGACGCCAGAGATCGCTATTTTGGTGGATCAGGTCTACAAGCAGATTATTGTCGCCGGCACGCACCTCGCGCCGAGCATTCGTGTCGCCGAGGCCGCCAAGGTCATCGAAAATACGCAGCGCGATGTGAATATTGCCCTGATCAATGAACTCGCACTGATTTTTAACAAGCTGGGTATTGATACTGAGGCCGTTCTCCAGGCCGCCGGCACTAAATGGAATTTCTTGCCATTCAGGCCAGGTCTGGTTGGAGGGCATTGCATCGGTGTGGATCCTTACTACCTGACCCATAAAGCCCAATCCATTGGTTATCACCCCGAAGTCATTCTGGCTGGGCGCAGGCTCAATGATTCGATGGGCTCGTACGTGGTCACTCAGTTAATCAAGACAATGACCTGCCGTGGCATCCAGGTAAAAGGCGCGCGTGTTCTGGTGATGGGGTTGACCTTCAAGGAAAACTGTCCTGACCTGCGCAACACGCGTGTCGTGGATATCGTGCAGGAGTTGCATGAGTACAACGTAGCCGTTGATGTCTATGATCCCTGGGTCGAAAGTAAAGAAGCACAGCATGAATATGGCATTACGCCTGTGACGGACCTGTCAGACGGCGTTTATGACGCAGTGATTCTCGCAGTGGCGCATAATGAAATTGCGGCAATGGGCGCGAAGAGTATTCACGCGCTCTGCAAGCCAGAACATGTTGTATATGATCTGAAATATGTTTTCCCCGCCGATCAAACCGATTTGCGGCTGTAATAAACGTAAAAAGTGAGCCGACCATGACCAATCGCTACGAGCAGGTTCAAAAAGAATTGCGCGCCACACCGCGTGCGTGGCTCGTGACAGGTTGTGCGGGCTTTATTGGGTCGAATCTGCTTGAGACTCTGCTCGACCTGGATCAGACTGTGGTTGGGCTCGATAACTTTTCTACGGGCTATCAACACAACCTTGATGAAGTGCAGGCGACGGTGACGCCTGAACAGTGGGCCAGGTTCACTTTTATCGAGGGCGATATTCGTGATCCGGCTGTGTGTGCGCACGCAGCGACCGGGGTGGATTTTGTCTTGCATCAGGCGGCACTGGGTTCGGTGCCGCGCTCGATCAAGGATCCGGTGACGACCAATGCGGTCAATATTTCGGGGTTTCTGAATATGCTGGTGGCTGCGCGCGATGCGCAGGTTGCCTCATTTGTGTATGCCGCCTCAAGTTCAACCTATGGCGACCACCCGGATTTGCCAAAGGTTGAAGGCAAAATTGGCAAACCTTTGTCGCCTTATGCCGTTACAAAATACGTCAATGAACTGTATGCCGATGTTTTTGCGCGAAGCTACGGTTTTGGCAGCGTGGGTCTGCGCTATTTCAACGTGTTTGGTAAACGCCAGGATCCGGATGGTGCCTACGCTGCGGTGATTCCAAAGTGGATTGCGGCGATGATTCGTGGTGATGAGGTCGTAGTCAATGGCGATGGTGAGACCAGCCGTGATTTTTGTTTTGTTGAAAATGCCGTGCAGGCGAATATTCTGGCCGCGATGGCACATCCTGATGGGATGAATCAGGTCTACAACGTTGCTGTGAGCGACCGAACAAGCCTCAATGACCTGTTCGCACACCTCGCCTCAACGCTTGGTAAACATGGTGTCCAATACGACATGACACCCGTGTATCGGGATTTTAGGGAAGGGGATGTGCGCCATTCGCAGGCGGACATCAGCAAAGCCAAAAAACTGCTGGGCTATGAGCCCTTGCATAACATTTTGCAAGGGCTTGAGGTTGCAATGCCCTGGTACACGCAGTTTTTACGCTAGTTTGACGCGAGCGCGTCGTGCTTTAGCCGCTCGCGAGTTTGCGCACCCAGTGTGCAGTTGAGGGATCGTAGGGGCTGACATCCGGATCGCTGCCGAGCGCATCGAGACGACGCTCAATGTCGCCTGCAAGCCTTTTGCCGTACTCAACACCCCATTGATCAAACGGATTCAGACCCCAAAGCACGCCCTCTACAAACACCTTGTGCTCGTAGAGTGCCAGCAGTGAGCCGAGATGTTTTGCACTCAGTTGAGGCAAGACAATCAACGTTGAGGGTCTGCCGCCAGGATGGACACGGTGCTTGGCGAGCGTCGATGCCCGTGCGGCATCGGGTTCGGTCTTGAGCACTTCGGCCAGGGCCTGATCGTAGGATTTTCCTTTCAGTAAGGCTGCACGTTGCGCCAGGCAGTTCGCGACGAGCAAGCGATGGTGGCGGGTGTGTCGATGATCCGGCTTTGCACAGACGATAAAGTCTACGGGCGCACCCTTGCCATCCTGGTGGAGCCACTGAAAAAACGTGTGCTGGCTGTCGGTGCCTGGCATGCCCCAGACTGCGGGGCTGGAGGGGACATCAAGGGTCTCGCCATCTTTCTGGGTGGACTTGCCCAGTGATTCCATTTCGAGTTGCTGCAGCCATGGCACGAGGTTGTACAGTCTCGCGTCATACGGGCATAACGCGAACGAGGCATACCCCAGCACGCTGCAATTGACGACACCGCTCAAGGCCATTTGAACGGGAGCATTTTCTTCGACTGGTGCATTTAAAAAATGCTGGTCCATCGCTTCGGCGCCTGCGAGCATTTCGTTGAGGGCTTCTTGGCCAAGTCCCAGAGCAATCGGTAACCCGATCGAAGACCAGATAGAGTAGCGACCGCCTACCCAATCCCAGAACTGAAAAATATGATCGTCACTGATACCAAACTCACGTGCAGCACGCGGGTTTGCAGTGACGGCTACAAATCTCTCAAGGGGCTCAGCGACACCTCCTGCGCGTAACCAGTCGATTGCGCAGGCCGCGTTGGCCAGAGACTCGATGGTGGTGAAGGACTTGGACGAAATCACAACCAGTGTGTCTTGTGGGTCCAGTCCTTCGAGTGCGGTGGTGATTGCATGGGCATCCACGTTCGAAGCAAAGCGAATGGTGCGGCGGCTGCCACCGTTTTTTAAGGCAGCCATCGCCAACCGCGGGCCCCAGTCGCTCCCGCCGATGCCTAGATGGACAACGTTGCGATAGCGGTTCTGGGTATTGGCCTGTTCGACAAAGTGTGCGAGACGGGCTTGTTCGGTTTGAATCGCTACGGCCACGGATGCCGGTGGATGTTTTGCACGCAAGGCCGTATGCCAGGCTGGGCGATTTTCGGTCCAGTTGCTATTGCCACCCTCAAACAGCATATTGCGAGCAGTCTCGAATCCCTGCTGTTCAAGCAGCGCGGCACACGCCTTGGTCAGCGCAACCGAGTGCCGTTGTGCACTTAAGTCCACATCCAGCTCCGCAGCATGCACGATGCGCAAGGCATCCAGCGTAATGGGGCTGGACGATGCTGCCTGGACGAAATCAAGCCAGGCAGGGGTTTTTGACAGTGCGCTCATAAGGTCATCAGCTTTAAAAGGGGAGGGTCACATGTGGAGCAAGCAACAGTAACTGTTGGCGGAAGTCATTTTGAATCCTGACGAGTGCTTCAGGTGTATCGCCTTCAAAACGCAACACCACAACAGGGGTCGTATTGGAGGCGCGAGCCAGTCCAAAACCATCGGGATAGTCTGCACGCAGGCCATCAATTTTGATGATTTCAGAGGCGCCTAAAAACACGCCTTCGTTTTGCAGGCGTTCAATCAGTGCGTGCGGTTCGCCTTCTTTCATTTCAAGTTTGAGTTCTGGTGTGGACACGCCTTGTGGAAGCGCCTCGAGTACAGCCGAAGGGTCGTCGCTGCGCGACAGAATCTCAAGCAACCGTGCGGCGGTGTAGAGGCCATCATCAAACCCGAACCAGCGCTCTTTAAAGAAAATATGACCACTCATTTCGCCCGCTAAAGGCGCGCCTGTTTCGGCAAGCTTGGCCTTTACCAACGAATGGCCGGTCTGACACATCAGGGGAATGCCGCCTGCCTTACGAATTTCTACAGCGACGTGGCGGCTGCATTTCACGTCATAGATGATGGTCGCGCCAGGGCAGCGTTCGAGCACATCACGTGCATACAGAATGAGTTGGCGGTCAGGCCAGATAATTTGCCCTGATTTAGTCACCACACCAAGGCGGTCGCCATCGCCATCAAAGGCCAGGCCGAACTCACAATCTGTGGTCTGCACGCAGTGAATCAGGTCTTCGAGGTTGTGGGGTTCTGCAGGATCCGGGTGATGGTTCGGGAAGGTGCCGTCCACTTCGCAAAACAATTCAGTCGTCTCGCAGCCCAGGCCTTTAAAGAGCTGGGGGGCGACTGCACCCGCCACACCATTGCCGCAATCGATTGCAATTTTCATTGGACGACTCAGCTTGATGTCACCCAGCACGCGTTCAAGATAAGGCGTGACGATATCGACGGCAGTCGCCTTACCCTGGGTGGAGGCTTGGGCTGGACCTGCTGCGACCTCATCACGCAGTTTGGCGATTTCGGCGCCGTGCAGAGTACCTCCGCCCATCATCATTTTGAAGCCGTTGTACTCAGGCGGGTTGTGGCTGCCTGTGACGGCAACGCCAGAGCCGGTCTTTAATGTATAGGCTGCAAAATACACCAGCGGGGTGGGGACCTGACCGACATCAATGGTGTCGATGCCGCCATCGCGCATGCCTTGTTGCAGAGAGGCCGAAAGAGAGGGGCTGCTCAGACGGCCATCGTAGCCAACTACCATGGTTGTGACGGCAGCGGCGTGCGCACGTGCGGCCAGTCCACGCCCCAGTTCCTGGGCAAACTCCGGATTCAAGGCCGTGGGAACCACACCACGAATGTCATAGGCTTTGAATGATGAGTATGGAAAAAGGGGGGTAGCAGACACGAATTGACTCCGAATAACCGAACATCAGTCAAAAAAGCTTCTGCTAAACCTTCAAAATCAGCTGAAACCCTCAGACCTCTGTTTGAAATGAAAGAACCGCATTATCCCAGAAATGAATGGGTTGGGGCTCGTCAGCGATATCTGACCTACAATTTGAGCACGAGAAAGTGATGCGGCCGGCAACTTTAGTTTGCAAATTAAAGTCACCTGTTGTGGACAATGTTTCGCAATAAAGCCCGCGATGATGATGCCTGAGGAATAAATGAGCGTATTGAGCGAATTGGAAGCGATATTGGGTACCGATCAGGTTCTGACCGGTGAGGCGGCAGCCCCATTTTTGGTCGATTGGCGTGGTCGTTACCGCGGCCAGGCACTCGCGGTGGTGCGACCTGGATCGACTGAAGACGTCGCTGCGGTCGTCCGGCTGTGCGTCAAGCACAGTGTCCCGATCGTGCCCCAGGGTGGCAACACGGGTCTGTGTGGTGGTGCGACACCCGATCAAGGCGGCCAGGCCGTGGTGATTTCATTGGCGCGGATGAATAAGGTGCGTTCAATCGATCGCGATAATGACACCATGACGGTTGAAGCCGGTTGCGTGCTGCAGTCGCTGCAAGAAGCTGCTCGCGCGGCCGACCGCTTGTTTCCCTTGAGCCTTGCCGCAGAGGGCAGTTGCACCATTGGTGGCAACCTGTCGACGAATGCGGGTGGCACTCAGGTCTTGCGTTATGGCAATACGCGTGAGCTCACGCTTGGACTTGAGGTCGTGACCGCCGAAGGCGAGATCTGGCACGGTCTGCGCGGACTACGTAAGGACAACACAGGTTACGACTTACGCGATTTATATATTGGTAGCGAAGGCACGCTCGGCATTATTACCGCTGCCACCATGAAGCTGTACCCCTTGCCTGTGGCACAACGCACCGCGATGCTGGCCATCGACACGCTCGAAGACGCCGTATCGGTGCTCTCGCGTGCACGCGCGGGCTTTGGTGCCTCGCTGACAGGATTTGAAGTCATGGCCGGTCCCGTGCTGCATGCCGTGGTGCGACTGTTTCCCCAGCAACGCTTGCCCTTTGAGGGTGCTGCGAGCCAGTCACCCTGGTTTGCCTTGCTTGAGCTTTCGGATAGCGAAAGCGCCGAACACGCCCAGGAACGCTTTGAAACCGTGTTGGGTGCCGCGATCGAAGATGGTCTGGTGAGCGATGCGGCGATTGCAGAGAATATCGCCCAGAGCAAGGCCATGTGGCATTTGCGCGAAAGCATTCCGCTTGCGGAAGCCGAGCTGGGCAAGAGCATCAAGCATGATGTGTCCATCCCCATCTCACTGATTGCGCAGTTTGTGCAAAAGACCAACGCGGCATTGCAGGTCAAATTCCCCGGTATCCAGAATATCGTGTTCGGGCATCTGGGGGATGGCAACCTGCATTACAACGTTGCACGCGCGCCTGATCAGACCGAAGAAGAACTGCTTGCCAGGCAATACGACGTCTATGGGCTGGTGCATGACAGCGTGCATGCGCACGGTGGCTCGATCAGCGCTGAGCATGGCGTGGGTCAGCTCAAGCGTGATGAACTCCCGCGCTACAAAAGCGCACTCGAGCTCAAACTCATGAAGCAAATCAAGGCCGCACTGGATCCTCAAGGGTTAATGAATCCAGGCAAGGTTTTGCAAGCGCTCCAGGCTTAAGGGCGATCAATGCGACGTCTGACATGGCGGTTCTGGTGGACGGCGCTGTTGATGCTCACGTTCTCGCGCCTGTGCCTGGTTGCCTGGCAGTGGCCGCGGGTCAGTGCAGTGGACGGCCTCTGGCCCGTCATGTTCGGCGGGTTGCGTATCGACCTCGTCATGCTGGGCATGATGATTGCCCTGCCTGCCGGGCTTGCGCCCTGGTTCGGACATTTTGCGCTGGCCGAAAAAATCACTGTCTGGTGGTTCAGGCTCTGCTGGTTTTTTTTGTTGCTCCTGGAGGCCTCCACCCCCCAGTTCATCGTCGAATATGACACCCGACCCAATCGCCTGTATTTTGAATATCTGGGTCATCCACGCGAAGTCTTTGGCATGCTCTGGGAGGGCTATAAGCTGGTCTTGCTGGGGGCGGTCCTTGTGGTCGCGGTGGGCATGTGGGTGGGCTGCCGGTTACTCAAGTCGGGGCAGCCCGATCAACCGTTACGCTGGTGGTGGCGGCCCGTGCTGGGCCTCGCGCTGGTCGCCGTTTGTGTCCTGTCGATACGGGGCACGCTTGATCATCGGCCGATTAATGCGTCGACGGTGGCGTTCAGTAATGATGCGATGGTCAATGCCTTGCCCCTGAACGGATTTTGGGCAGTGACCAATGCGGCCTATCTGACGCAAGATGAAATCTCTTCGTTCGATCTGTACGGCAAAATGCCACTGGACGAGATGACGCAGATTGTCCGTGCGGCATCAGGATTGCCCGAGCAGATGCTTGATCCGCACTTGCCGACCCTGCATGCCCAGACCGCAAGCGTCAAGCGTGACAAACCCCTGAATCTTGTCATCATCCTTCAGGAAAGTCTGGGTGCTCAATATTCCGCACGACTGGGCGGGGCGGGTCTGACCCCCGAGCTCGATGCGTTGAGTCAAGAGGGCTGGTGGTTCGAACGCGCCTATGCAACCGGGACACGTTCTGTGCGAGGACTTGAAGCTGTCAGCACGGGATTTCTTCCGACTCCGGCACAAGCGGTGCTGACGTTGCCGCGCGCGCAGACAGGCTTCTTTACGATTGCCGAGTTGCTTGGCAGACATGGTTATTTTTCGCGATTTATTTACGGTGGCGAAGCGCATTTTGACAATATGCGTGGCTTCTTTTTGGGCAATGGGTTTAACGAAGTACTGGATCTGCCCAAGTTTGACTCCCCGAAGTTTGTTGGTTCGTGGGGGGCTTCCGACGAAGATATGTTTAATGAGCTGGATCGTGTCTTGCGTCAGGATACGCAACGCCCCACGTTCAATATGGCGTTCTCCGTTTCGAATCATTCTCCCTGGGAATATCCAGAAGGGCGGATCGTGCCGCAGGGAGAGCCTGCCTCTGTAGTCAATACCGTGCGTTATGCAGATTGGGCAATTGGTGAGTTTTTTAAAAAAGCCCGTCAGGCCCCCTATTGGAAGAATACGGTTTTTTTAATCGTGGCAGATCATGACGCCCGGGTCTCTGGCAATCTGGTGCCGGTCCAGCACTTTCATATTCCGGCGCTTATCCTGGGGCCTGGCATCGCCCCACAATCAGATGCTCAGATTATGAGTCAAATCGATCTGGCACCTACTTTGCTGTCCTTGATGGGCCTTGACACGGTGCATCCCATGCTCGGCAGTGACCTGACACGTCGGCCCGCGAACCGGGCCATGATGCAGTTCGGTGACAACTACGGCTATCTGAAAGTCGGTCCGTCCGGTGAGTCACTGGTGGTGCTTGAGCCCGGTAAAGACGCTCGCACGAGCCTCTACCAGGTACCCGACCATTACACCCCGCTTGCGCCTGATGTCATCCAGGAGCGAGAGGCCCTGGCGCATGTCCTTTGGCCAAGCTGGGCCTATCGGGAACAACGTTATGCCTTGCCAGCGCTTAAAAAGTAATCAGACTTTCTGACAGGATGGGCAAAAATAGGTCGCGCGCTGGCCCTGGACGATCCGTTTGATCGGTGTGCCGCAGACGCGACAGGGTTCGCCCATGCGATCGTAGACTGCGGCGTGCAGTGTGAAATAAGCACCTGGCTCGCCCGTGGCATTGACATAGTCGCGTAGGGTGCTGCCACCCGAGTCCAGAGCGTCGGTCAGGGTGGCGCGAATCGCTTCGGCCAACCGCACACAGCGGGCCAGAGACACACGACTGGCGCGTGTTTTGGGGTGGATACGTGCCCGGAACAGGCTCTCAGAGGCATAGATATTGCCCGCACCCACCACAATATCCCCGGCGAGGAGGGCTTGCTTGATTGGCATGCTGCGCCCGCTCAGGCCAAGATGCAACCATTTGCCATCAAAGGCTGGGTCAAATGGCTCGATTCCCAGCTTTTTGAGTAAGGGGTGCGCGTCAACAGCTCCAGCTGAGCGGGGATGCCAGAGAACCGAGCCAAAGCGTCGCGGGTCGTGTAGCCTGAGGGTGGCATGTTCAAACACCCATTCCACATGGTCATGACGCCTGAGAAGCTCACCGTCCATGACACTGCGTAAAGAGCCTGACATGCCCAGATGTACCAACACGGTACCTGGATCAAATTCCAAAAGCAGGTATTTACCCCTGCGCAGGCAGGCGCGCAGGACATGGCCCTGAATCAAGTCGGGCAGGTCAGCGGGGATTGGCCAGCGCATGCGTGGCTCGTGAACTACCATCTTTTTCAGGGTTTGACCTGTTGCAACGGCGTCAATTCCACGGCGGGTTGTTTCAACTTCTGGGAGTTCTGGCATGGGTGAGTGCTAAGATCGTGTCACTATGTGTAAGTTGATTGTGCCACCAACTGGGCGGGTCGCGTGAAGTCGTTGTCAAAACTCTGTTTTTTTCCAAACTTTCTCACTAGCTGTGCGATTGCGATAGCAGGCCTTGGGTCAAGCGCATCGCTCGCCCAAACCGGGCCCGGCAAAGGTGTCACGCAGAACGCGCCCTTGACGATCAAGCCGCGCGAGCAGGAGGTGCAGAAGATTCGCTTGCGAGCAAATGGTGCACCTGATGTCACACTGACGTCGAGTATTTTGTTCCGTATTCTGGCCGCGGAGATTTCTGCACAGCGAAATATGTTTGTTCCCGCGGGTAAGACCCTACTGGATCTGGCAAATGAAGTCGGTGATTCGCGCCTCGCGCGCCGGGCACTGGAGTTTTATCTTGCTGGAGGCAATTTGGCCGGCGCGCTTGAGTCCGCGCGAGCCTGGCAAAGGATTTCGCCCCACGATACCGAAGCCGCTTCAACAGAAATGGCACTGGCTGCCGCTGCGGGACAGACGAGTGGGCTGGCCGAGGCATTGCGTAAACAGATCGATACTGCAACCGATAAACCTGCCGCGATCGCACAGGCGTTGGCGGTGCTCGGTCGTATGCCCGACCGAAGCGATGCTTTTTCAGTACTGGAACGTGCGGTTGGCGACAGCAATGCCAAGAATTCTACGGCTGCGCATCTGGCGCTTGCCGATGTGGCGCAGTCTGCCGGCAAGATCGATCGTTCTCTGTCTGAAGCCCGACTTGCCTTGGCGAGCGCGCCACGCTCCGAGGACGCTGGAATGCGGGTCTTTGAATATGGTCTGAAAGTTGATCCCGAGCGCGCCGTGCGTGATGCGCGTAGCTTTATCGCCGCCAAACCGAACTCACGACGGCTGCGACTGATGCTGACGAGCTACCTGGCTGATCAGCATGAGTATGAGGCAGCGATGACTGAGCTGGTCGCAATGCTCAAACACGCGCCTGAGGACTTTGATCTGATTTTCATGCAGGCGCAGGTGGCCTATCGTGCGCAGGCGCTTGATCGGGCGCGTGCACTTCTGGAACAGTTTGTGAGTGTGCAGTCCCAGCGCCAGAAGGCGACGGCAGCCGGGTCCACCGATGCACCCGCTGCACTGGCCGATGCCTATCTGTTGATGGCACGTATTTATGAAGATCAGGGTCGTCTGGATAACGCCATCGAGCAGTTGGGCAAAATAGAAGATACCGCGGCACGCTATCCAGCGCGGATGCGCCAGGCACTCCTTCGCGCACGTCAGGGAAAAATCGACGAGGCTCTGGCTATTATTGATGCGTCTAAACCCGAGACCGATGAAGAAGTCGTGCTGGGTGCCTCAACAGCGGCACAGATTTTGCGCAACGCAGATCGTATTGATGACGCGATCGCGCGGTTGAATGCGGCCGATCTTACTCACCCCGATACGGTCGAGATCAAATATGAGTTGGCAATGCTGTACGAACGAAAAGCGCAGCTCAAGGATACCGAACGCTTGTTGCGCGAAGTCATCGCACTGGATCCGGGGCATGCTCACTCGTATAACGCACTGGGTTATGCGTTAGCAGATCGTAATCAGCGCTTGCCAGAAGCCCTGGCACTGATCACGCGTGCATTGGAGATTTCGCCTCAGGATCCTTTCATCATGGATAGCATGGGCTGGGTCAAGTTCCGGATGGGTGATCGTCCTGCAGCAATAGAATATTTGACTAAGGCTTACGAAAAAAGGCCTGAGGCTGACATCGCCGCGCATCTGGGCGAAGTGCTCTGGGCGCAGGGTGATCGCGATACCGCCATCAAGGTTTTTAAAGAAGGTATGGCTGTTGAGCCGACGAATGCAACCCTGCTTGAGACGGTCAAGCGCCTGGGGGTCAAGCTTTGATGGGATGGGCGTCAAGGCTGTCACCGATGTCAGCGATGTCTGCTGGCGTTGTAGCCTGGACCCGGGGGTTAGTGTTTGTTGTCATGACGGTTGTGCTTGTGGGTTGTGCGACGCAGTCACCAGAGCCGTTATCAACGAGCCTTGCCCCACAAGGTGAACTCGTGCGCTTTGGCCGTTTTGCCTTGAAAGTCGAAGACTTCAATCGCGCACCTGAAGCGGTGCAGGGCGGTTTTACCTGGCGAGACACGGGTACAAAATTGACGCTGGATCTGACGGATCCATTCGGGACCGTCATGGCGAGAGTGCTGGTAGACCGGACAGGCGCCATGCTGACACGCGCAAATGGAGACCAGTTGCAGGCCGCGAGTCCGGATGCACTGATGCAAAGCGTCCTGGGTCAGTCAATCCCTGTCCAGGGTCTGCGAGGCTGGTTAAAAACGATGGTGCAATCTCCGGCAGGTATGCGTGTGACTGTGCGCGATCCTGAGGGCCGTATCCAGATCTTTGAACAGGGCGGATGGCGTGTCCAGTTATCAAAATTTGATGAGATCGGCCCCCGACTGCTGGTGATGACCCATAGCGAAGGCAGCCAAAATATCAATATCCGACTTGTTGTCGATGCCCCCTGACCATGCTCTACGATATTCCTGCACCTGCTAAGCTCAATCTGTTCCTGCATGTGATCGGGCGTCGCCCGGATGGTTATCATTTGCTGCAGACCGTTTTCAGATTTATTGACCTGGCTGACGCGATCGATATTGATATACGTCAGGATGGGCAGATCCGGCGCGAGACTGACATGCTGGGTGTCGCGCACGACGATGATCTGGTCGTGCGTGCTGCCAGAGCCTTGCAGCACGCCACAGGTTGTACAAAGGGTGCCCAGATTCGTGTGCGCAAGCGTATTCCGGCGGGCGGTGGTCTGGGCGGCGGCTCAAGCGATGCCGCGAGTGTTTTGTTGGCGCTCAACAAACTCTGGCAAACGGGTTTGAGCCGTCAGTCGCTCATGCAACTCGGGCTGACACTTGGGGCGGATGTGCCCGTTTTTATTTTTGGGCAAAATGCCTTCGCAGAAGGTGTTGGCGAGGATTTGCAGGCGTTGGAGCTGCCTGATCGTGCGTATATTGTGATCCAGCCGGCACAAAATGTGCCAACTTTAGGTGTTTTCCAGGATCCTGATTTGACAAGAAACACCGATCCGGTCAAAATAATGGACTTTTCTGGGTTGTCATTAATTAGCAGCACAGAAAATGTACTGGGATGTAGTTCAAACAGTATTGAGTTAGGTAGTACGGCAGTAAATAGTGCCGCAGTAAGCAGTACCGCAGTAAAAAGTACGGCAGAACAAAGCAGGGTACGCTTTCATAATGATTTGCAGCCGGTAGTTTTAAAAAACTATCCAATTGTGCAGCAAGCTTATGACTGGTGTGTCCAAGCTGGTCTGGATGTCCGTATGACTGGGTCAGGAGCTTGTTTATTTGCTGAATTTGCGCAAATACAACTTGCAAACTTGGCTCACGATAAAATGCTCGCTAAAATGCAGGCTGATTTTAGTGAGTCATTGACAGTAGGTGTGCCGTCTTTCATACAGTCTGTTTCAGTCTGTAATGGTTTATCGGAGCATCCACTGCGTAGTTGGATTTAACGCTCGTTGGGGAGTCGCCAAGCTGGTTAAGGCACCGGATTTTGATTCCGGCATGCGAAGGTTCGAATCCTTCCTCCCCAGCCCGAATACGTGTCAAGCTGTTGAACTGATCGGTTGCCTCGTTTGAATCGTACTGAACCAGTACTTATGTTTTAAATGCGCACGGTCTTCAAGTTCAGCAGCTTTTTTGTTCCACATCTGGTTTCTTACTGTCTGCGATTGCCCCCACCATGGCCAATGATAGTTTCATGATCTTTACCGGTACAGCCAATACACGGCTGGCCGTCGATGTGGTTAACCATCTCGATATGTCTCTTGGAAAAATGTCCGTCGGACGCTTTTCAGATGGAGAGGTCTCGGTCGAAATCAATGAGAACGTCCGCGGTAAAGACGTCTTTGTGTTGCAACCGACCTGTGTCCCGACCAATGACAATCTGATGGAAGTCATGGTAATGGTCGATGCCTTGCGTCGCGCTTCTGCCGGACGAATCACAGCTGCTATTCCTTATTTTGGCTATGCCCGCCAGGATCGTCGTCCCCGCTCCGCACGTGTCGCGATTACCGCCAAGGTCGTCGCCAACATGCTGCAGGTCGCTGGTGTAGACCGCGTCCTGACGATGGATTTGCATGCAGACCAGATCCAGGGATTCTTTGATATCCCTGTAGATAATATTTATGCCGGTCCGATTTTGCTGGGCGATATCTGGCGCCGTAACTTGACTAATCTGGTTGTTGTCTCGCCAGATATTGGCGGTGTTGTGCGAGCCCGTGCGCTCGCTAAACAGCTCGAAGCCGACCTCGCCATTATCGACAAACGTCGTCCACGCGCCAATGTCTCAGAAGTCATGAACATCATTGGTGATGTGGATGGTCGGACCTGTCTGATCATGGATGACATGGTCGATACGGCTGGTACGCTTTGCAAGGCAGCTCAGGCGCTGAAAGAACGTGGTGCAGGCTCGGTATATGCCTATTGCACCCATGCGGTTCTGTCTGGCGGCGCGATCGAAAGAATCGATGCCTCCGAGCTCGATGAGCTGGTGGTGACCGATACGATTCCGCTCTCAGAGGCAGGACGTGCTTGCGGCAAAATCCGTCAGCTATCATGCGCAGCCTTGTTGGGCGAAACCATCCTGCGTATTTCAAATGCAGAATCCGTCAGCTCGCTGTTTGTTGACTGAGTATTAAGAATTCTGTCCTCTGCGGGAATGTTCGCATGGGACAACAAATTTACAAGTCACTGGTCGCGGTGATCTGTAAAACCACCCTCTGGTGTCAGAGCGTGTAAAACCGGGCCTCAATGGCCTATATTGGAGTACTTCAATGCAATTCAATGCAACCCCACGCAGCGTACAGGGAACGAGTGCGAGCCGCCGCCTGCGCCGTGCGAGCCTGATTCCCGCCATCGTTTACGGTGGTGCTGACAAGCCCGTCAATGTCGAGCTCGACCACAACGAAATTTATCACGCACTGCGTAAAGAACAATTTCACTCATCCATTCTTGAGATGCAACTTGAAGGCAAAAGCCATCAGGTATTGCTGCGCTCAGTGCAGTGGCACCCCTACAAACAACTCGTGATGCACGTTGACTTTCAACGCGTGGATGCGAACTCGATTCTGCACACTAAAGTGCCTTTGCACTTTATCAATGCTGATATCTCGCCAGCAGTGAAACTGTCTGCTGCGATCATCTCGCATGTGTTTACTGAACTCGAAGTCGCTTGTCTGCCAGTCAACTTGCCACAGTTCATCGAAGTCGACCTGAGCAAGTTGCTCGGTGGCGAATCGATTCACCTGGCCGATATCAAGTTGCCTAAAGGCGTGAGCTTTGTGGCACACCGTGGTGATCCAAACCCAGCGCTGGCAACAGCAATCGTCAAAGGCGGCCCCGCTGACGATGCAGCTGCTACACCTGCAGCCTAAGCAGGACTGACGGGGTACAAGATGGTGCGACGCGAGCTAGGTCGCACTTTCTGAGTCCCTCGTCTGTTGTGCACCAGGCCCCATCCACGCTTTGCGTCGATGGGGCTTTTGCTTTCTAATCGAGCCATGTCCAATATACCGATCAAACTCATTGTTGGCCTGGGGAATCCAGGCCCGGATTACGAACGTACACGTCACAATGCCGGCTTTTGGCTCGTTGACGAAATCGCAAATGATCTGCGCAGTAGTTTTACCCACGAGAAGGCCTTTGCAGGCATGGTGGCCAAGGCGCGCGTCAACAGCGAGCAGGTTGTACTGGCCAAGCCCCTGACCTATATGAATCGCTCAGGTCAATGCGTGGGTGCTCTGGCCCGCTTTTATAAAATTGCCCCTGAGTCGGTGCTGGTCTTGCATGACGAATTGGATCTCATGCCAGGCCAGGTCAAGGTCAAGCAAGGCGGCGGACATGCGGGACACAATGGACTCAAAGATATTCAGGCGGCACTGGGTGGTCCGGGCTTTTGGCGCTTGCGGATCGGAATTGGTCATCCGCGCACATTGAATTTACAGCAAGAGGTTGCGGATTTTGTTCTGCATCAGCCTCGGCGTGAAGAGCAGGCACAAATCGATGCCGCAGTGACACGCTGTCGCGCGGTGATCCCGCTATTCCTCGCAGGCGATTTTGTGCGTGCCACTGAACAGCTTCATCGCGACAATCCTGCATGAAGGAACTGAGCTTTCGTGAGGAAGTGCGTCAGTGCCTGCGCTTTATCCGGCATCCCGTGCTTAAGCGCCAATTGCCGCATACCCCGCCGATTGCTGGCTGGTTAGCGGACTGGTTGCCGGCGCTGCGCTGGCAAAGACTACTCGCGTGGGCCGCGATGCTCTGGGTGCTTAATATTGTGGCACTGGGGCCGTTTGTACTTGCGGTCTTTGAAATGTCGGGGGCGACACATCGCGTCAACGTGAACGATCTGCCCTGGCTGCAAGCTATTCTGTGGGGACCGATTGTCGAAGAGTTGTTATTTAGGTTTGGTCTGAGGCGACCCCTGCAGGCGGTGTGGGTGATCCCGTCGATGATTCTGGTATTGCTCAACGGGTTGGTCTGGTGGTCGAGCACTTTGCTCGCCGCCACAATTGGCCTGATCTGGTGGTCGAGCGCTGCCTCTGCAGGACCGGGTGACTGGTCATGGATGTGGTTGCGTCGCTATCGTTCCCTGTTTCCGTATGCCTTTCATGCGATCGCAATCGCCTTTGCTGCTGTACATATCCGCAATTTCGTTTTTACCGAAATTGAGTGGTGGATGATGGTCGTGCTCGTAGCCCCGCAATGGGTAACCGGACTCGTTTTGGGCTGGATGCGCGTCGAGCGGGGCGTCGGCAGCTCTATGGTGTTGCATGGGCTCTTCAACACGGGTCCGCTGTGCCTGGCCTGGTTGGCCTTGCATTTTGTTGGCGATATCTGAGGGTTAAGTGCTCAGGGAAGACTCCGCCATCAGCCGGAGTTGACGCTTGAGGACCTTGCCAATTTCGCTTCTGGGCAGACTGGATACAAACTGAACGCCTGAAAGTCGTTGCGTTTTACCGACTCGGGCATTTAGCCAGGTCATCAGGTCCTCTTCGTTGATGGTAGCGTCCGGGCGCAGGACCACAAAAGCCAACGGTGTTTCGCCCCATTGTCTGGAAGTCACGCCTACGACAGCAGACTCGCGTACCTCGGGGTGTTGGGCGAGCTCGGCCTCCAGATCACTTGGATAAATGTTAAAGCCACCAGAGATCACCATGTCCTTGATCCGGTCGGACAGGATGAGAAATCCGTCTGCGTCATAGCGGCCAATGTCACCCGTGCGAATGAATCGTTTGCCTGTTGGATCGAACCATTCCACTTCACGCGTTTTTTCGGGCAGGCCGTAATACCCCTGCATCATTGCGGCTGAGCTGCCGACGATTTCACCCGTCTCACCCTGAGGGACTTCTTTGCCCTGGGTATCGATCAGCCGAATGTCGTGGCCACTCGCTGGACGACCAATGGTGTGCAGCTTGTCAGGGTAGTTGTGTGCTTCGAGCTCGCAGCGCCCACCGCCCTCGGTCATGCCATAGACCTCGGTTAGTTTGCCCGGCCAGCGACGCAGTACGTCAGCTTTAAGAGCCGCACTGAACGGGGCGCTCGTTGAAAACTTGGCCTGAAAGGAGGAGAGGTCAAAAGAATCAAAGCTCGGCTCGTCCATCAGGCGCTGATATTGCACAGGGACCAGAATCGTGTGGGTGACGCGATGGTTCTGCGCTAATTCGAGATAACCGCGTGTATCGAATTTGCTCATCATGATGATCGTGGCGCCGAGCGCAAGCGATGGTAAAAATGCCACCAGTGTTGTATTCGAGTAGAGCGGTGTCGCGGTCAGCAGGATGGAATCTGGTCCATAACCGTTCGTCGCTGCGCGCTGAATATGCGCCCAGCGCATGGAGCTGGGATGAACAATGCCTTTTGGGGTGCCAGTCGTACCCGAGGAGTAAATCAAATTGAAGGGCCAGTGCGGCTCAATCTGGACGTCCTGGGGCGTAGTCATACCATCCACCCAGTGATTCCAGCTCTGTGGTTGTATGGCTATGGAATCATCAGTAGATCCCGCGTCAAAGGACGCTTCCTTTAGCGTGCCAGGCGCGACAGCGGGTTGCCAGTGTGACTGGACGTCTCGGTCCGTAAATAACCATTTGGCACCGGAATTCAGCAGCATCCCGTTCAGATTCTCAGCTGTGGCCGAAGGAGGGAGCGGGGCGACCAGGACGCCCGCACGTAAACACCCCAGGAACAGGGCAACATATTCAATCGATGTGCCAGCACAAATTGCGACAACATCTCCGGGGAGGGCACCGTCACGCTGCAGACTCGCTGCGACCTTGTTCATTTGCTGCGCAAGCTCACCGTAGCTGATAGAGGCGTCATCACATCTTAGCGCTGGATGGTCTGGACGCTGGGCAGCAGAAAAGCTGACCATTTCAGGGAGCGTGCCAAAGGGGCGTGCGAGCAGATCGGAGAGGTTCATGCGGTCAGAAATCCCAGGGTTGCAGTCAGGAGGGTCAGAACGGTTAAAATCATATTCTATTCAGCTGAATTTAACCTCAGCATCAATTTGAAGTATTTCACTTAAAGACTCTCGGGATTCTCATGGCTCTGCAATGTGGCATCGTTGGTTTGCCCAACGTCGGCAAATCGACTTTATTCAACGCCCTCACCAAAGCTGGTATCGCAGCTGAAAACTATCCTTTTTGCACGATTGAGCCAAACGTGGGCATCGTTGAGGTCCCTGATCCGCGACTGGATGCACTCGCAGAGATTGTGCATCCAGAGCGTATTCAGCATGCTGTGGTCGAGTTCGTGGATATCGCAGGTCTTGTTGCCGGAGCGAGCCAGGGCGAAGGGCTGGGTAACCAGTTCCTCTCCCACATTCGCGAGACCAATGCGATCGTCAACGTCGTGCGTTGTTTTGAAGACGACAATGTGATCCACGTCGCAGGTCGTGTAGACCCGATTTCGGATATCGAAGTCATCGAGACTGAACTCGCGCTCGCAGATATGCAGACCGCCGAAAAAGCCCTGCACCGCTATCAAAAGACCGCGCGCTCGGGTGACAAGGATGCCCAAAAGGTCGTCGCGCTGCTCGAAAAGTGCATTGTGCAACTCGATCTGGCTCAGCCGATCCGTGCGCTGGATTTTTCGGCCGAAGAGTTCGCACTGATTGCGCCACTCTGTTTTATTACCGCCAAGCCCGCCATGTATGTTGGTAACGTCAGCGATCATGGCTTTACCAACAATCCCATGCTTGACCGCCTGATGGAATATGCAGCAGCGCGTAATGCGCCTGTCGTCGCAATCTGTGCCTCGATTGAATCCGAGATCGCAGACTTGTCTGACGAAGACAAAAAAGAATTCCTCGATGACATGGGCATGACTGAACCTGGTCTCGATCGTTTGATTCGCGGCGCTTATAAGTTGTTGGGACTGCAAACGTACTTCACTGCAGGCGTCAAAGAAGTTCGTGCCTGGACTGTCGCCATTGGCGCCACCGGCCCGCAGGCTGCAGGCGTGATTCATACCGACTTTGAGCGTGGTTACATTCGCGCCCAGACAATTGCCTTCGAAGACTTCATCAAATTCAAAGGCGAGCAAGGCGCAAAAGAAGCCGGCAAGATGCGCGCCGAAGGTAAGGAATACATCGTAAAAGATGGTGACGTGATGAATTTCTTGTTTAACGTTTAAGCAAGAGATCGGAGTTAGATAGTTTTTGACGGATTGTAAAAACTCCGTAAAGACTTTATCTAATAGTGCACGTCGTTTAGTAATTATTATTCTCGACCCCAAGAAGCTCTTGGGGTGTAAGAACGAAATTGGCAAATCAGTTTGGCAACTAACTGGGGACCCTTACACTAGTTAGTACTCAATCAAAGTGATTTTCAATGAGCGATTTCGATCATAAATGGCAGCGCGACGTCAAACAAAAAAGAGCTGACGATGCGATCAAGGCAATTGGCGAAGCCGCAGTCGTGCTCAGCCAGGAGGGCCGTCTGGATTTACTGACAACGCGTACGGTTTCTGAGTTTTCTGGATATTCAGTAGGAACGATATATCGCTATTTTGAGCGATTTGAAGATATTTTCATCAATTTGTTCCTCAAGCGCCGGCTGGATACGATCTCGGAGCTCGTTGTCATGATTGATCGGCATCCCCCGGCTGCAAGGATCGATGTATTGCTATCTGCGATCGTCGAGAAAATGATCCACGAACTCGCACGCCCTCATCCTAAAGTTCTTAAATGGATCCTTCGCCAATTTTTCAAACATGCGAATGAGCCAGAAAAAATAAATGTCATTATTGATATTCTTGTGTTGCCGTTGATTGCAGCAGCACAACGTGATGAGTCGGGGAGTTTTCGACTGTTGGCTGAGGATGAGCTCCGTCTGATTCTCAGAGCAAGTCAGGCGATGGTCCGCAGTCCTTTTTTTGAGCAAGATCCGATCGCAGGCTCAAAAATGCATATTGAATTCGTGACAAACGAAACCATCAGATTGCTCTCAAACATGAGCAATGATTCAGATAAAAAATAAAAAAATTGAAATACGCATGTATATCAATGCCTTAGGGGTTGTGGTTCGCATTGAAATACATGAGCGCCCACGCACGCTCCCCGACAGATAATTAATTTGTTCCTATCCCGCAATATTCAACATCCCTGATCAATAAGAGGCGCTGCCTGAGCAAATCTCAGGTGGGCTGTATTGATCTGTTTACGAGCTGTGGTGACGGTCAAGGATCAATCGGCTTGATCCGGCCCTCACTATTACGCATAAACATACTTTGGCGCGCAAATGAGATCCAGAAAATTACGTGTAAAAAAAAGCAATAAAGCCATTCAAATCAAGCAAGGCTTTCACACGTATTTGCCTGTGCTTGCTGTCGGTGCGGGGTTGATTGGTGGATATTTTCCGCAGGCTTATGCAACCCCTGCGACTGTTTGCTCAGCATCGATCAGTACTTCGGTAGGACATTGCACAATATCCGGCTCCATTAGTTCAATCTCTATCACTAACAGTGGCACGATTTCGGGGGGTAACACAGGGATTAGCAACTCGGGTACCATCAATACACTAACTAACAGTGGCATGATTTCGGGGGGTAACACAGGGATTAACAACTCGGGTACCATCAATACACTAACTAATAGTGGAACGATATCAGGTGGAGGTGGAGGCTTAGGTTTTTTCAATAGTGGCTTAATCGTTTCTCTGACTAACAGCGGCACGATAACGGCCGATAACATCGCCCTTATAAACTTAAGCACAATCGGTACACTCACAAACACCGGCGCGATCATTGCTGGGAGTTTTGGAATTTATATCACCAATGGCCAAGTAAATACGCTAATTAACACTGGGACTGTCTCAGCTAGTACCTCTGGAATTTATTTCGACAATAGCCCAATCGGTACGCTCACCAATAGTGGCACGATCCTGTCCAATAAATATGGTATTAGAAACTTTATTGATCAAAACGCAGCACCTATTGGACTAATCGGTACACTTATAAATAGTGGGAAGATTTCTGGCGGAGATGGCACAGGTATTTATAATCAAAATGGCGTAATCAGCACGCTGACGAACACCGGTACTATTTTGGGCAATACCTACGGTATTAATAATAGTGGAACGATCAGATCGTTGAACAATGCTCAGGGCGGGACAGTTGTCGGCCAGGGCGGGACACTTGTCAGCATTACACCGTTGAAATATAACGGAGTATTACCTAACAATTACAAGGTGATAGTTACCACGAATGACAGCTTTGGTCAGTTGGCACTGACGAACCCAACGGGTTTGATGACGTTCGGCGTCTCCACGATCGCGAGTGCAGTGACTGCTGGTACCTTGTTCGGTGTTCTAAGCGGTGTCAGTAGTGCCGCGTTAATCTCTACATTGAGTCCTGGCTGGAGTGCGGGCACAATCGGAGGAACATCTGGTGCGTATTTGTGGACATTGATGCCCGAGGTGGGGACGCCGACGACTTATGATCTGATTGTATGTGTTGGTAGCTGCCCAAGTGGAGGTGGAGGTAGTAACAGTGGAAGTAGTAGTGGCAGCAGCGGTTCAACTAGCAGCACAACCGGTAGCACGAATACTTCCGCACCAGTTCCGACCAATGGTAACGGTCCGGTCACTACCGTCTTGAGTGCAAGATAAGATCTTTGCAGATTAAAGCTTGACGTTCCAGGGCAGCAATTCGTCGATGCGATTGACCGGATGATCAGCGATGACCGTCAGCACGTGGC
>Ga0316225_1000320_pt1 | contig 63024 bp, 50 predicted proteins | sample TBH18015metaG_FD_206010 | JGI IMG/M metagenome (GOLD analysis project Ga0316225, IMG submission 206010) | Freshwater microbial communities from Trout Bog Lake, Wisconsin, USA - TBH18015 | ecosystem: Environmental > Aquatic > Freshwater > Lake > Hypolimnion/Profundal zone | place: USA: Wisconsin... | reverse complement strand
TCTATCGACTGCCTGGTCATGACTACTCACGAACGCATGCAGCTCATGTATTCGCACCGGGAGGCGGACCAGGTGCCGGTTACGGACGGTCCTTGGACTTCCACTCTGACGCGCTGGCGCAAAGAAGGACTGCCGGACGACGTGGACTACGCTGATTATTTCGAACTCGATCGCTTCGTCAGCATAGGAGCGGACAACAGTCCGCGTTATCCGACCCGCAACGTGGAGGAAAGCGATGAATGGGTCGTTAACGCCACAAGCTGGGGCGCTGTGCGCCGGGATTGGAAGCACCACGGCGGCGTACCTGAGTACTTGAGTTTCACTGTCACCACGCCGGACGCCTGGAGGGAAGCCAAGGCCCGCATACAACCCGATCGCGACCGGGTTGATTGGAAGCGACTGGAAGCCAATTACGCCAAGTGGCGCCAAGCCGGCGCCTGGATCTCCGCCGGCTTCTGGTTCGGCTTCGACATCACCCATTCCCATTTCGTCGGCACCGATCGCCTCCTCATGGCCATGGCCACCGATCCCGAATGGGTCGTCGACATGTTCAATCACGAACTGGATCTGGATTTGGCCCTCTTCCAGATGGTCTGGGACGCCGGCTACCACTTCGACGCCATCAGTTGGCCCGATGACATGGGCTACAAGCTCCACCCATTCTTCTCCTTGGACATGTACCGCGAACTTCTCAAGCCGGTACACGCCCGTGCTTGCGACTGGGCCCGCGCCCGAGGGGTCAAGGTACATCTCCATTCCTGCGGCGACATCCGCATCCTGGTCCCGGACCTGATCGAGATCGGGGTGGACATGCTCAATCCCATCGAGATGAAGGCCGGCATGGGCCCGGCCACGCTCAAACGCCAATACGGCGACCAACTGGCCTTCCACGGCGGCTTAAACGCAGCGCTGTGCGACAAGCCGGAACAACTATGGGAACAGATGCGGGCGACCATACCCACCATGAAGGCTGGCGGTGGCTACGTGGCCAGCTCCGATCACTCCGTGCCCGATTCTGTCAGTTTCGCCCAGTTCGGAGAATTTGTGCGCCTGGCAAAAACACTCGGAACCTATTAGACGTTGCTGCAAAATGATCCATGAACGAATATCCCCGTAGCGTCGGACCGGCAGACGAAGAGGGGGAAAATGTCTCCGCATCCCCGTTTCAGTTTCACACGTACTGTTTCCCCACCACGGGCGCCACTGCCGTCCGGACAGCGCTCCGCACCGATGCCGCCAGCCCCGCCGGGTCCAAACCCACCTCGGCAAGTTGCTCCTTGCGGGTGGCGTGGGCAATAAGGCGGTCTGGCATGCCCAGTCGTACCACCGACGCTGTGGGCAGACGGTGGGCGACGGCGTGCTCCAGAACGGCGCTGCCGAAACCGTTCTGCAGGCAATGGTCCTCGACCGTCAAGACCGGATGGCCATCGCGCAGGACACGGCTGAGCATGTCGCCATCAAGCGGCTTGCAGAAACGGGCATCCACCACCTCGATGTTTATCCCCTCGCAGCTTAAGGCATCGGCGGCGGCCATGACGTTTTCGGCCAGGGCCCCATAGACGATTATGGTGGCGTCCGGACCCTCGCGCAGCACGCGGGCGCAGCCCACCTGCCATTCCTGGCAGGAGGCGGGACGCAAATCATCGGCGATCACATTCTGGAAATCCTGGGAAGGCACGTAATCGCGCGGATACCTCAGGGCGCTGGCGCTGCCCAGGCTAAGGGCCAACCGCAAAGCGCGGTTGAGTTCCGCCTCATCGCTGGGGGCCATCAAGACCATCCCCGGCAGCGGACGCAGGAAGGCTTGATCCATGAAGCCATGATGCACCGCCCCATCGTCGCCAACGTAGCCGGCGCGATCCATGCAGATGACCACCGGCAGATCGTTCAAGACGATCTCCTGCCATATCTGGTCGAAAGCGCGCTGGGTGAACGTGGAATAGACCGCGGCGAACGGCCGCATGCCGGCCTTGGCCAGGCCGGCGGCCATGGCGGCCAGGTGGCTCTCGCAAATGCCGGTGTCGATGTAACGCTCGGGAAACAGCGGCTCGAACTTGGCCAGGCCGGTGCCATCGGCCATAGCAGCGGTCATGGCTACCACACGCTGATCGGCCCTGGCCAGGGCGATCATGGCATCGCCGAAGGCACTGGTCCAGGTCTTGCCTACGCCCTTGTGCATAGTAACCCGGCAGCCCTCGACCTGGAACGCCGCTGGACTGTGAAACTTGGTCGGCTCGTTGGCGGCCAGTTCATAGCCGTTGCCCTTGACGGTCTTCACATGCAGCAGCATGGGGGCCGGAACGTGCTTGAGTTCCCCCAGCATATTGATCAGCCCCGGCAGGTCGTGGCCGTCCAGGGGACCCATGTACTTGACGCCCAGGGCCTCGAATATCTGCCCCGGCCACATCGCCGACTTGACGCCCTCCTTCAGATGATGCCAAACGGACTCGATGGTGTGACTGACGCCACTGGGCAAACGCCCCACAACCCGCTCGGCCAGGCGTTTGGCTTCGTCATAAGTGGTGCTGACGCGCACGCGATCCAGGTATTGGGAAAACGCCCCCTGCGGTTTGCTGATGCTCATGCCATTGTCGTTGAGCACGATCAGCAGACGCCGGCGCAAAGTCCCGGCGCCATTGAGCCCCTCGAAAGCCAAACCATTGACGATGGAGCCATCGCCAACCACCGCAACAATATGGCTGTCACGCTTGAGCATGGCATCGCCGCGGGCCAGACCAACGGCGGTACTGATCGCCGTGCCGGCATGACCTACAGCAAATTGGTCATAAGGCGATTCGGCAGGATTGGGAAAACCGCTGATATGCCCCTTGCGGCGAAGATGTTCAAAATCACCGGCGCGCCCGGTCAGCATCTTGTGGGCGTAACTTTGGTGGCCAACGTCAAAAAGGAGCCTGTCAGGACCTTTAGGGTATGGTCCCAAGTCGTAAACGTAATGGAGGGCAATCGTTAACTCGACGACACCCAGGTTGCTTGCCAGGTGACCGCCGTTCTTCGAAACAGCATCGACAATACTGGTACGCAGTTCCCCGGCGAGCTGCTTGAGATCATCCATGGAGAGCTTGCGCAGGTCGGCAGGGGTCCGGATCGTGTTGAGCAAAGACATTACCTAACTCTCCAGCCAGACAGCGGATACAAGCGGTCTCCAAAGGCCAGGCCATCGGTCCATATCTGGCGCAATTTTTCAGTCATACGTTTGCGGCTATCCGCAGTTGTCGTTCGGTCGCCACTTCTTCAATGTGACCAACTACATAAAGTTTAGTGATCTCTTAATATATGTCCACTTCGACATACCGCATGGAACGGTAATCTCCATCCACAAGTTCAGTTATGCCGTTGCACGACAAACTTGGCCAAAGTTGTCAGTGCAGCGGTCTTCTGGCTCAATGGCGCGATTGCTAATAAGGCTTTCTGGAGTTCTTCTTCGGCCTGCCGGCGACTTTGCTCCAAGCCAATCAAGACAGGATATGTGTTCTTACCCTTTGCCTGGTCTTTGTTTACAGCTTTTCCGAGTTGTTCGGCCGTGGAGGTAACATCCAGAATGTCGTCAATGATTTGAAATGCCAGACCCAAGTGAGATCCAAACTCAGTTACTGCCGACAACGCCGCAGACGTCGCGCCAGCCGCAATGGCGCCTAGGCGGCATGCGGACGTCAATAAGGCTCCGGTCTTAAGGCGATGTAAACGCTGCAAGTCTTTGAGCGACAAAGAGTTGTTCTCGCCATCCATGTCCAGAACCTGGCCCCCAATCATGCCTTGTGGACCAGAAGCACCAGCTAATTCACCAATCAACGCTGGCACCAATGCTGCCTCTGCGTCGGTGGCGATAACCTCGAAAGCCATGGTGGTCATGGCATCGCCGGCCAGAATGGCCATAGCTTGGCCGAAGACTTTATGATTTGTGGGGCGGCCACGACGAAAATCGTCATTGTCCATAGCGGGCAGGTCATCGTGGACTAAACTGAAGGTGTGTATCAGTTCGATTGCCGCCGCAGCCGCCAGGGCTGATTGATTGGCCAACCCGGCCACGTACGGCGCCTGACCACAAACTGCGGCACACTCCAGCACCAGCGTCGGGCGCAGGCGTTTGCCCCCTGCCATCAGGCTGTATTCCACCGCCTCCAGCAAACGTGGCGGAGCAATGGGATAGCGTGTAAGTATCTGGCGGAAATAGGCGATGACCAACCGGCCATCGCGATCAAGAATTACTGAGGCATCCTCACAGGGAGGCGGATTTGTTGACATGGCAACGGGGCCGGCTTGGGGGGAACGACGCGATGGGGGTTTTGTATTTGCGGAACTCACGATACTTCAGACTTCCTCCACTGCTGAACCGGCGGCGCCGTCCTGTGGCATGGGCGTAACTTTAAGGGAGCCGTCTTCGCCTTGGGAAAGCATTTCGATCTGCTTTTCGGCGCTGTTGAGCACCTGCCGGCAATGCTGAATCAGAAATGTCCCCCGCTCATACTTGGTCAGGCTCTGTTCCAGGCCCACCGCCCCACCCTCGATTTCGCCCAGAATGGCCTCCAATTCGGAGAGCGCATCTTCGAAATTCTTCGGCGCCGGTTGATTTTTCTTAGCCATGACAAAAACCATTATAGAGAAAAAAATCGTAGGCGGAAGACCGAAGGCGGAAGAAAAGACCGGAAACGGCAGGAACACGGGGCCCGTTCAGAGTTTTATCATCCTACTTCTTGAATCCTGATTTCTTGACCTGACAAGCCTCAATTCTTAGCATTGTATTCCGTGCCTCTCCTGCAAATTACCAGTCACGAACTGCCCATCTTCGTCTGGTCGGGCGTGCTCATAGTCGTCTTATTAATAGGCTTTCTGGCCGTGCAGAGAATTCGCGATTGGGTACACGTCAAGGATGCTCCCGAAGAACACATAGCGACCGGATTCACGCTCAGTGACCTGCGTCAAATGCATCGCGATGGCAAGATCAGCGACGAGGAGTTCAGCAGGGCCAGAGATCGGATCATCGCCGCCGCTAAGAAAGCCCATGCTATAGGCGAAAAACGAGATACGAGGGGCGCAGGGAGAAAAGAAGAAGGCCCAAGTCGGGACGAAAAGCCCGGAATCTGACCAATAGGGCCGAATGAACATCCTGCGGCTAAGGCGCAAGCATTCATTGTTTACCGTTCAGCTTGCCCCTTTTTCCACATTATTGGCTTTCGCTCAATACATCCGCAGCATACAATTTTACTTTGAGTGAAGGATTTGATGTTCCATATATCAAGTCCGCCCCGGTATTTATTCGATATTGTAGGGAAGCGGGAGTTGGTTGGACCGGACTTGTGGCGCCGACGCTTACCGCCTCCGAGATAAGGTTTTTTCAGAAAGAGTAAGGCCAGCCGATGCCCAATGGGAATCGCACCGGCAGTGGTAGCGGCGGGAGTGGCAACCCGCCGCCCAGCGGAAACAATTCGAGTTTCACCAATCCGCCCGGCGGATTTCGAGGACGACGCGTGACCACCTGTAGCTTTTGCGGAAAATCTTCGCGTGACGTTGGTCCCATGGTTGAAGGGCCTTCCGACGTCTACATATGCGCCAACTGCGTCGACCTGGCCCACAACATCATCCGTCAGGAAAAACGCAAGTCCACCACCACCCAGCCCCTGTTCACCTCCATCCCCAGCCCCCGCCAGGTCAAAGAATTTCTCGACCAGTATGTTATCGGACAGGACTACGCCAAAAAAAGCCTGGCGGTCGCGGTCCACAATCATTACAAACGCCTGACTATTGCCGAGCCCGGCAGCACCTCCGGCGGCAACAACCCAACCTCCGCCTCCGCCGCGACCGAAACCAAGAATCCTGATGACGTGGAGATCGATAAAACCAACGTCCTGCTTATCGGACCCACCGGCAGCGGCAAGACTCTTCTGGCCAAGACCCTGGCCAGGGTTCTCAACGTCCCCTTCGCCATCGGCGACGCCACCACTCTGACCGAGGCCGGCTATGTGGGCGAGGACGTGGAGAACATACTCCTCAAGCTCCTCCAGAACGCCGATTACGACCTCGACGCCGCCCAGCGCGGCATCATATACATTGACGAAATCGACAAGATCGGCAAGACCTCGGGCAACGTCTCGATCACCCGCGATGTTTCCGGCGAAGGCGTGCAGCAGGCGCTCTTGAAGATGCTGGAAGGCACCGTCGCCAATATTCCCCCCCAGGGCGGCCGCAAACATCCCGAGCAACAGTACATTCAGATGGATACCACCCAGATACTCTTCATCTGCGGCGGAACCTTCGTCGGACTGGAAGACATCATCCGCAAACGCCTGGGCAAGCGCCAGATCGGATTCAATTCCGAAAATTCACCGGCCCAGACCATCCACGACCGCGCCGGCATCCTCTGCCAGGTGCAGCCGGAGGATCTCATCGAATTCGGCATGATTCCCGAGTTCGTTGGCCGCATGCCCCTGGCGGCGACCCTCGATCCCCTGGATATCCGCACTCTGATCTCAATCCTCACCCAGCCCCGCAACGCCCTGATCAAGCAATATCAAAAGTTTTTCCGCATGGAAGGCAGCGATGTCGAGTTCACCCCCGGCGCCCTGGACATGATCGCCCGCCGGGCCCTGAAACGCGACACCGGCGCCCGGGCTCTGCGGGCGGTATGCGAAGAGATCATGCTCGATCTGATGTACAAACTGCCCGATGCCCCCCAGGGCCGGAAATACGTCATCAACGAGGATATCGTCGAAGGCCGCCAGCACCTTTTCGAGCTAAAGCCTGAACGCCGCAAAGAATCGGCGTGATCGGTTTATAGCTATCTCAAAGACTCCGCACCATCAGCCCCCTTCATCTCCCAGTATCGGAAGCTGTACGCCTACGCTCCTATCCCTCCCATCATCCAGCCCCGGCGCTGACCCGATATATTCATCATCGATCCGCCGTACGTTGCGCCGCGGCGGATTCGCGTTGGCCACCATATCCGGCGAATCACCGCCATCGTGACGACGAAGCACATGGTAATACTGGTCCCGCTGCGCCGGCACGAATCCGCTTTCCCGTATCAGTCGGCAGATTTGCCGTTCATTGAGCTTGTAGGTCGTCCCGGCGGCGCTGACCACGTTCTCCTCCATCATCACACTCCCCATGTCATTGGCTCCAAAGAACAGGGCAAGTTGTCCAATCTTCGGTCCCATGGTCACCCAACTGCTCTGCAACGACGGGATGTTATCCAGAAAAATCCTGGCGATGGCCAGCGTGCGCAAGTATTCATCGGCCCCCGCCATCCGTACCACCCGCCCATGCAGTATGTCCGCATTGGTCGAATCATCAAACGGCCCATAGGTCGCTTCATCCCACTCCCTCGCCCTGCCCAACGGCGTGTTCTCTCTCTGGAATGGCCAGTGAATGAACGCGGTGTACGAACCTGGCCGGGGCCGCTGCCCGTCATCTTTGCCCAGCATCGACTTGGCAAACGCACCTGGCCATCGCCGCCGTATCTTTTCCAAAACCGCCGCATACCCCCTTTGCCCCTCCCCCGCTACGCCGGGGCAGGGTAGGAGTACGGACCGGGAACCTCCGGTTATCGGCGCACGCAATCCGATGGCGTAATCCTGCATATCCCGCAGCGCCGACATGTGCTCGATGCGTTCCCGAACAAACTCGATGTGTCCAATGAGCATGGTGCAGCTTGTGCTCATACCTTCCTCGTGGGCCACGCGCATCACCCGCAGCCAGTCTTCCCCGCCGCACTTGCCCAGGCCAATGCGCTGCCGCACCCGTGGCGCGAAGATTTCCCCCCCGCCGCCGGGAATCGTATCCAGACCCGCCGCTCGGAACCGCCGGATGATCTGCCGCACGTCCATGGCGAAAAAACGCTCGAATTCCACGAACTCCGGCGGTGAAAACGCGTGAATATGCACTCCGGGAAACTTCCCCTTGATGTACCGCAACAGGTCCTCGTAGTACTCGATGGGCAGCGCATCGTTCATACCCCCCTGCATCAGCACCTGTGTCCCATTGATGGCCACCAACTCGGCGATCTTCTGGCCGATTTGCTCATGGCCCAAGGTATAGCTGTCGGCATCCTTGTGGTCCCGCCGAAACGCGCAAAACGTGCATTTGGCCGTGCAGATGTTGGTGTAATTTATATTGCGGTCAATGACATAAGTGCGGTAATCCTCCGGATGCAACCGCCCGGCAACCTGCATCGCCCACTGCCCCAGGTCATGCAGCGACGCCGAGTGGTGTAGTTCCAGCGCCTGCTCATCACTAAGCCGCGCCTTGCCGGCGACAACCGCGTCAATATCGAACGAAAGCCTGCTGCCTCGATCCATAATGCACAGAGTTTAGGCCCCAAGCCGGGTTATGGAAAGCGTTTCCTGCTGCCTCTATCTTCTCGTCCTCTTCACTCTAAAGCTCATATATCCCACCTCATTCCCTGTATTCTCCGTAAACCACAAATGTCCATCCGCTCCCGTCGCCACCCCCAGCGGCCCGGAATTCGCTGTAGACAGGCTCCATTCCTGTATAGTTCCATCGCTGTTGAGCCGTCCGATTTTCCCGCCCGTGCCGTTGGTGAACTCGCTGAACCAGATATTCCCATCTGGTCCGGTGGTTACCACCTCCGGCTGCGCCAACGGCGTCGGCACTGGCGTCTCCCGGAATGTCCCGGCGTTTGGGCCCGACAGATAATATTCTCCGATCTTGTCCGCCGTCTGTTCCGCAAAGTACAGGTTGCCATCCGGGCCAGTGGTGATGAGCATCGGCCAACTGTACGCCGTGGGGATTGTGTAGGTGGTGAGTTGTCCAGTGGTTGACAGTCGCCCGATCACATTACCCGAAGACTCGGTAAACCACAGGAATCCATCGGCGCTGGTGATGCCCAAGACAGCGCTGGTGGCCGGGGCCACGTCGTATTCCGTAATCACCCCCAGCGGCGTAATGCAACCGATCTTGTCGGCAGTGCGTTCCGTGAACCACATATTGCCGTCCGGTCCCGCCACGATTGTCACCGGAGCCGCCATGGCGGTGGGAATCTCGTATTCCCTGAACTTACCGTGATAGAAACGTCCCACCCTGTTACCCGTGTGCTCCACAAACCAGATGGCGCCATGGAGGCCGACCGTCAAGCCCGCAGGGTGGCTGTTGGGCGTGGGGATCTGATATTGTGTTATTTGTCCACTGGGCGTGACCTCGCCCAGTTTCCCCGATCCATTTTCACAGAACCACATATTCCCATCCGGACCGGCAACCAAATCCCCCGGTCCGCTGCCAGGGGGCAACGAAAACTCCACGATACTCACCCGCGAGAAAAGCACCCGCCCCTCCAGTTCTTCAGCGATGGCATGCTGCGCATCCTCCGTCCGCCATTGCAAATTATTCCGGGCAAACCAACCCCAGCCGCTAAACATAACGTCTCCGGAGCCAAGGTATTGCATCGCCTGATGCCCTTACCAGGGCATCAGGCGATGCAATACAAGCTAAAAACGTATTCGCAGATACAAGATGCCCTAAGTCTATGTCGAACGGCGTCGGGCGACTACGGTGTTTTTGATAGCGTCGTAAGTCGTTCCGGAAACAATACTTGCTGCAATGTGTTTTCTAGATAACGAAGACTTTAATCACGGGCTACACGGATAATTCAGCCTCGTTTCTTATCCTTGCCATCAGTGAAATCCGTAGACCATTTTTCTCGTCGCTCCAGTTCTATTCCTCCGCATACTCCCCCGAAAATACCTCCGTGGCCGGCCCGGTCATGTAGACGCAGTCATCGGCTTGGCGCCATTCCAGCAACAGATCCCCGCCCGGCAGGTGGGCGGTTATGGTCCGGCCTCCGCGCCCGGTTAGCACCCCGGCGACGCACACGGCACAGGCCCCCGTTCCACAGGCCAGCGTGATGCCGCTGCCGCGTTCCCAGGTGCGCATCCTCACTTCCTGGGCCGACAACACGTTCACCACATGGACATTGATTCTCTGCGGGAAAGCGCGGTGCCGCTCCAGGATGGGGCCGTATTTCTCCAAGGGCACGGCGTCGGCATCGCAGTAGATAACCAAGTGCGGATTGCCCATGGAAACGCACGTCATCTGCCTCATGCCCAATTCCGATCGCATGTGCTCCAACTCCTCGCCCATGCTTTCAGCCAGGGCTTTTTCCACGGAGTAATCCACCACGCGCGCACCATCTCCCAACCCCGCGATGCGCACCGGAATGGCCGCCGCCTCGAGAATCGGCCGCCCCATATTGACGCGAACCGCAGCGACTTTTCCGGCCTGAAGATACAACTCCAGCGTCAGCACCCCCCGCCCCGTCTGAACCTTCATGGGGTTGCTGGCCGTCAATCCATGATCGAACGCGTACTTGGCGACGCAACGCACCCCGTTGCCGCACATCTGCGCCTCGCTGCCATCGGCGTTGAACATGCGCATCCGCACATCGGCCTCGTCCGATCGTTCGATAAGGATCAGTCCGTCTCCGCCGATCCCGAAATGCCGGTCGGAAACCCGCCGGGCCAGCACAGCAGGATCCTTCACGGTTTCCTCGAAACCATTCACATAGACATAGTCATTACCGATACCGTGCATCTTGGTGAAGCGCATGCCTTAATAATATGGCCAAATCCTGGAAACGGAAGTGGAATATCGCCATTGGAGGATACGCCCATGGTTGCCGCGTTGGCGTTAAAACCGCCAGCGTAACCGCCCCAGAGCCTGGGAATCTGAGCGTATACCCTGCGAATTCCTTGGTGAATATCCAAAAATACCGGGTTGCCGTGCCTGAATTAACGGTAAGTACCTATTGGTGAAGGCGGGTCATGGTCGGTAGTCTCGGCGGCGTAAATTTGGGGCTATCTCCGAAGCTGCCAACCATGTAAGCATGGAGACTTGGACCGGGATCGGGAGCGCCGGAAGCAGTGTGCGCAAGTGGATGATCGCCATAAAATGTGATGGCGAGGTCATAATAGATGAAAAATTCCACTGGCGAGCATTGCTTTCGACGTCATCCTGAACTGGCCAACCGTTTGACAAATCCCTACGGCGATGTGATTCCCTGACGAACGGCGTATTTTGTCAGTTCGGCAATGTTATGCAGGTTTAGTTTCTGCATGATGTTCCGGCGGTGGACTTCGACGGTATTCTCGGCAATGTGCAGGCGCGTGGCGATCTGTTTAGAGGTCCGGCCTTCGGCAAGCAGTTGCAAGATTTCCCGTTCCCTGCAACTCAGGACGCCACAAACTCCTTCGCTATCCCCTGGCATCTGGCGCATGCAAGTATCAACCACTGCCCCAGCCACCGCGGAACTGAGATATCTGTGGCCCGAGTTGACGGCGTGGATGGCGCGCACCAACTCATCGCCGGCCTCGGCCTTCACCATGTAACCGGCGGCGCCGGCCTGGAGCATGGCCAGGACGAACTGTTTTTCTCCGTATGCGGACAGGGCAATGACTCTGATTTTGGGGTCAGCGCTGACGATCTGGCGGGTGGCCTCGACACCGTTCAGGTCGGGCATCCCCACATCCATGACGATCACATCGGGAGAGAGTTTCCCGACCAGTTCCAACGCCTGACGCCCGGAGGCGGCCTCGCCGATGACTTCTATGTCCGGTTCGTTCTGGAGAATGGCGCGAAGTCCATCGCGCAGAATGGCGTGATCGTCGACCAGAAGAATAGTAATGCTCATGGGGCCTCTAAGTGGATGCGGCATCGCCGCCAAGCGTGAAGTAGAAGGTGGCCCCGGCACCGGGCGAGGATTCGGCCCAGATGCGGCCGCCATGGCGTTGGATGATGCGCTGGGCGATGGCCAGGCCTATGCCCGGTCCCTCGTATTGGTCGGCGCGGTGCAGACGTTGGAAGACGCCGAACAGTTTTCCCGCATAGCGCATGTCAAACCCGACGCCATTGTCCTTGACAAACAAAACGTCCTGGGAATCCTTGTGCAGACTGCCCACTTCGATGACCGCCGCCTGGCAAGCGCGGGTGAACTTCAGGGCATTGGCCAGCAGGTTGGCGAATACCAGTTTCAGCATGGCGGGATCGGCCATGCATTCAGGCAGGATGCCTATGCGCACCTGGACATCGCGCCCCTGAAGTTCGGAGGAAAAGCTTTCCATGACCTCGGCGACAAGGGTCGTGGGCGTCACAACCCGGCGAACTATCTGCTGGCGGCCGAGGTGCGACATGCTCAACAAGCCATCCACCATAATGGACATGTGGTGAACCTGGTCGCGCACGCGTTTGAGATGTCCCTGGGCCTCCTGGGGCAGGGCCGCCTTGTGCTCCTCGACGAGTATTCGCGAAAATCCGTCGATGGCCCGCAAGGGGGCGCGAAGGTCGTGGGCGACGCTGTAACTGAAGCTTTCCAATTCCTTGTCGGCGAACTCGTACTGGGCGGTGCGCTGGACCACCTGGCGTTCCAATTCGGCGTTGAGCTGGCGAATTTCCTCATCGGCGCGCTGGTGTTCGATAACGCGCCCGGCTTCATTCATCAATAAGCGGAGCAATACTTCGTCCTGGTCGTCGTAGGGTTCTTCCTTATTGGCCACCCCGATCACCGCCATGAGGTGTTTGTCCTCGAAGATGGGCACGTTCATGTGCCGCTTGATTTCCACATGTCCGTGCGGAGTACCCTTCTTGAGCGGATTAGCCGCCGCGTAATCGTTGGTTATGACTGCCTTGCGCTGCCGCACGGCCTCGCCCCATAGTCCGGTAGTAGCCACCGGATAGACCAGAGGCTTATTCTCCATCCGGCAGCGTTCCATGGCCGTTTTGGACCAGGAGTGCATGGTGAGGATGGTTTCATCATCGTTCAAAAAGGCGAGATATCCGATCTGGCTCTTAGTAAACTCAACAGCGGATTCCAGGGCCAGATCAGTGATGTCCTGCAAGGGAGAATCGGTCATTTCCGTCAGGCGCAAGAGGGTGTTGGCCCGTTTCTGGCCCAGAGCCAGTTCCTCCTCGCGCTGTTGCCGGACCGCGATCTGCCGCTGCAGAGAAGCATTGGCCTCGGTGAGTTCGGCGGTCCGTTCCTCGACGCGCCGACTCAGATCGTCGCGGGTCTTGATAATCGCCGTCTGAATCTGACGGCGGCGAATATCCAGCCCGTGCAACAGCCCGGCATTCCACCACACCACAATTAACAGGATAATGATCGTGGATAGCGTGGACAAGGTGATGCCAACTTCCGTTCCATACAATCCCATGCGTTGGCCCAACAACCTCAGCCCACCGAGGACGATGGGTATTCCAATACTGGCCGGCAGCAGGGTCCGCAGCATGACGCCCCCGATGGATACGCTGGTTAGCCTGGCGATTATTTCGTTCTCGGGCCGGGCGCACAATGTGCCAAGGAAGAGCATCGCCAAGGCTACATCGCTAATCAAAGCCGTGGGATAGTCGCCGATCTTGTAGAGGTTGCCGGCATCAAAGACATAACCGACCAGAGCGGCGGCAGCTATGGCGATACCGCCCAACGCCAGCCCGTTGGCGAACCGGCGCCTCCTGAGACCCGAGGTGTCAAGCATGGCCAGGGCCAAACCGGCCAGAAGAAAACAGGCTGCCGCATTGGGCGACATGTGATTGCCCGCCAACACGCCGCGGAACATGACTTGCTCGAGATGCGGGTTCCAGCCGAAACAGTCGCTGATTCGCAGAAGGCCGATGAAGGCGACCGCCAAGGCCGCCGCCTGGGGTAGCCTTCGCCAGGTTCCGGTGCGGCGCGGCGTCTGGAAGAACAAGGCGGCGCCCGCCAGAATGAAGGCCAGAACTGCCGGCAGATTCATCGGTGCAACCCCGTGAGCAATGACTTTAGGAGTTTGATTGCCGACCTGCCAACTCGCCAGAACCAGAGCGCCCAAGGCCATGACGCACAACCCACAGACGCGGGCAATTGCCTGCAGTCGGGAAACTGTGATGACCGGCCGTTGCTCGCCAAGCCCGGGTTCCGCTTCCCGTCGAAGCAGTGTCTGGGCCTCGCGGCGGTGGTGTATGACCAAGGCTACCAGAAACAGCCCGAACGTTCCGGTGGCGACCAGCCAGACCCAGCACTGCCCGACCGCCGCGGTCGCGATGAGGCGTCCTAAAGCAACCATAGGTAAGCGATAGGTCATGATGGTCCGCTCCAGGGCTCAGCCATGGCAAGCCTCTTTACCTAGGGTGAAATAGAACGTCGCCCCATCATCGAGCTGGGATTCGCCCCAGACCCGTCCATCGTGGCGATGGATTATCCTCTGCACCGTCGCCAGGCCAATGCCAGTTCCTTCGTATTCATTGTCTCCATGCAGACGCTGGAACACGCCGAATAATTTATTAACATAACGCATGTCAAACCCGACGCCATTGTCCTTTACAAAAAACACATCGCCGCCATCCCGCTCATCATTGCGGCAACCCACCTCGATAATCGCCGGATCGCGTTTGCGAGTGAACTTGAGGGCATTGGACAGCAGATTCATCAGGACGATCTTGAGCAATCCTGGATCGGCCCAACAATTGGGCAACGATCCGATACGAAACAGGACGCTGCGCCCCTGACGCTGGGTGGCGAGGGTTTGCAGGACTTGTTCGATCAGTGGGGCCGGCGCCACCGTCTGGCGCGTCAACTGTCGTCGGCTGATGTAGGCAAGACTCAGCAGGTCATCCACCAGGTCGGACATCTGCCGGGCCTGCTCGCACACCAGCTTCAGATAGCGCTGGGCCTCGGGAGCCAGGCCAGCGTGATGTTCCTCCATGAGAATGCCGGTGAAGCCGTCGATGGCCCGCAGGGGGGCGCGGAGGTCATGGGCAACGCTGTAGCTGAAGGCCTCCAACTCCTTGTTGGCGGCTTCGTATTGGGCCGTGCGCAGAGCGACACGCACCTCCAATTCAGCGTTGAGGCGACGAATGGCTTCCTCGGCCTGCTTGCGCGGCGTAATGTCGCGGACGATAGTTTCGACGATGGGCTGGTCGGTTTCGCGATCGGCAATTATCAGCGCGTCATGGAGCACCCACTTGTCCTTGCCGCTGAGCGTGCGGAAATGGTACTCGTAAGCGCGAAGTTCACCGTGTTCCCCAAGCCGTTGGCGGATAGTGCCTTCGGGTTCGGTGTAAATCAGGAGATCGTGGAGCCTGCGCCCCACGATCTCCTTGGGGTCATCACCCAGATCTAGAATCCCCGCCAACCCCTTGTTGGCCATGAGAACAACACCGTCCGTGAGCGTGTAGCGATAAACGCCGTCACCGGTGAAATCGAGGAGTCGTTGATAAAGGTCATGCATGATGCAACCGTATCAGGTAACTCGTTCCGCAAGGCGCAGGGAAGCATAGCGTCCAAAATCGCGATAGACGCGGTCATAGGCGGCAGCGCACTTGTTGGATGTCCGGTAGCGTCTGGCGATACCGGCCATGGCCTCCGCGGCGGCAGGAATCGTCGCAAAAGCCCCGGCCCCAGCCGCGGCCAGGATGGCGGCGCCGGCCAGCGAGGCGTGGGGGCAGGACGCCGTGTACGTGGGCAGGCCCAACACGCCGGCCATGATGTCGTTCCATCCTGTATAAGTCGCTCCGCCGCCGGCCAGGCGCACCTGGCGGACGGCCAGGCCCATGGCCTGGAAAACATCGAGAATCTGACGGCTGCGCATGGCGACACCCTCCATGACGGCGCGGACGAGATGGGCGCGGCCGTGGGCCAGGGTCAGACCCAGGAAGCGGGCGGTGGCTTGCGGGTTCCACAGCGGGGCCGCGGCCCCGTCGAGGTAGGGATAGAAGAGCACGCCATCGGCGCCGGGAGGGACGGCCTCCGCCTCCCGCAACACCTGCGGAGAAAGCTTTTCGCCGCCGTTGATGATGCCGCTCAGCCATCGCAGGCTGGCCCCGGCGGTATTCTGAAGGCCCTCGATATTCCAGCGGCCAGGCAGGACATGGGCACAACAGGTAACGCGCATGCGCCGGTCAAAACAAGGGGTTCTGGTGCAGCACATCGGGGCGGCGGCAGTGCCCAGGGAAATAGTGGCCACGCCCTCTTCGATACCGCCGGCCCCCAGAGCCGCGCATTGCTGATCTCCGCCGCCAAGAACCAGGGGCGTGCCCGACAAGAGACCCGTGCTTGCCCCGGCGGCAGCGCTCATGGTCCCGACGATGGTCCCGGATGCGGCAATCCGGGGCAGTTTGCCATGATCGATGCCGCAGACATCGAGAACCAAGGCGCTCCAACCAAGCCTGGCTACGTCAAAAAGCCCGGTAAGGGAAGCACTGGAGAAATCGGTAATGTTATCCACGCCACCCCAGGCCCGCAGCAACAGATCGGGCAAGAGGAGAAAACAGGAGGTTTTTTTATAGAGTGCGGGAAGGCGGCTGCGCATCCAGAGTATCTTGGCAAGACTGAAGACCGGGTGGGGCTGCAGACCGGTTATGCGGTAGTAGTGGCTCGGCGACATTCCGCCCAGGGCATGGCGAATCTGGCGCGAACCGCGCATGTCCTGCCAGGAAATGGCGTTCATGAGGGCGGCGCCTTGGGCATCGACCGGAACGATAGTGGCACGCTGGCTGGAAATGGCCACGGCGGCCACCTGGCAGGGCCTGATCTGCGACCGGGCCACGGCCTGACGCAAACATCGGGACACGGCCCGCACCAGTTTGAGGGCGTCAAACTCAAATTGTTGTTCGCCGCCGGGAGCCGGCGAACAAAGGACTGACCACAGTCCGTGCATCCCTCCCTGACAATCGACCAAGGCGGCCTTGATGGCGGTGGTGCCGCAATCCACGGCGGCGACGTAAGTACGACAGGAATTCATGGCTGTTGCCTGGGTCTGAAACCATTCCCTGCACGCGGCACAGTCGCGGTGCGTGTTGGTGGAAACTGCCCAAGTTCCAATTATCCCATCGCTGCCTTAGCGAAAGGCAAGAGGTTCCGGATGACTCGAGATTGATTTAACAACCCGCGCAAACCCGCGATCACCATCGATCACGAGCATTTTTGACGTAGGTTGCGTCCGACAAGTCATCATATCTTGTGGCCCATTGCTGGTAAGACTTGACTAAGGAAATATACACTCGACACGGGGGACCGTCAACAATAAAGCTTAATTTTTTGGCTCTTCGGCAGAATTCGTGGGTGAATTCTTTCGTAAACCTGCCTGATTCTATCGCATTGTGGGATGAAGAGAAGGAAGGCAGAAGATAAGTGATAGGTGGGGGAGCGGGGACAACCCCATCAGGCCCCAAGCGGTTTCCCCCGCTCCCCCACGTCCCCCTCACCTCGTTCCGGCTTCCCCTCCTCCCCGGCTGGGGGCAAAAGAACATCGCTGGCTCCGGGTCTATCCTACTGGTTAGTCAAACGCGGAAGGAGACCAAGAAGGCCAGCGATGCTGCTAAAGACTTTGCTCAATCGGGTCCATCCGGTCAAGGGGTTTATTTACGGGAAGATCAAGTTGGTGGAGGACGTTTTGGTGCCCAATGGGATGCGACTGGAGGTGCAACTACGGTCGCGTGCGGGGTCCCGGGGCATTTGCTCGGGCTGCGGCAAAGCGGGCGGGACCTACGATCATCTGCCTTCCCGCGGCTTCGACTTCGTGCCGCTGTGGGGCATCGCGGTCATGCTGGTGTACGCCTTGTGGCGCATCGACTGCCGGGCCTGTGGGGTGAAGGTCGAACGCGTGCCCTGGTGCGACCCGGGCAGCAAGAGCCCGATGACCACGGCGTTGATGGTGTTCCTGGCACGTTGGGCGCGGCTGCTGTCGTGGTGGCAGGTGGCGACGATGTTCGCCGTGAGCTGGGAGAGCGTCTACCGGGCAGTGGAGCACGTGGTCGCTTACGGGCTGAAACACCGAGATTTGTCGGGGATCGGGGCGATCGGGGTGGATGAAGTAGCCCATGCCAAGGGGCACAAGTACCTGACGCTGGTATACCAGTTGGACGGGCCGTGCCGGCGTCTGCTGCACATCAGCCGGGGGCGCAGCGTCAAGGGTCTGCTGGGGTTCTTCTGCATGCTCAAGAGGGCGGGGATCGACTACGCCAAGACGATCCAGTTCGTCTGTTCAGACATGTGGAAGGCGTACTTGAAGGTGATCGCCAAGAAACTCCCCGAGGCGTTGCACATCCTGGACCGGTTTCACATCGTGGCCAACCTGAGCAAGGCGTTGGACCAGGTGCGGGCGGAAGAGGCCAGGAAACTGAGCCGTCAAGGATGGGACGTCCTCAAGCGTTCGCGTTGGCTGCTGCTGCGTCGGCGCAAGCGGCTCAACGGCCGGCAGCGGTTCAAGCTGAGGCAGATTCTACAGTGGGACCTGCGGACGGTGCGGGCGTACATCCTGGTGGAGAGTTTGCAGGCGCTGTGGGAGTACCGCTCGCCGAAGCATGCCGGCCAGTTCCTGGATGCCTGGTGCCGTCAGGTGATGCGCAGCCGCCTGGAGCCGCTCAAGAAGGTGGCCAAGAGCCTGCGTAAGCATCGCGAGCTGATCTTGAACTGGTATCGGGCCAAGAAGCTGTACAATTGTGGGATCGTGGAAGGATTGAACCTGCAGGTGAAACTGAGGTTCAGAAAAGCCTTCGGCTTCCGAACGTTTCCGGCCCTGGAAGTGGCCTTATATCACCAGCTTGGTCACCTGCCCGAGCCGGAATTGGCCCACAAATTCTGCTGAGGAGGCAATTTTTTTAACGTCGGCTGATACGCCGGACAACGCATCGCCACAATAGCAGTATTGTTCATGACGGAGTCTGGGCTTTATTTTCGATGGCGGCCGGCGCGCTTTTAGGCCGATTTGATGACGGTGCATCTCTTCTTGTGGCGAGGCGAATCATGGATAATCAAGCGGTGGAAATTCTCCTGGTGGAAGACAAACCTGCGGACGAGGAACTGACGCTGCATACTTTTCGCCGGCACAAGCTGGCCAATCGCGTCCATGTGGTGCGGGACGGGGCGGAAGCTCTGGATTTTGTTTTCGCGCGCGGGCAGTACGAGGGACGGGAGACCACCAACAGCCCCCGGGTAATTTTATTGGACCTTAAACTGCCTAAAATCGACGGATTGGAAGTGCTGCGCGCCATCAAGAGCGATCCACGCACCTGTACTATTCCCGTCGTGGTGCTGACCAGCTCGCAGGAAGAACAGGATCTGGTGCGCAGCTATCAGTTGGGGGTGAACAGCTATATCATCAAGCCCGTTAATTTTGAGCAGTTCGACGAGGCCATCCGCGAGGTGGGCTTCTATTGGCTGCTGTTGAACAAAATTCCAGCACGGTAGGAACATGGCACAGCGCATCGGAATTCTGACCAGCGGCGGGGATTGCCCAGGACTCAATGCCGCGATCCGCGCCGTGGGCAAGGCCGCCGGAGAAATGCACGGCATGCAGGTCATCGGCTTCCTCAATGGCTTCCGCGGCTTGGTGGAAGACCAGACAGTAAAACTGTCCGATCAGCAACTCTCGGGCATCCTCACCAACGGTGGAACTATCCTGGGCACCAGCCGCGACAAACCCCACAAAATGATGATCGATGGCAAGGTGCGCGACATGACGGCGACGATCGTCAAGACCTACAAACGCCACGATCTGGATGCCCTGGTCTGCATAGGCGGCGGCGGCACCCAGAAGAATGCCCTGCACCTGCAGAACGCCGGCCTCAACATCGTCACCCTCCCCAAGACCATCGATAACGACGTGGCCATGACCGACCGCTCTTTCGGATATGACACCGCCGTCGGCATCGCCACCGAGGCCATCGATCGCCTGCATTCGACGGCGACAAGCCATGGCCGGATTATCGTCGTCGAGGTCATGGGCCACCGCGCCGGCTGGCTGGCGTTAGAGGCCGGAACCGCGGGCGGGGCGGACGTGATTTTGATTCCGGAGATACCCTATAGCATCGAGCGGATTGCCGCCGCCATACGCAAACGGGCCCGCGAGGGCAAGCATTTCAGCATCGTGGTGGTGGCGGAAGGAGCCATGTCGGTCGATGACGCGACTCGCGTGGCCAACCTGGTGAAGAAAAAAGCGAGCGCCAGGACGCAAACCGCCCAGCACGAAGCTTCGCAGCGGCTGGCCGAGTTTCACGAACGCCATGTGAGCCATACCATCGAACTGACCGAGCGCCTGGAAAAACAAGCTGGGCAGGAGTCGCGGCTGACCATCCTGGGCCATCTGCAACGCGGCGGCACTCCCTCGGCGCTGGACCGGGTGCTGGCCACTTTGCTGGGCACCTCTTGCGTGCTGGCGCTGGTCCAAAGGAAATATGGCGTGATGATGGCTCTGCAGAACGGCCAGGTCCGGGCCGTGCCGCTGGAACAGGTCGCCGGGCGCAAAAAACTCGTTCCGGCGAATCATCCGCTGGTGCAGTCGGCGAAAATGGTGGGCACCTGTTTCGGGGATTAGGCTCTTCTGCAAATCCTACGCTTATTCATCCAGTTGTCCGAAGGGCAGGTCGGCAGGCATGGGGGCCGGGCGCTCGTATTTGGCCTTGATGCGGTAAGCCCGGTCAGTGCGCGAGGAATCCAGAAAACCCTGCATGGCATCCAGGACAGCAAAGGCCTGCTCGGCGCTGGCCCGGTGTTTGCGACCGGAGCGGATGGCGTAGGCCATATCGGCCACGCCCACGCTGCGCCCGTAGCCCAGGACAAACGTCGGCGGCACTTCGTGCCAGTCCGTATCATCCTTGGCGCGTAGATAGACCGGTTTATCGAAGGTGTTGGGATCGGGAACCTTGAGGGTGCCGGTTTCACCGAAGATGGTGATGGGATGGGTCTCGGCGAACATGGTGGCGAAGCTCTGCAAGATCACGCCGCTGACGCCATTCTGAAATTCGATGGTCCCGCAGATATGGTCGGGCGTGTCGACCTGTATTTTCTTGCCGAACTTGGGCTTGCTGGTGATGGTGCGTTCGGGGATGGCGATGGTGGCCGATCCGGTGATGCGTTTCATCGGGCCCAGCAGGTTGAGCAGAGCGGTCAGGTAGTAAGGGCCCATATCGAACATGGGCCCGCCGCCGGCTTCGTAGTAGAACTCGGGGCTGGGGTGCCAGGATTCGTGGCCGCGGCACATCATGAACGCCGTGAAGGCCACCGGACGGCCGATGATGCCATCGTCGAGGAGTTTGCGCGAGGTTTGGATACCGGCGCCCAGAAAAGTATCCGGGGCGCAGCCGATGCGGACCTTCTTCTTTTTGGCCGCAACCAGCAGTTGCTTGCCTTCTTCGCGGTCGATGCCCAGCGGTTTTTCGCAGTAGACGTGTTTGCCGGCCTCAATGCACTGGAGTCCTACCGGCACGTGGGCCTTGGGGACCGTCAGGTTCAGGACCAGTTCGATAGACTCATCTTTCAGCAATTCCTCGACGCTGCACACCCGGGGAATCTTAAATTCCTTGGCCTTGGCCTCGGCGACCGCGGGAACCATATCGGCGCAGGCGACGACCTGAACAATGGGAAAATTCTTGGCCATGCCGAAGTACTGTCCGCTTATGGCGCCGCAGCCAATCACGCCGATCTTCACAGGCCCCGGGGACGCACTTGTACCCAAGACGCCAGTTGTACTCGATGCCGTAGCTGAGTTTGTCGTCATCGTTTTACTCCGAGTGTCGAAGTTTAAGTGGTTATTCCAAAATAAGATACGTTAAACATCGCAAGTACGCTAAGCCAGCCTATCGCGCCGCCCACAGGCACCCGCGACGCATTAATGTTAATATCGGCTCGCTATCCACAACTTTGGCCACATGGCCCAGGGAATTATAAAACACCCGTCCTGCGCCCCAGAATTTGCTCCAAATAACCGGCATATCCACTGGTCCGTTGGGCGAATGCGGACCCTCCACTACTGGGAAGCGTGTGACCGCCAGCACTTTAACCGCCGGGTCCACATGCATGTAATACTGCTCGCTGGCGATATCAAAGTCTTTGATCCCCTTGGTGATCGTGTGGTCTACAGCGGTGATGCGCACACGATATCTCGTACCATCGCCGCCCGGATGATCGACAAACTGACCACCGGTCATGAACTGCCAGCCGCAGCACTCGCGGAAAGCGTCGCACATCCCGCCATGGCATCCGGCCAGGCCTACCCCGCTCTTGACGGCATTCATAACGGGCTTAAGTTGCTCATTGCTAATCTTCCCCATAGTCCAGCAGGGGACGACAAGAGACAGTCCCATGAGTTTGGCCTCGTCCTTGAAGACATCAAGCGTATCCGAGACTTCGACCTCAAATCCCTCTTCAGTCAGCACTCGGCGAAATATTTCCGCGACCGGTTTGGGTTCATGTCCATCCCATCCGCCCCAGACGATCAACGCTTTGCGATTTGATGCAGTCATAAACAACTCCAGACACATCTGTGCGAACCGCACGGCCACTGGCGAAAGTTCACTTTGTCAAGTTTTTCATTCCCGCTTACGAGCATAAATTCTACTGTAGCGGCCTCTCTAATGAAAGTAGCTCCGTTCTGCTCTCCAATAAAATGAGGACAGGTCTAATTAATACTAAAAAAGAGGACAGGTCTAATTAATATTATTTTATAATATTATGGTGTTATTAATGTAATAACAGGGTAAAATAATTAGACCTGTCCTCATTATTTTAATTATAAAAGAGGACAGGTCTAATTAATATTGACGTGCATGAGAGCAACTGGTATGTTTGGCATCTATGACTAGAGTTGCGCGAGAAGCTCCGGGAGGGATGGTGTTCCATGTACTCAATAGAGGCGTTGGGCGCATGCCGCTATTCGAGAAAGAGGAGGATTTCGAGGCCTTCGAGAAAGTAATCCAAGAGACACTGGAAGTGCGGCCGATGCGGCTTCTGGCCTATTGCTTGATGAGCAACCACTGGCACATGTTGCTTGGGCCGGAACACGATGGCGACCTGGCGCGGTTCATGCAGCGATTGACCATAACGCACGTACGCCGTTGGGTGGAATATCATCAGGACCAGGGTAACGGCCATGTGTACCAGGGGCGGTACAAATCCTTCCCGGTGCAGAGCGATGAACATTATCTGAGCGTCGCACGCTATATCGAACGCAATGCCCTGCGGGCACAGCTTGTGCAACGGGCGGAAGAGTGGCGCTACGGCAGCCTGTGGCGGCGCGAACAGGGAACAGCCCGGCAACAGGCCATCCTGAGCTCCTGGCCGGTGGAGATGCCACGGGACTGGGTGCCCTTCGTCAATGAGGCCCAGTCGGAAGCGGAAGTGGAAGCTCTGCGTAGCTGCGTGCGCCGGGGCAGCCCATTTGGTTCCCATGACTGGGTCGTACAAGTAGCGGCAAGCCTGGGACTTCAAAGCACCCTTCGCGGCCGCGGGCGCCCCCACAAACAACCGCCCCGCTGGGGAAGGACTACATGATCAGACCTGTGCGATTTATGCTCCATTCGCAGCTGCCGGGGAATCTTCATTCTTCCGCTTCTCGACAGGACGGCGGGAGGGTATCTTCGCAGCATGCTCGGCAAAGACACGGATACCAAGGCCAGCCAACGGCGTGATAGCGGCACGGGCCTCGTCCAGCTTGATCCGTGGCTTGAACCCTATGAAGAACAACTGCGCGATCGTTACAAACATTACCTGAAGGCGCTCGTCAAATTTGATCCCACCGGCGGCCTGCTGGGGCAGATCAGCCAGGGGCACAAATTTCTGGGATTCAACCGGGGGCACCTGGCCGGCGAAGCGGGTGTCTGGTATCGCGAGTGGGCGCCGTCGGCAAGGGCGCTGAGCCTCATTGGAGACTTCAATAACTGGAATCGCCTGGCCAACCCCATGGTCCGCGACCAGAATGGCGTCTGGAGCGTGTTTTTGAGCGACTGGCGCTATGGCGGTACCTTCGTGCATGGCGGCAAACTCAAAGTACATGTCCAATCCGACGCCCTGACCATGGACCGTCTGCCGGCATACATCCGCCGGGTGGTGCAGGACCCGCAGACTCGCAATTTTTGCGCCGTGTATTGGAATCCGCCGCAGCCGTACGTATTCCGCAATACGGCGCCGACTCTTTTTAAATGCGATGGCGGCCTGCGCATTTATGAAGCCCATGTGGGCATGGCCCAGGAAGAGGCGCGGGTGGGAACTTTTGCCGAGTTCACCGCGAAAGTTCTGCCGCGCATCGCGGGCCTGGGTTACAACGCCATCCAACTCATGGCGGTTATGGAACATCCATATTATGGATCGTTCGGGTATCACGTGAGCAATTTTTACGCCGTCTCCTCGCGGTTTGGCACGCCGGAGGATCTCAAGGCGCTCATCGATACCGCCCATGGAATAGGGCTGGCAGTGCTGCTGGACGTGGTCCACAGCCACAGCATCAAAAACACGCAGGAGGGGCTCAACCAGTTCGACGGCAGTGATTACCAGTATTTCCACGCCGGGGGGCGCGGACGGCACATGGCGTGGGATTCATTGCTATTCGATTATTCCAAGTGGGAGGTACAGCGCTTCCTGCTGAGCAACCTGCGCTATTGGCTGGAAGAATACCGCTTCGACGGCTTCCGCTTCGACGGCGTGACCAGCATGATGTATCTGGACCATGGGCTGGGAGCGACCTTCACCAGCTATGACCAGTATTTCGGGCCAAACATCGACAATGATGCCGTGGCGTACCTGCAACTTGCCAATGAGCTGACGCACAGGCTGAATCCGCGGGTCATAACCATCGCCGAAGATGTCAGCGGCATGGCGGGTATGGCGCGGCCGGTGGACGAAGGCGGGCTGGGCTTCGATTATCGCCTGGCTATGGGCGTACCCGACTACTGGATAAAGCTGCTGAAGGAGAAAAAGGATGAGGATTGGAACCTGGGCGAGCTGTACCACACGCTGACCAACCGCCGGGCCGGCGAGAAGCACATCGGGTACGCCGAGAGTCACGACCAGGCCCTGGTAGGCGACAAGACCATCGCCTTCTGGTTGATGGACCAGGAAATGTACTGGAACATGAAGAAAGAGGCCAAAAGCCTGGTGATCGACCGAGGACTGGCGTTGCACAAAATGATCCGGCTGATCACGTTCACGCTGGCCGGTCATGGATATCTGAACTTCATGGGCAATGAATTCGGGCATCCGGAATGGGTGGATTTCCCGCGGCAAGGGAACAACTGGTCGTATCAGTACGCCCGCCGTCAGTGGTCACTGGCGGATGCTTATTACCTGCGCTACCAGGGGCTGGGCAACTTCGACAAGGCGATGCAGGCCCTGGACAGAACCTGGAACCTGCTGCCGGATGACCTGATCGAACAGCTGGCCGATCACGAGGACACGCGCCAACTTGTTTACCGGCGGGGAGCGCTGGTGTTTGTCTTCAATTTCCACCCGACCGAATCGTATACAGCTCTGCGCATTCCCGTGCCGGATCAGAGGGACTACCGCCTGATTCTTAACACCGATGATCGGCAGTTCGAAGGATTCGGCCTGGTGGCAGGAGAGGTGATCTATCCCATCCAGCGCGTGCCTATGTATGGGAGGGAACAGAGCGTGCAGATTTATATTCCCTGTCGGAGCGCACAGGTACTGGCGCCGGTGTGAGAAGCGCAACAATTCGCGCCAGGCGCATTGTTTGTCTTTCCCCTCCGCGGCTTCTGCGCCAAAACAATCTTCCTGTTGTCCCCGGGTAAACCCGCAGGGATTCCGTGATCTGGCTCAGGCGGAGGCCTTGGCGGTTTGTTTGCGACTGGATTCGCTGTATTCGCCAAGGCTGCGGAATTTTTCGTAGCGGCGTTCCAGGACATTTTCAATTTTGCAACGTTTGAGATCGCGCAAGGTCTTGGCAATGTACTGTTCGAGGTTGTGGGCGGCGGAGTGGGGATCGCGATGGGCGCCGCCTAGGGGCTCGGGAATGATGGCGTCAATGATGCCGATCTGCTTGAGGTGCTTACTGGTGAGCTTGAGGGCCTCGGCGGCTTCGGCGGCGTTCTCGCCGCCCTTCCAGAGGATGGCCGAGCAACCTTCGGGGCTGATGACCGAATACCAGGCAAATTCCAGCATGGCGACGCGATCGGCCACGGCCACGCCCAAAGCGCCGCCGGAGCCGCCCTCACCGGTGATTACGCTGACGATGGGAGTGCGGAGACGCGACATCTCGAGCATATTACGGGCGATGGATTCGGCTTGTCCGCGTTCCTCGGCACCAATGCCGGGATAGGCGCCGGCGGTGTCAACGAGCGTCACCACGGGAAGATGATATTTTTCAGCCAATTTCATGCACCGCAATGCTTTACGATAACCTTCGGGGTGGGCCAGACCGAAGGAACACTGGACTTTTTCCTTAGTGTCGCGGCCCTTGTGATGGCCGATGAGGACGACTTTTTGTTCGGCCATGCGGGCCAGGCCGCAAATGATGGCCGGATCATCCCCGAAGCGTCTGTCACCGTGTAATTCGCGGAACTCACGGCAAATCATGTCAACGTAGTCTTTGAACAGCGGTCGTTGGGGATGCCGGGCGACCTGAACGGTTTCCCAGGCGGTCAGATTGTCGTAGGTCTTACGGAGGAGGGCGGTGTGATTGTTGCGCAACTGCGTCAATTCCGCTGTGTAATCGACGTCTTTGCCAACTTGGAGGCCTTCGAGTTCTTCGATTTGGTGGGCGAGTTTGGCCAGTGGTTTTTCAAATTCCAGCACCTGCCGCTGGGTGGTCTTGCCCCCGGTGGATGGCTGAGACGCGGAGGAAACCGCCTCGCGAGCAGCGGCACCCGACATCGAATTTGATTCAGCCATAATAATTCCAGACCAACGGCAAACCCTAAAACCTACAGGTAGATTAAGCGTTTTTTGCCCAATCTTCAAGTTTTGGACCGCCAACCATCGCATGGTGCGCAACCCGCGATGGTACGGCGTGCTTGCCGACAAGCAGCACTAAGGTATTATCGGACGCATGTACCCCAAACGCTTGAGCATTCTGGGCGTCGGCTTGCTAGGCGGTTCGATCGGCTTGGCCTGCCGTGCGGCTGCAGGTGACTGCAAAATAGTAGGATACGGACACCGGGCCGCCTCGCTGGAGGCAGCGTTGAGTTTCGGGGTAATCGACGAGGCCCACGAAGATCCGCTGGCTGCGGTGCGCGGGGCCGACCTGGTGGTGCTTTGCACGCCGGTCGGGATGTTTGATAAACTGCTGCGCCGAATCGCCGGGGCACTGGAGGCTGGAGCGGTGGTCACGGATGTGGGGAGCACCAAACGCTCGGTGGTTAAGATGGCCCATCATATACTTCCGACGTCGGTGCGATTTGTGGGAAGCCATCCCATGGCCGGGAGCGAAAGACGGGGAGTGGAATTCGCCCGCGCGGACCTGTTTCAGAATGCCACCTGTCTGACGACCCCCATAGCCCAGACGGATGCGGAGGCATTGGAACTTGTGGAAGGTTTCTGGAAAAAGTTGGGAATGCGCATCGTGAGGCTTAGTCCCCAGGAGCATGATCGGCAACTTGCGGATATAAGCCACCTGCCCCATGCCCTGGCGGCGGCTCTGGTGATGATGCAGGATGACATCGCCATGCCGCTGGCCGGCAAGGGATTCCTGGACACGACGCGCATCGCCGGGGGAGATGGGGTGCTGTGGCGCGATATTTTCCACGACAACCGCGATAACGTGCGCAGTTCCCTGAAACGGCTGCGACGGCAACTCGATCATTTCCTGGCGTTATTGGAGAGAGGTAAGAGCGAAGAATTGGCGGCGTTTCTGAATGCTGCGGCATCACGGCGGGAGCAATTGCTGCGGAAGAAATTGCCGGAGGTCGCGGATTGAAGGCGCGAGCATTTACCAGCGCGGGCTGTGGGCCGCGGCCCGTGGACGGCAGGCCGGGGATCGGGAATCGGGAGTCGGAGGTCGGGAAGCGTGGGATGCGGACCGGGGCAAGAGACGAACCCGGGGTCACCGATGACAGCGTTCGCCGCTCGCCACAACCCTCTGGCCGTGTATGGAGCGAGGGGGAAGATGGATATCCGCGTTCCGTCCACCAACAAGGAGCATCAGGCCCCCACCGTTGCCCTCCCCGGGCGTACCAGGGGAGGGAGTTGCGACCCGTGGCCTACTGGCCACGGGCCACGCTGCTTTTGCTCTTGTCCCTCTTGCCGGCTGTTGGTTGCGGCACGCTGCGACCGGCGGCGGTCGCGGGACCAGCGCCCACCGGCACGCAGGGGCGCACGCTCGCCCATGAGATTCTGGATATCGAGGCACCCATCGCAGGAGAGGAGGGGTCGAGGGCAACGACGCTGCTCGATGAACTTCTGACGATGGCGACAACGCGGGTTCCCGTGCCGGTGAGGCCGCTGAATGTCGCCCAGCAGCGTGAGAATGCGTTGATTGTTTTGCACGCCATCGATCAATTACTGATCGAACGCGGTTTTGTCTATCCATTAAGTGGGCCGGTGGCGACATTCCACGCGGGGCTCACGAGCGTAGTCTTCGACGAGGACCAGGCGAAACGACTGAAGACGTTGCCTTCCAATGAACGCCGGGCTGCTGCCATCGACGCCAACGCCTCACGGCAATTCCGCCAGGCGGACTGCTACATCACCTGCCTTATCTACTTGGCCATCGCCCAAAAGCTCAATCTTCCGGTGGCGATGGTCCATGTTCCCGGGCATGTCTTCCTACGCTGGGATTACACGCCAACCGGCTTGGAGCCGGCGGGACACCTGGATTTCGAGCCGACCACCGCACGCGAAACCGCCGACTGGATGTATGCCAAGGCCTTCGGCGTTGGCGCGGATGCCTCCGTCAAAGGAACCTGGCTGGTCGGAGTATCGCGCCCGCAGACGCTTGGTTATGCCTACGCAAGACGCGGCCAGTGGCGCTGCGGCCTGGGCGACTATGCCAGCGGCCTGGATGATTTGCGTTACGCCACGTTCCTTTACGGTTCGGCGCCGGAGATCAAAAATCTCCTGGCCTGGACGTTGGCGACATGCCCCGATGCCAGATTCCGCGACGGCTTCGAGGCCGTTGGCATCGCCCAACGCCTGGTGCAACTCGACCTGCGGGCCAACTGGCTGGATACCTTGGCCTGCGCCCAGGCCGAAGCCGGCGACTTTAATACGGCCATCAAGACGGAGCTCCAAGCCCAAATCCTGGCCGCCACCGGCGACGAGAAGGACCGTTCCATCGACTACGCCGCACAAATCGAGGGATTTCGAGGCCACGCGACGTATGTGCAGAGGCATAGCGCGGCTGGCGCGACAACCATGCCCAAACAAGTGGATAGTGGCCGGTGAATAGGGGCTTGTTATTGGTGGCTTGCGCGGAGTAACCAGTGGCGAGCGAACAAATTCTCCGACTCTCGACTCCCGACTCGCGTTCAGCATGCAGCGTCCAGCGCCGCCACAAATGCCGCGTTGGTCTCTATACCATCGGGATGGGCGAGGATTTCCCGGGAATTGAGCCACAAAACTTCGGCAACTTCCTGGGGGTCGGGATGGAGGTCGGGCGTATGCAGCGTCGCCAGCCAACCCCACAGGGTCAGGGGCTTGTTGGGAAAATCCCAGCGCCAAACACACCGGACCGGCGTGATCCTGGCCCCGAGTTCCTCGGTCATCTCGCGGATCAGAGCCGCCTCCTGTGATTCGCCGGCCTCCATACCACCGCCGGGGAAACATATCTTCAGAGGGACCGACACATGGCGGCTGCGGCGGATAACCAACCAGCGGCCATTGTGGTTCCGCATGGCGGCAACCACACCGTGAACACGGCCATCGGACTGCACCGGACGCCAGGAAACCATCCCTCCGGGCATCCACCGGCACAGAGCGCGGACGAGTTGGCGATCCAGGCGAGGCATGGGCCATTCCAGCGGCGTTCGCCCATAAGCCCAGACAACGGCCAAGGCCCAGATCAGCAGCAAGAGCGCCGTCGTCCGGTTCTGCCAGCCACTGAATTCCCAGGCATAGGCGATAGTAAAAATCCTTCCCGAAAAAGGCCATAAATAAGCGATGCCCCAATCCGGCCCGGAGCCAAACAGGTCCATCAGCAGATGCAGGTGGAAGAGCCCCAGGTAAAGCCCCATCATCGGCAACCAGCGGCGGCGCGATAGCGCTACCAGAATGGCGCAGGCGATGACCCCAAAAAAGAGATTGTGGGCCAGCTTGTGGTGGTAAGCCCAGTACCAATCCATTTTGCCGATGATGCCCAATCCGTCGACGTCGGCCATGGTCGCCGCCGCCATGGACAGAAAACGCTGGCGCGGCGAAAGCCGAAAACAGTTCGCCACGCACCAGCCGGAGAGAATGTGCGTTGGTACTTGCACAGCAGGGTCAACTCCAGCGTCTGGCACAACGACGCAACCAGGCGGGCCTCATTCCTTCTTCGCGTCTACGCTCAGCGCGCCAGCGATTGACTGGGCGGTTCCTGAGGCGGCGGCGGCTGAGTGAGCCGCTGAAGCGTACGTTTGAGCGTATCAAGCAGCGGCGGGACCTGGGCGGCGGAGACATACACCCGGCTGACTACCGTCGGGCGCGGGAAAAGATCAAGGATGAAATCGAAGCAGAAGTCGGTCTGGCTATGGGTGATCATGAGGGTATTGGCATGGGGGGCGGCCAGCACCTCCTCGGTGATCTTCAGAGCATCGTATATCTCCTCGATGCGCGGCGGGACATACCCTGGGGGCGGCGGCGGCGGCGCGGCAGGCGCGGCGTTGAAACGGGCGCGGTAGTTGTCCAGGTTCTGCTGCAGAGCGCTCACCACCGAGGGCAGAATCGAATAGGGCATGATGACCCGGGCCGCCAGTTGGTACGGCTGTACCATGCGTTGGAGGAAGTCGATGGCCATCTCGTGCTGGCCCTGAAGCACCAGCACCACCGAACCGAACACGCCGCGGACCACCTTTTCCGGCACGCGGGCAGCGATGGTCGCATAGTTCACGTTCTGGGAATGTATCCCCGAGGGGTCCGAAGGCGGATTGTGTCCCGGACTGCTGGGATTCGACGGATTGCCGGGCCCAGGTTCCTGGGGATTGTCTTGGCTCATGGTTAACTCCTGCAAAATAACGCCCGAAGCCTACCGCCAGCCGCCGGCAAATGAAAGCACCACGCCAGAAAACGCTCGACTGGCCACTATTTTGTGTTTTATATTTTGCCTGTTTTGCATTTCTGTTCCATTCCCGCTCGCCGTCCAGACCGCTCTGGGGCAGCCTTGCTGTCGCGCCCGCCAATTTTTATAAAATTCCCATTTATTTCATTTACATCCTCCTGGCAATAGACTACCATAACAACCTGGATGGCACGTTGAACGAGTCGGACTTCTGAGACAGTTTCTTTTCTGCCCGCAGTCTTCTTCTCAATCACCTCCTTCCTGTTGGGCCAATTTGTGGCCTCTTTCCTTCGACCTGGAAAGTAAAAAATCAGGTCTGGCGCCCAACTCTCTAGAAGGAGATATATTATGGGCAAGAAGCTGTATGTGGGCAATTTGAGCTACGAAGTCGATAGCTCCGCCCTGGAAGCATTGTTCGCGGCGCACGGCAGCGTGCAGAGCGCCCAGATCATCACCGACCGGGACACCGGCCGGAGCAAGGGTTTCGGATTCGTTGAGATGAGCACCGACGAAGAGGCCACTGCGGCCATCGCCGCGCTCAACGGCAAGGATAACGGCGGTCGCGCCCTGACCGTCAACGAAGCCAAGCCCAAGGAAAATCGCAGCGGCGGCGGCGGCGGCCGCGGTGGCTACGGCGGTGGCGGCGGCGGTGGCCGCGGCGGCTACGGCGGTGGCGGCGGCGGTGGCCGTGGCGGCTACGCCAGCGGCGGTGGCCGCGATCGCTATTAAGCGATTCTTTCCATAACTAACTGGAATCCCAGGAGCCGCCTTGCCAGCGGCTCCGTTTTTTTCCTCTCGCAAGGATGTGCCTCCATGGGACTCAGCGCCACACAACGCTTCTTGGTCAAAGCCAATCTTTCCACCGGCACCGGCGAGTATTTCCGCTGGCAAAACGTCGGTCACTCCCTGGGTTTCACCGACGCTGAGGCCGATGTAGCCGTACGCTCGCTGGACCAGCGCAAGCTAGCCATCCTCTTGCAGAACGGCGATGCCAGAATCCTGGCCGCCGGACGGGCCATGGCCTCGCGCCTGGAATCCAAAGCCCAATGACATGTGAACCGCGGGGACGCCAAACCATCCTGATGGCTTGTGACTTATTGTCTGGTGTATGTACTCGCCCACCGATTGACGGTGCTTTGCTTTATAACAATTGGGGATAAGACAGCACGCAAAGCGTGCCCTGCAAGAGCCGATCCGCGCCACGCCGTAACGCCATAATTGTCACATGGCATCCGGATTAAAGAAATGGCGACGTGCCAGGAATGCCCGAAAAGACGATCTGCTGGCGCGGCACGCGGCCCAGGCGGAAACGCCCTACCAGGCCAGCGGCAGTCAGGGTGGGAATCTCGTTTTCGGCGACCTCAATGCCCGACCAGCACGCCAGCAAGGCCAAGATACGCCCAGGGGACACCCCGGCATCGCGATAGTGAGACAGGCGAGTGTCGCCGTGGCGCTTGGCCAGACGGCGGCCATCGGAACCCACCACCAGCGGCAAATGAAAGTAATGGGGGATGTTGGCTTCCAGGCCCAGAGCGTGATAGAGCAGAATCTGCCGGGGAGTGGAGTCGATCAGGTCGTCGCCGCGAACGATGTGGGTGACGCCCATTTCGGCATCGTCGATTACCACGGCCAGTTGATAGGCGGCGGAGGAATCGGCCTTGGCGATGACAAAATCACCCAGCTCGCGGGCGACGTTGCAAGCCAGCGGATGATCCGGGCCGCGAAATTCGTCGGACCAGGCCACAACCATATCGGGGGCGGCAAAGCGCACGGCAGCCGGACGGCCAACGGCACTGGCCTGAGAAAGCGTGCGGAAGCGACCGCGGCAGACGCCGGAATAAACCGCCGATCCATCCTCGGCGTGGGGAGCGCTGCCGGCCAGTTCCACCTCCCGGCGGGTACAGATGCAGGGATAAGCGGCCCCGCAGGCCAGCAGATGCTGGACGGCCTGATGGTAAACGGCCATGCGCGGCAACTGGTAGATGGGGCCTTGGTCCCAATCCAGGCCGAGCCAGCAAAGATCATCGATAGCCTGCCGATCGGCGCCGGCCTTGACGCGCGGACCATCTAGATCCTCGATGCGCAAGAGCACCTTCCAGCCGCGCTGCCGGGCCAGGAGCCAGTTGACCAGAAAGGTCCGGGCGTTGCCCAGGTGCAGCGCTCCGGTAGGTGAAGGGGCCAGGCGTGTCAGGTCCATGATCGGTTGCCCGCGAAAACGCCTTTCACAAGGCGCTGTTGACCGGGTCATACTGCAGGCTGTTCATGATCGCGTCGAGGTAATCCTTGTCCACGGCGTACTGCTCCTCGCTAAGGCCGATGAAGGTCAACGAATAGCATACGTACTCCGTGCGCGTGGGGACGAAGACCATAATCGTCCATTCTATGTTGCGGCTGGCTTCGACCGCGGCCGACTTGGTCGCGCCATCGGGCATGGTCATCGTCGCTTGCGTCGCCGGCAAACTCCTGAGCCAGCGCTTCTCAAAGACCCTGGCATCGCCAAGCTGACGCAGCTCGGCCAGAAGAATCACGCCTGGCTTTTCGGCCATCTGTTTCCGGGCGTCGGCTTCAAGCATTTTGATGCGCGTAAGCGTGTAAGTTATGCCGTGTTGCCTGGCGAGAACGATATGGGCTTCGCCGGCGGGAGTGACCCCTTCCAGGGTCACCAGTGCTTCATCGCTGGGCTCCGTGGTCTTCAGCTCCCAGCTTGCCGGAGCATTCTTCAGGACCAGAGGATAGGCGCCCAGGGCCAACGGCTTGCGAGGGGCGGCATTGATTTCCTGGGTGGTGGGACGATTGTCGGCCTGGCCCTCTGGCTTCGGCAGCGGCGTGGAGGAGGATTTGTCGCAGCCACCGGCCAGGAAGCCGCCAGAGCACAGGAGGATCGCGATGACCGCCATGCGAAGGGCCATAAATGCTCCTTTAATCATGAGGATGATAGCCTATTTGAACGGCGAACGCGCAATTGTAAAGGCCATCAATCCCACGCTCCATATCACGGTTTTTTTTCATCGTCATTGGAGAACTGGGCGCCTTCGGCCACTACGGTGTGCCGGGCGTTGTGCTCGTCCTTGTGTACGGCCCCGTCATGCAGGTGGATCACGCGGTGGCAGCGGTGGGCCACCGAGGGATCGTGGGTCACAATGATTATGGTGCGCCCGCCGGCCACCAGTTCATCGAACAGGGCCAGAATCTGCTGGCCGGTCTTGCTGTCCAAGGCCCCGGTGGGTTCATCGGCCAGGAGCAGCAACGGATCGTTGATCAAGGCCCGGGCGATGCACACGCGCTGTTGCTGTCCGCCGGAAAGCTGCATGGGACGATGATCCACACGCTCGGTCAGGCCGACCTTCTGGGCCAGAGCCTTAGCCCGACGGCGGCGCTCCGCCGGCGGAATGCCCAGATAAAACATCGGCACTTCCAGGTTCTCCAAAACCGTCAACTGCTGAATCAAATTAAAGTTCTGGAAGACAAAGCCGATTCTGCGGCTGCGGATTTCCGACAATTGATCATCGGGCAGCAGACTTATGTCCGTGTTGCCAAGCACGTAGGAACCGCTGGTCGGCTGATCGAGGCAGCCGATGATATTCATCAGCGTACTCTTGCCCGATCCGCTGGCCCCCATAATGGCGGTGTATTCGCCCAAGACAAAGTCCACCGTCAAATCGCGCAACGCCGCCACCTCGACGTCCGTGCCCGGCTTGCGATAGATCTTGCTCAGGCGCTTTACGCGGGCAACATATTCCATACCTCGCATTCTACGCACTCCCGACGCCGGCTGAAAGAGAGGCGCGGCGATTCCAGAAGCCCGTGAGAATCAGAGCTTGCGGCACACGCCCAATGGCCATCGCGAGTCGGGAAACCTGGCCACTGACCACTACTTCAATGTCCGTAGACCGGATCGCCGAGGAGTTTCTTCAGTTCGGCCAGTTTCTCCTGGAGCATCTGAGGGCAGCGTGTTTCCAGGTTCAGGCGGAGCATAGGCTGGGTGTTGCTCTTGCGGACGTTAAACCACCAGGGGCCGCAGTCAACGGTGATGCCGTCCAGATAATCGACAGACGCTTTACGATAGACATCGGCCAGTTCGCGAATTTTGGCGTCCTTCTCTTCCACGGTGAAGTTGAGTTCGCCACTCTGGCTGTACTTGAGCAACGGGGCCACCAGGGCGCTGGTCGGCTGGTTCTGGGCGGAAACGATCGACAGCACCCGCGCCAAGGCGATCGCCGCCGAATCGGCGCAGTAGTTGTCGCGGAAGTACATGTGTCCCGAAAGTTCGCCACCAAAGACGGCCTTGGTCTGAGCCATGGTCTGTTTGATGAAGGCGTGGCCGACCCGGTCGCGCCGGGCCACCCCGCCCAGTTCTGTTATCTTTTCGGGAACTATACGGCTGGAGCGCAGGTCGTAGACTATGGTCGCCCCCCGGTTCCGAGGCATCTTCAGGTAGTCCTCGGCGATGAGCGCCGTAAGGATGTCACAACCTACCGTGCGGGCATTTTCGTCAATGACGACGCAACGGTCGGCGTCGCCATCGAAGCAGATGCCCAAGTCCGGCTTGGTGGCCAGAACCTTCTCCTTGAGCATGGCGAGGTTACTTTCGACCAGGGGGTTGGGATCGTGGACAAAGCTGCCCTCGGTCTCGAAGAGCATGGGGATGATTTCCAGGTTGGCCAAGCCGCCGAAAACCGCCGGAACCATCTTACCGGCCATGCCGTTGCCGGCATCCACCACCACGCGGAGTTTGCGGTTGAGATCGAGAAACTTCAGGACATGTTCGCGATAGGCGGCCCACAGATCGACCTGTTCGTATTGGCCATGCAGCCCGGTCTGGCCGATGCGCAGGCGGCCGGCAATGCGTTTGATATCATCGAGACCACTGGAGGAGCCAATGGGTTTGGCGTGAGCGCCGCTGATCTTGAAACCGTTGTCCCCAACCGGGTTATGCGATGCCGTGGTCTGCACGCCCCCGGCGCAATCCAGGTGGTTGATGGCGAAATAGACCATAGCCGTATCGACCATGCCGATGTCAATAACATTCATGCCGGTGGAACGAAAACCGTCGGCCAGCGCGGAGGCCAGTTTGGGCGAACTGGGCCGCATGTCGCGGCCGATGACGACGCTGTCTTCCAGCCTGACGCGCTGCTCCACAGGCAGATTTTGACGACTGCGCTGGAGGTACAAGCCGGTGGCATGGCCGACCTTCCACGCCGCATCCTCGTCCAGAGGGTTGGGCGTGGCGGCGCGCACATCGTAGGCTTTGAAGATTTTGTCGATCATTGGGCGGTAGTATAGCCAGAGAAATAGGCGGTCGCCAGAGGAGAGATAACGAACGGAAAACCTGGAAGTCGGAGGTCGGGAGTTGTGCGGGAATATTGACGCGGGGTCACGGAGGCGGAGCACTGCGGGCGGCCATCCCCTGCCTGACATTCGCCATTGCCTTCCGTATTTCCCCTCACTCCACTCCTATCCGCGCAAACCATTGAGGGCGCAAGTAGCGGAGAGCCAGCGGGATGCAAAGGATAACGTAGATGATCGCCATGGCGGCCCAGAAATGGTCCGCGCCCAGCAGGCCGGCGCCGGTGCCGGCGTAGAAGGAGGTGGAGATAATGCCGCCCCAAAGGGTGCCGATCGCCACGTCATAAATGGTGATCGGCGTCAGGCCGAAAAGATAATTGCTTATGGCGAAGGGCAGGACGTGCAGAAGGCGCACCGCCATCACCACCAACAGCCCGTTATGGCCCATTTTCTCCTGCCAGAAGTGCAGCTTCTGGATGCGCGTCTCAAATCGCGCCCGGAACCAACCCCCTACCAACCAGCGCGAAATGGACAGGCCCAGGACCGCCCCAATGGTCGCCGCCAACTGGCACCAGACCACGCCCATTACCAGGCCAAAGGCGTGGCCGGCCACGATTTGCAACCACCAGACCGGCAACAGCAACACCGACATGACCATGTAGGCAACCACGAAGATCGTCGGGGCGGCGCAGGGATGGGCGTGCACCCAGGCATGCACGAATTTTTTGTCCTGAAACTGCCGACCCTGAGGCGTACCGTAGATGAACCAGGCCGCCATAAGAGCCAGAGCCAGAAGGAAAAGAAAAATGGCCAGGCGAGGGCCCAGACGACCAACCGTTGGCGGAGACTGCGACCAAGCCAGGGGCATGAAATTAATTGGAACGCAAAGCCAGCCTGGATGCAAAGGTGCTGCCCCGGACGCACGTTGTCTGTGCTACCTGGGTCCGGTCGCGTACAATTTCCCATAGTCGACCCCTGGCCGCCAAGAAAGTCAAAGAATTGGACCCGATGAAACGACTCGTCCCCCTGGTGATCCTCGGCATTTTCCTGGGCTTGGCCTGCAAGCGCCAGCCGCAAGCCGCGCCGCCGCCAACAGAGGTGGATGCGGCGCTGCCGGCGATTCCGCCGCCATCGATACCGGCGACGCAGTTCGCTATGGCGCCGGTTAGCGCTATGCTCCTGGATGGGACTCCCACCCTTTTCCCGCCACCGCGGGTGAGCATCGACCAGCACGACGGCGGCCTGTTTCTCGTACTTTTCAGCACTTGGCCGCAGAAGACGCCCGCTTTTCGCAGCACCGGGACACAAAGCGCCAGCGTGGCCGGTGACGGTGATGACGATAACTCATTTATCTTCAACGTGCGGCTGGACGTCTCATCGACAGACGAAATAAATGGAGCCCAGTGGCATTTCAAGGCTCCCGACCGCGAACGGCTGGAAGACCCTTGCGGCATCTTCCTCGATGGAGCGCGCGAACAACTTCAGCCCTATGACGCGCAGATACTTTTCTGGCGTCAGGGGAACAAAGTGTTGGCGAAGATCCAGGGCCGGTTCCTGCAGTTTTCTGCCACCGGAACGCAAGCAGCCGACCAATGCGTGGTAGTCAGTGGCATGGTGCAGGCAGTCGTGGAGCCATAGCGGCCGCCTGTGGCGAGGAAGGTGAAAGTTGATGGACGGAGCCCCCGTGCGCCATCTCCCCAGCCTGAAACCGTGGTTTGAGAAGGCAGCTGAAACAGCAAAACGCCGGAAACGCCATTGAGAATCGCGGCTGGCTTGCCAGCGCTCTTGGGAACATGTTTCTGTTGCCGTGCGGATTGGGAATAACTAAACGATCTCCAATTCATCCTTAGAGGGCAATTGCGGAAACGGCGCCGTCGGCAGGGTCTGATACCAGTAGACCACCGAGGAAATGTCATCCTGGAGGGGCAAAAAACGCCAGCCGCTGCGCCAACCAAGGGCCTGGATGGTGACGCGCAAGTCCTGCTCGAACCGGACCGGATCGGTGATGTGCCAGCGGTACATCCCGAAGCGCGTCTGCGATTTATACACCCCGTCGGGGCGCAGAACCTGGTGTAAGCCGGCGTACGGCGTGCAGAACTCCTGGTACTGCTTGGTTTCCTGGTTCTCGAAGTTGTACGAGCCGCAGAAATAATCCTCCGTGCCGGTGCCGCAGATGGTGGGGAATTCGCGGTCGCCATCCATGAAGAACTTGATTTCCCCTTCACCCCACCATCCGTTGTTGTGGACGTTCCAGGCCATGTAGGTTCCCGCGTAGTGGCCATGGCCGCGGACGCCGTCCAGCAGAGTGTAAACTTCTTTATAGGGCAGCGGATTGGCACGGCGGAACTGGGCATGGAAATAGGCGGCCTGAGGCGGGATATCATCCAACTCGTAGTCGATTTGGTAATAGAGAGTCATCTCTTCGGTGGATGTATTGGTAAAAGTCATGCGGCAGCGCTTGCGAAAAGGCATGGGCCAGTAGCAATTGAAAGCGCTACCGGGGTTTACGCACACCGCCAGAGATGAAAGCATGGTAAACCGATTCCAGGCACAGCAGAAGAAATCACCGATGGGGCATTCGACCGAAGGCTGCTCCTGACCATCCCAGTAGATGCGGAGGATACTGAAGCGGAAATTGCCTGTGGGGGTCATCCAGATATGGCGGATCGATCCCGAGCCCTCAATGTCGGCCATAGTGAAAGTCTGGCCCGGGGCGATCTTGACCCGCGGCGAAACCTTCCAGCCCTGCCCCAAATCCCTGGCCGGATGGTCAGGGCAATCGGGTACAGCCATCCCAGCTTTGCCCTTTTCGCCGGTAAAATTCTCGGGACAGATCGAACGCGACTTGGCTTTGCTCAAGAGCGAAATAGTGTCGAGGTTCATATACTCTCACGTGAAATTCAGGAAGCAACACTGGCTGACCCGCAAGCACCAAAAACAAACCTGGCCGGCCGCACCAGAAACATCCTAAACGATGATTGTGACTTTGTCTTGTCCGCCCCTGGCCTCTGGCCTCTGGCCCCTTTTCGGACTACACTTCTTCCATGGCTCTGTACTGTCTCCAGACCCAGGGGTCGCTACACCCTTATCTGAGTTATGAGTGGTTGCTGACCAACGGCATGGGGGCGTTCGCCAGTTCCACGGTTCTGGGGTGCAACACCAGGCGCTACCACGGGCTGCTTTGCGCGGCCATGAAGCCTCCGGTGGGGCGCATAATGGCCCTCAACCGCATCGGCGAAATACTTTGCCTCGATGGCAAGACCGACCGCCTGCTGGAATTTTCCATCAATCAGTTCGGCGGCACCTTCCATCCGCGCGGCGACCAGTATCTCCAACGCATCCAGGTCGGCTCGGTCATCCGCTGGGATTACGTGGTCGAAGGCGTCAATGTCACCAAGGAAGTTCAGCTTGTCTGGCAGCGGAATATTGTCGGTGTCCGCTATACGCTGAAATCGCCGGCGCCACGGCCGGTGCAGCTCCAACTCCTGCCGTTTGTGAGCTTGCGGGATTTTCACGGCCTGCGCCGTTCCACCGGAACGAAGTTTGCGGTCATCGCCACGAATCAACAGGTATCCGTGGCCGATGGCGACCTGTCGCTGCATGTGAACGGAGATAACGGCCAATATGTCGAGCGACCCGATTGGTGGTACCGCCACACCTACGCCCGCGAGAGCGAACGCGGCCAGGATGACAGCGAGGATATGTTCACCCCCGGAGCGTTTCACCTGAAGACCGCCGACGGCAATGCGTCCATCACTCTTTGGGCCGGCACCGAACCGCCAGGACGACGCGATTGGGATGAAGAACTTAAACGCCACCCCCAGCCGCCACTGCCGCCGGGTCGCCACAATTCCTCCTGGCGCGTTCTGTTGCCCCCCGCCGCCGGGGCCAACCCGCCGGCCGACGATGCGGCAGGACTGACAGTGCGCCGCCTGGCCCATGCCGCGGCGGATTTCGTCGTCCGCCGTACGCAGCCGGATGGCGCACCCGGCGCCACCATACTTGCCGGTTATCCATGGTTCGCCGACTGGGGCCGCGACACCATGATTTCCCTGCCGGGGCTACTGCTGGCCACGGGACGATTCCCCGAGGCCGCTCAGGTCCTGTGCCTCTTCGCCCAGTACGTCAGCCAGGGCATGGTTCCCAACCGCTTCGACGACTACACCAACGCTCCGCATTACAACACCGTGGATGCCAGCTTGTGGTTCATCCATGCCTGCCACGAATACCTGCGCGCCAGCGGGGACCAAATAACCTTCCAAAAGACCCTCCAGCCCGCCTGCCAGGCGGTCATCGACGGCTACGAGCGCGGCACGCGTTTCCACATCGCCATGGACCGCTCCGACTGCCTGATAAGCGCCGGCGATCCGGGCACGCAGCTCACCTGGATGGACGCCAAGCAGGGCGACACTGTTTTCACGCCCCGGCACGGCAAGGCCGTCGAGATCAATGCCCTGTGGTACAACGCCCTCAAGCTGATGGGCCGCCAGGACCTGGCCGCCGCGGTCGCGGCCGGATTTGTCAAGGCGTTTTGGATCAGCCCTTCACGCGGCCTCTATGACGTCATCCATGGCAATCATAAGGATGATTCGCTGCGCCCTAATCAGATATTCGCCGTCAGCCTGCCGCACAGCCCCTTGAACCCACAGCAACAACAGGCGGTGATGGAGCTAGTTCGCCACGAGCTGCTGACGCCTTACGGCCTGCGGACCTTGAGCCGCGGCAACACCAAGTACCAGGCCCGCTACGGCGGCGACATCATGAGCCGCGATCGCGCCTATCACAACGGCACCGTCTGGCCATGGCTTATCGGGCCGTTCCTGGAAGCCTATCTGCGCGTCAACGGGCGCAACCCGGACAGCGTGCGCCAATGCCGCGTCTGGCTCCAGCCGCTGCTGGATCATCTGACCGGCCCCGGCTGCATCGGGCAGATCAGCGAAATCTTCGATGGCGACGAACCGCATCACCCCGCCGGCTGCATCGCCCAGGCGTGGAGCGTCGCCGAAGTTCTGCGCATGGCCCTCCAACTGGACATGCCCAGCGATAACTCGGTCGGATAGGGAATGTATCCCCGTGTGAAAAATTGCGTTATGTTTGTCAAAATGAAGTTCTGGTTCTCTCTGCTATGCCTCGCTGGCCTGGGCCAGGCGGCGTCGGTTGCCTTCGCCGCCGCCGACTCCCAGCCCATGGTCTTCCTATCCCTCCCCCTGAATGGCTATTACCGTTCGGGCAAATACATGCCGGTGCGCATAGAGGCCCGGGTGAAAGTGCCCGCCAATAATGGCGAAGACGACCAGGATCTGATTGCCTTCACCCTGCATGCCCCGGGAGCCATGAAAACCGCCCTTCTCCTGCCGGACGGCCACGCCGACGGCACGGCGCCGTGGATGGTTTTGGATGACAGGGCCCAATACCTTTCCTGGTCGGCCCCCTATGGTTTAACCGGCAAGCTGGATGTGCCACTGCATCCCCTGGGGGATAATCAACGCATCGTCGGATTTGCCATCTCCCAGCAAGACCTGGGCCAGAAGCTGTTTCCGACCAGTCAGATCATCCCTATAGCGTTGGATAGCTCCAATCCGTTGCCGGGTTCGATTGCGGCGTGGGACAGTCTCGACGCCATCGTCCTCGATGACGGCAGCGCCCGGTGCGTCAGCGAGGCCCAGCTTGCGGCGTTGCTGTCGTGCGGAGTCACCGTGGCGGTGCGGGGCGGCAAACCACCCTGGCCTGCCGCCTGGCCGTGGAAACATCTGGAGCAGGCGTGGGTTCTTCGCCCTGACCTGCTGGGTCCGGCGACCGCCTGGAGCGAAAATGCCCTCCAGCCCGCCAACGCCCTGGACACGGCATGGCCCGCCGTCATCCGCCAGCGCATCGTCCTTTTTGGCGCCATCGCCGGCATCATAATGATGGCGGTGCTGTGGTTCCGGCCCCGCCACCTGGTTTTATGGGTATTCCTGGCCGTCGGCGGCAGCCTGGGCTTACTGGGATGCTGGTGGCATTGGCAAGGCCCGGTGGTGCAAGTCGGCGGCGGCGCGACCATCGTCGGCGGCGACCTGATTCAGGAGGATGACTGGCTCTACCAGGTTTCCGCCGGAACCATCAACTCAGATGTGCGCTGGCTTGACGTGGTCCGGCCGATCTTCACCAGCCGCCGTCAGTTCGATGAGTGCCGGCCTTCGCTGGTTTGCTTCCTCAACGGCGACCCGCGCCAGCTTCGCTACCATTTGCGGCCCGGACAACCCGTGGCGATCCTGGCCCGGGGCGTGGGCCTGAGTCACCCCGTGAGCGCGGCCTCCCAACCGGTTACCTCGCCATTGGAGGTGGTCCTCAAAGAGGCCTACCTGGGCTCCGGAGACAATATCCTCGGCCAACTTCCGCCGTCGCCAAAGTTCAGCTCGGGGTATTTTAAGATCGAATACTGGCCACGCGTGGTGATCAGACGAGGGACGAGTACGGGGGGGCCAGACGCGAAGGCCGACATGCAAGGCGAGGCCCCCAGGCAATAGATGAATCCCGTGTTGATGATTCTTCCGAATCCATTGGCCGGTATTGGCAGCAGGACGTCTTGCGCCACGAGGCAAAGGATAGATTCAAGCCCCGTCCGATCCCGCTGCCGGCGAAGGCGTCACACAGAAAATGCTCGGCCGGCTTGCCGGAAGCATTGGGCTTGTCGATGCCGCGAATGTATTCAATGCGCCAGGGAGCGTTGAGCGACCGCAGGCCGCGGCCGGAATCGTCGGGAGCCTGATGGGACATGGAACACATAGTAAAGACAGGAGCGCCGGGAGGCGATAGAGGCACAGGCCGTGCTTGCGCCGCTGACGCAAAGTCCGGCGGCGTCGCAACGCCGCAACCACCAGTACGCTAAATGACCAATTATTCCCCGGCGACCGCATGCCTGCCGCATGCACATTGAATCCGCCCCAAAGCCAACGCGGCAGGGGCTTAAAGCCGGTTCCGCCCGCCGCCTTTATCGCTGCGTCGGCGACACGGGGTTCGGGAGTACTGCGGAAGATCAGTTCCGACGGCTCGCCGCCGTACCAATCCACCGCTGTACCGGCGGGAACATCCACCACCATGGAAAGCAGGAATATCCCGCCGCGGGAGGAGCCGACAACGATACGGCTGTCGATGCCCTGCGACACCGGGTTCACCTTCCAGGTACACCAGGCCGCTTCATCCGCCCGCCAGAAACTCCGCACCGCCAGGACGACAACAACCATCGCCAGCAGCCCGCAGCCCCACGTTAGGCCGGCGCAGATGCGGTGGATATTCCCGGACAATAACGAGGGTGTCGGCATGTTGTTAACCATCGTAGCGGCTTGTGGGACATCGTCCAAGGCGGAGCGCCCATGTAGCCCGCATAACAGAAAACGATCTTACGCAACGGCATTTATAGATGGCCTGAGACGAGCTACGCACGTAGTCTTCGTTTGGGCAAGGGTGGAAAGTTCGCGACGAACTAGGGCGTGGTTGGGGGAATCTTTACTTCGGTCTTCGCTGGCGCCGCAGGCGTGGCGGAAGGCAAGGCGGCAGGAGTAGCCAAGGGCTGGGCGACGGGGGTAACAAGCGAAGGCTGGGCCAGCTTAACCGGGACTGCGGAAACCCGCGCCGGGCGCGGCGGCATGGGACGCACGGAAGGAACCGGCGGACGCGCCACTGGCGGGAGCGGAGTCGCCACGGCAACCGGTCGGGCTGGGGATGGAGTACGCGCTGGCGGCGTAACCGGGGTTGTGCCAGACTTTGCGGGCACGGCAGGAAGCGAACCCGGTCGCGGTGTCTTGAGTGTTGCCGGCGCCTTCGCCAGCGGTTCGACCGGCGGTATTCCGTCGACGATGATGGCAGAGGCGGCACTTCGAAGCGGCGCGGCAACGGTTGGTTTGGGCGCGGCGGCAGATGGTCGCACCTTGTCCCCATACCCGGGCACGCCGGTAAATGGCTGGGGTGGGGGCTTGGAAATGCCCAGCCTGGCAGAAAGGGCCGGTGCCGGGGCGGCGACAGGACGCACGGAAGCCGGGAGCGGAGTTGCGGTGACAACCGGACGCACAAGAACCGGGGCCGGCGGCGCGAGAGCCACGGGAACATTAGGCACTTTACCGGCCACAATCGCCCCTGGCCGCAAAGCCTGCCCGGGCTGGTCTACGCCGGCCATCGCCTTGGGCGGCGGCTCGTTCATGTACAGGATTTCCCTGGCCAAGGCGCGGTAATCGGCGGCTCCGTTGCTGGTTGGTTCGTACTTGAGGATGTGCTGCGCGAAGCTGGGACTCTCCGCCAGCTTGATGTTGCGGCGGATACGGGTGTTGAAAATGCGGGCGCCAGCCCAAGGCAGCGGCTTGTCCGCTGCGGCGGCGATGAAGCCCTTGATATCTTCCACCACTTCCGTGCTCAGCTTCGTCTGGGAATCGAACATGGTCAGGACCAGGCCGCTGACCTTGAGAGCCGGATTCATGCGGCGGCAGACGAGGGCGACGGTCTCCAGCAGCTTGCCCACGCCCTGGAGAGCCAGGAAATGCGGCTGCATGGGAATGATCACCTCGGTGGCCAGGGCCAGGGCGTTTATCGTCAGCAGCCCCAGCGAAGGAGGACAGTCCATCAACACATAGTCAAAATCCGCCTCCGCCGCCTCGAAGCGTTTTTTGAGAATGCTCTCACGCCCCGGCACCGCGACCAGCTCGATCTCCGCGGCGGCCAGATCGATGGAGCTGGGCACCACGCTGATGTTCTTCTCGACTTTATGCAGCGCATCCAGCAGCGGCCGCTCATCCACCAGCACCTGGTACAGCGACACCAATTCGCTGGATGGCTCCAGACCGTAATTGATCGTCAGATGCGCCTGCGGATCGAGATCGATCAGACAGACCTTCTTGCCCAGCTCGGCCAGGGCAGCGCCGACATTAACGGCGGTGGTCGTCTTGCCCACGCCACCCTTCTGGTTCATGAATGCGAGAATACGCATGGGGGTTCAGGCAGCAGAAATTCAGTGCGCCGGCGCGGGTGCGGGCGGCGTAATCGCCACCGGCAGGGTCAACACCATGCCCACCTTCAGCTTCGAGGGATCGGGGCCGATGGCTTCCTTGTTCAACTGGTAGATCTTGTCCACCAGGTCGGACTTGCCGTAGAGCGTGACGGATATTTTGTGGAGGTTGTCGCCGGCGACGACCTGGTAATGGGTGGCATCCAGCGCCACGACCGGCGGCGCGGCGGTGACGGCGGCGCGCACGGGAGTTTCAACGGGCTTGACCTCCGCGACATCGGGCAGAACGATCTGCATGCCGGCCTTAAGCTTGGCCGGATCGATGCCGGGATTGGCCCGCATGATATACGGATAAAAATGGGGACTGCCGTACCTGGCGGCGGCGATGGTGGAGAACGTATCGCCGGACTGAATCTTGTACGTGGTCGGCCCGCTGGGACGCGTCGACGGCCTGGCAACGTCGCGCGACGATTCCAAGGCCACGAGCCCGCCGCCGACATGGCTATCGGCCATGCCGCCGCTCACGGCGGGGCTGACAGACACAACCGGACCGGGCCCGGCCGATGAATCCCCCGGCGTGTGGGTGACGATCGGCTGGCCTGTGCTCAACAGGGCAACCCATGGATCGAGTCTGGGGGATTCGGCTAAAACCTGCCGGGCCGGCGTATCGACGGGAACTACGGCCGGCGCCCGAGCGGCATCGGCCACCAAGGCCGCCCCATCGGATGGATGGAGCAACTCCCGGTTCCCGCCAGCCACCGGGGTTATTTCCAAAGGTTCGGGGGCCGGCGTTCCCCCGCTCGAAGCATCGCTGACCTGTCCGCCTGCGGGCACCGGCGCATTGGCCACCGGATGGCGAAGGCCGGAAAAGACCGTAAGCCACACGACAACGACGGCGAAAATCACGCCGCCGACCGAAATTCCCAAGATTACATCCTTGCGCATAAATGGGACTCCTTTCCCGACTGGCCATCGCCTCAGGCCGCAGCGCCATGGTCGGCGCACGCCAGGCGATGGAGGTTTATGAATCATTCAGACGTTTGTCTTTTGTGCTTGACCAATAGGCGCCTTCCAGCTTGCCGGCTTACCCGCCACTGGCACTTCGCGATTGGCATGGAACAGAAGAATCGGTGCCGCGATGGCGATCGACGAATATGTGCCTACCAATATGCCAACCAGCAGGACGAATGTAAAGCCGTGAACACCCGCTCCGCCAACAATATACATGACGGAAACCGTGGTAATCGTCGTGCCGCAGGTAAGCAAGGTTCGCGACAGGGTCTGGTTGATCGAGTCGTTGATGACCTGCCGGCTTATCAGGCCATACTTGCCGCGATTTTCACGGATACGGTCGAAGACGACGATGGTATCGATCATCGAGTAGCCCATGATCGTCAAAATGGCGGCCACCAGCGTCAGGTTGATGCGGAAAGGTTCGACCAACAGGGCCCGGCCCAGGGCCGTCCCGCCCAGGTAATGCGAAAGTCCCACCGCGCCCACCACGAACAGGGTATCGTGGATAAGGGCCACGACAGTGGCGGTGCCGTACTTGAGGTTGCCGAACCTGATCCAGATGTAAATCATTATGACCACAATGGATAGGAACGTCGCCATGAAAGCCCGGTCGCGCGTATCCCCGGCCACCTGGGGATTGAAGTTGCTGACCTTCTGAAGGCGGGCCTCGTGGTTGACGCCGGCATCGACCAGCTTCCACATCGGGGCCACCACGTTGGCTTTCCAGTTGCCGACGCTCGCCCCATAATTGAAGTTCTCGGCATAGACCAGGACCCCGGCGGTATCCGTGGGCCGGGTATCATTGACGCTGGCGTTGAGCCCGTCGAGGCGCACCACGGTCCACGTCCAGTTGGCCAGCGACTGCGGCGAGCCCGGCTCGACGCTGGCATTGATGATGCGATCCTTGATTTCCTTGGGCGAAAGCGGCGGGTCCAAATGCCGCAGTTCGATGAGGGCGCCACCGGTGTAGCCATCGATTTCCGGGACTTCCACGCCGTTGACCAGGGTCTGCCCCTGCACGGGAACGACCACCGGCGCCAGGTTCTCGGCCGGTATGCCGTTCAGGAGTTTATCAACGTCCTTTTCCGACGACAGGTCGAACTTCGAAGGCAGGTTGATCTTGAGATTTTTGCCCATCGCATCCAACAGGGCGTTGCTGACCTCGTCGCGATGATCGTTGGGCGTGACGAACTCGTAGGCGGTGGTGCTGTCGTTCAGCGAAACCACGCTGGGGCTGGGCAGTTTTCCGTCGGGGCGTTCGAGGGTGCGCGTCTTGTCGTTTTCCTTTTGAATCAGGTCCATCACCTGGTCGTGGGTCATGCCCTGGCCCTTGAGGTCGAACTGCACCGAAGTTCCGGACACGAACTCGATGTCGTACATGTTGCGGCCGTTTTTGACGAAAGCGCTTAGCCCCAGGGTGATGAAGACGGTGCTGAAAGTGATGAAGGGCCAGATCAGGCCCATCCAGTCGATATTGGGCCGCAGCAGTTTGTCCCATTTAGGGAAAGTCAGCGGCAGACTGCCGAGATTGCGCACGTCGAAACGATCGATAAGCAGATCGAAAATCGTGCGGGTCACAAAGAGGGCCGTGAACAAACTGCTGCCGATGCCGATCAGCAGGGTCAACCCGAAGCCCTTGACCTCCTCGGAACCGAAGATCCATAGGAAGAAGGAGGTGATGACGGTGGTCATGTTGGAGTCGACGATGGCGGAGAAAGCGCGATCGTAGGCATTACGCAAGGCCATCCGCAGCGACAGACCACGGTGCTGCTCTTCGCGAAGGCGTTCGAATATCAGCACGTTGGCATCCACGGCCGTGCCCACCGTGAGCACGATGCCGGCGATGCTGGGCATGGTGAAGGTGGCTCCGAACATGCACAGAATGCCCAGGATGATAACCAGGTTCATGAAGACCGCGATAGTGGCGACCACGCCCGCGAGGTAGTAGTAGCCAACCAGGAAGACGCTGACGACGACCAGGCCGATGCCGCAGGAAGCCAGCCCGCGGAAGAGGTTGTCGCGGCCGAGTTGGGGGCTGATGGTCTGCTCGCTGATGGGGGCATTGGCAAGCTGGGCCGGGGAGCTTCCTGCAGCCAGGGTATGCACGAGGTAGTCGATCTGCTCCTGGGAGAAGTCGCCTTCGATGACGCCACTGCTGTTGATGCGTGCGTTGATGCTGGGAGCGGAAATGATCTTGTCGTCCAGCACGATGGCCAGGCGATAGCGGTTGGCGGCATCGACGTGGCTGCCGGTCAAGGTGCCGAAATCCACGCCGCCCTGGGGATCGAAGCCAAAATTGACGACCTGCTGGCCGGTGTCCGGGTTGCGCGAGGGCTGCACGTCCTGCAGGTGCCAGTCGCCAGTGTCGGCTTCCTTGTGGACCATGGAATCGCCGGGACGGATGGAGGCCAGCACGTAGGTCTTGCCGTTCCACGTGGCCACGTAGTCCTCGCCACCGGGGGGGAACTCGCTGGGCCGATCCGCCAGGAACCACTGGGCCTCGTCCAGGGCTTGTTTGCCGGGTCCGGGGCCGCCGGGTTTCATCCTCTCCAGCATGATGTTGACCACGCCGGGCATGGGGTGGCTGGGCGTGACGAGGATATGGTAGGCCAGGACGCCCGAGCCCTTGAGCAGGGCCTTGAGTTCCGTGGCGTCGTCGATAGCGCCTTTGAGTCCCTGGTAATCGGCATGGGCCTTGATATACCCATCCAGCGCCGCCAGGCGTTGCGGGAAGCCGGCATTCTGCTTCTTGATTTCCGCGATGCGCGCCTCGCGGTCGCCGGCGGGCATCTCCAACACGGCCCGCAATTCCTCGCTCTTGAGATTGGTCTTGTCGATCTGGGGAACCAGATCCTTGTCATATCTGGTGATGGCCTCGTAATTTTTCGCCGCCTCGGCATTTTCGGCGGCGATGTCGCCCCTGGCCTTGGCCTCGTCGCGGGCCGCCGCCGAACTGACGCTGCGATCCCAGGTTTGGGCCAGGTCCGCAAAGAGGGTCTGCCGGGCCGCGCTGTCGCCGGCCAACTCCGCCAGGCGCTTGTCGCGGGCGGCGCCGCTCAGATTCTTGACGGCGCTGACCACCTCGCTCTTGTGGATGTTGCCGGCGTCCAGGGCCTCGCCGGCCTTGATGAAGGCGGCGCGCACCGCCCCGGCGCGATCGGCGGCGGCGGAACGCGGAATCTGTATTTCCAGGCGCGTGTCGCCCTCGGGACGCCAGATGAGGTTGCGCACGCCCAGAGGATCGACGCGCAGCTTGAGGGAAGCCGCGACCTTGGCCGCCAGCGTGCCATCGGTGCGGGTGCCGGGCGGGACGATGATCTCGTAGACCATGCTGGTGCCGCCGTTGATGTCGATGCCCGGCTTGAACTCGGTCCGCTCCGACCAGGGGATGCTCGAATTGAACACCTTCTTGATGTCGAAGATGCCGGGAGTGAAGAACGGAATGCCGAAAAGGCCGACGATCAAAACAATGGCGATTCCCGTCAGCCGGCCGGAATAATTCTGTGACATGGATAGATCCTGCAAACAAGGGAGCCGCCCCGCGGGCGGCGGATACATGGCCCGGGCGGCATAGGGCCGTCCGGGCCGGGGACGCTGTCGCTACTTGGCGGCCTCGTCTTCCTTAATGACCCGGAGTACCGCGCTGCGCGTGAAGCGGATTTTGGTGTTGCTGCTCTCGTCCACCTTGAGCACCACTTCGTTGTCCCGGGCCTCGACGATCGTCCCCAGCATGCCGCTGGTGGTCAGGACGCGATCGCCTTTCTTCATGCTGTTGAGCATTTCGCGTTTCTCCTTCTCGGCGACCTTGTTCCTGCGCCAGGTCGAATAAAAGAAGAAGGCCATGATGGCGATCAGGGGGATCAGCATCTTGTTTTCGATCCACCACGGCTGGGGCACGGCGCTGGGCGCGGTGGGCGTGCCGGGGGCCGGGGCCAGCGCCGGACCTTCCTGGGTGGTTCCGCCGGCCTGGGCCAGCAGGTGCAAAAACGGAGTAATACTCAAGGTCGCTCCTCAGGTGCGGCCCGCGACGCCAGGCGGCAACGCGGGTCCGCGCGCAAAAACTCGTCAAACATTCCGTCGCCGATGGCTCGGCGAACGTCCAACATAAGGCGTTGGTAGAATCGCGTATTATGCACTGAAACGAGGATGGGGCCAAGCATCTCGCCCGCGAAAAAAAAATGTCTTATGGCGCAGCGGGTAAAATGGGCACAGCAATAGCAATCACATCCTTCTTCCAGAGGCCGCTGATCCCGGGCATGAATGCGGTTGCGCAGCCGCAACGGCCCCGCCGCCGTGAACGCATACGCATTGCGCCCGTTACGGGTCGGCAGCACGCAATCCATCATGTCTATGCCGCGGGCCACCGCCATCACAATATCTTGCGGAAAACCCACTCCCATGAGATAGCGCGGCTTGGCGACCGGCAGTAGCGGCACGGTATGCTCCAGCACCGTGCGCATTTTCTCGAAACCTTCCCCCACCGCCAGCCCCCCCAACGCGTAGCCGGGGAAATCCATCTCCAGCAGGCCTGCGGCGCATTGTCGACGTAATTCCAGGTCCGTCCCTCCCTGGACTATGCCAAATAGGGCTTGATCGTTCTGCCTTCCGTGCGCTTCCTGCGAGGCCTTGGCCCACCGGAGCGTCCGCCGCACCGCCTGGTGGTGGACTTCGCTGGTGGCATCGGCGGCGGGGCACTCATCGAAAGCCATGATGATGTCCGCTCCCAGGGCATTTTGCACCTGTATGCTCTGCCGTGGCGTAAGCATTATTTCGCTTCCATCAATATGGCTCTTAAAGCGCACACCATCATCGGTAATGTCGTTAAGTCCTGTCAAAGAAAATACTTGGAATCCACCACTGTCGGTAAGAATGGGGCCCGGCCAAGCCATAAAGCGATGCAACCCACCAACTTCCGCCACCACTTCCTCGCCCGGCCGCAGCATGAGATGATAGGTATTGGCCAAGATGATCTGGACGCCGCTGGCCGCCAGACCATCGGGAAGCAGGCCCTTTATCGTTCCCTGGGTTCCCACCGGCATGAACGCCGGTGTGTCGAAGGCCCCATGCCGGGTGGTCACCCGCCCCAGCCGAGCTGCGGTGACGCGATCGCGCTTGAGCAAGTCGAATTGTAAGGGCGGGGTAGACAACGTGGAGGAAGGATACAGTAACCTCGGCCTATTTCACGGGTACGCATTTCACGTTACGCAACGGGTGGCGCCGTCCGGCAATTTCCTGGTTTCTGCCGATGCTAAGCACCCCATTTGCACGCCATGGAAATGGCGAACCGGACTCTGTTCTTTAAGACAGAGTCTGGCTCGATGCCGCATGGCAATCCGGGATCGTCTATTGGGCGGCGCTGACGTAAGGCGCCAAAGCCAGGTAACGGGCGCGCTTGACAGCCTTGGCGAGCATCCTCTGCTCCATGGCGGTGGCGCCGGTGCGCTTGCGGGAGAGTATCCTGCCGTTGCCGCTCATCATCTTGCGCAGGGACTCGGTGTCCTTGTAGTCGATGTACATTTCGCCGCTGGCGCTGAACCTGGTGACCTTGATCTTGGGGCGATTGAAGGTCTGGAATTTTTCGGTCTTGTCGCGCCGCTCACGGCGGTCATTATCGGGTCTGGGCATGGTTCACTCCTTAGGAGTTTCGGGTCACGCTGGACCCGCTCAGAACTACTGGGGCATCAGGCTTGCGCCTGAAAACTAAACGAGCCGGGTATTGTAGCATATAGGCGTCTGCCTGCAAGTCAGGGCGAACGTATGTAGAAATCTTGGGGTGTTCCCAATTTTCCCTTGGTCGATAGAGAATACCGTAGGAGGATGTTCCAGCCGCCGAAAACATCTTGCGCCTGTCCTGATGGGTTTTTTCCCAGGAAGAGCGTAATGACACCGCGGTAAAATATTTCGCACGCAAGTTTTTGCCCCATAGCAGGTTACACGCTTTTTATAAGAACGGACACGCCCCTCGATTTATGAGGCACTTAAAATGAATATCCAATAGCCGACAAGAAAAAGGCCGTTGCGGCGTTTAAGGATTGTTGGTGACGATATATACTGGTCGACATGGTCAACGAAGCGGTTCTGTGTGACCGCGGCAAAGGAGATGACAATGAGCGCGCGAATAAATGTGGGAATATCGACGATGGCAACGTTGGGGCTGGTTCTGGCCTGTGTGGCGGCATTAGGAGCCGGCGATAAGCCCGCACAATCCGCCCCGGAAGGACTGGTGAATACACTCCAGCAGGCGCACGCCCTGCTGGCCAGGGCGGATGGTGATTACCAAGGCCATCGAATGAAGGCCCTGCACCACATAAAGGCGGCTTGCCATGAACTTGGCGTCAACGCTCACTGCGAGCGCCACCATGGCAAGAACAATGAAGCTCAGACCACCTCTGACGAACAACTGCGCTCCGCCCAGGCCCTGCTGCAGACATCACTGCAAACCGCCACAACCGCCAACAGCGAACATGTTGCCCACCACATCCGTCGGGCCATTGAAGAGCTGAACACGGCCCTGAAGATCAAGTGACGGCAGGCGCGGGGGGGGGGCTGGAAAATGAACCCTGGCAAGGCGGGCCACGTCAACCAATAACGTGGATGCCCCCTTTACCCCGGGGATTGGTTGCCTTCCCTTCCGCGGAAAAGAGAAGGTGCCGAACCAGCAACATTGGGCACGGTGCGGCGGAGAGCCTCGCCCATGTGGCTGTCTTCGCCGCCGCTTCGTAGCCAAGACGACGCCTGGGACGCATCCCACATATTCCCTTCACCTCCGGCTCTGGCGCCTTCTCCGCATTTGTTACCCACCCGCCCTTCCCGTAAGATACTCCGATTGACAGAAAGTATTCGCACGATATGCAGATTCGTAATTTTTCGATCATCGCCCACATTGACCACGGCAAGAGCACTCTTTCCGACCGCCTGCTCATGCGCGCCGGAGCCATCACCGAGCGCGAGTTCCATAACCAGATGCTCGACGATATGGATCTGGAACGCGAGCGGGGCATAACCATCAAGGCCTCGGCGGTAACGGTCTTCCGCGACTACACGCCCCCCGGAGCCTCACAGCCCGAGCAGTACATGCTCAATTTCATCGATACTCCCGGGCACGTGGACTTCCACTATGAAGTGCAGAAAGCCCTCCAGGCCTGCGAAGGGGCCATCCTCGTCGTCGATGCCACCCAGGGAGTGCAGGCCCAGACCGTCGCCAACGCCTACGCCGCCATCGAGGCGGGCCTGGAGATCATCCCGGTCATCAACAAAATCGACCTGCCCAGCGCCCAACCGGTGCAGGTCGCCGAGGAAATCGAACAGATCCTGGGCTTCCGGGCCGAAGATGCCATCCTGGTCTCGGCCAAGACCGGCCAGGGCATCGATGAACTGATCGACATCCTGTGCAACAAACTGCCGCCGCCGGGCGGCATCGCCGATGCCCCGGCCAGGGCCCTCATTTTCGACAGCCTCTACGATGACTACCGCGGCGTGATCGTGTACGTCCGGGTCGTGGATGGCGAACTGGTCAAGGGCATGAGAATCCGTCTCATGGGCAACGGCAAAGAATACCAGATCACCGACCTGGGCAAGCTCATGCCCCACCCCAAACAAGTGGCCAGGATCGGAACGGGGGAAGTCGGCTTCATCGTCGCCGCCATCAAGGATCTACACGATATCCGCATCGGCGACACCGTCACCAACGCCCAGCGGCCGGCGCCCGAGCCGCTGCCGGGATACCGGCCCATCCAGCAGATGGTATTCAGCGATTTCTACCCCGGGGGCAAGACGCAGTACGAAGACCTGCGCGACGCCATGGACCGGCTGCAGCTCAACGATTCCAGTTTCACCTTCACGCCCGAATCCTCCGATGCCCTGGGTTTCGGATTCCGCTGCGGGTTCCTGGGCCTGCTGCACATGGAGATCATCCAGGAACGCCTGGAACGTGAATTTCACATTGAGGTGATCCAGACCGCCCCGACCGTCACCTACGAAATCCTCCTGACCGACGGCAGCGTCAAGCGCATCGACGCCCCCAGCGAACTGCCCAACCCCACCTATGTAGCGGAGATCCGCGAGCCGTACATCGCCCTCAACCTCATCATACCCGCCGACAGCGTCGGGGCCATAATGAAGTTGTGCGAAGACCGCCGGGGCGTGTACAAGAAGACCGAATACATCGGCGCCACCCGGGTCATCGTCACCTACGAAATGCCCCTGGCGGAGGTGATATACGACTTCTATGACCGCCTTAAAAGCGCCACCCGGGGCTATGGCACGATGGATTACGATCTGATCGGCTTCCGCAGCGGCGACCTGGTGAAGATGGACATCCTGGTCAACGGCGACCGCGTGGACGCCCTGTCGGTGATCGTGCACAGCGACAAGTCCGAAACCCGCGGCCGCAAGCTGTTGATCCGCCTCAAGCAGGAGATCGCCCGGCACCTGTTTGAGATCCCGCTCCAGGCGGCCATCGGCGGCAAGATCATCGCCCGCGAGACCATCAAGTCGGTAGGCAAGAACGTGACCGCCAAGTGCTACGGGGGCGACGTGACCCGCAAACGCAAGCTGCTGGAGAAACAGAAGGAAGGCAAGAAGCGCATGAAGCGCGTGGGCAGCGTGGACATACCGCAGGAGGCCTTTATGGCCATCCTGGAGTCGGAAGAATAATCACTTCAGCTCCACAGTCCAATAGGCGGTGTCGAGGAACTGCCGCCAGCTTGAATACCTGGCATCGGCTAGGCGGATGTTGATGACCGGGCTGCGCCTGGGCTTGACCGGCTTGCTGATCAGGCGCATGCGGGCCTGCTCGGGAGTGCGGCCGCCTTTCTTGACGTTGCACTTCACGCAGCAGCAGACAATGTTTTCCCAGGTGCTCTTGCCGCCCTGGCTCTTGGGCACGACATGGTCCAGCGACAGTTCGCTGGTGGGGTTGCGCCTGCCGCAATACTGGCAGCGGCTGGAGTCGCGGGCATAGATGTTGCGCCGGTTGAATTTCACGTCCTGCCGGGGCAGCTTCTCGTAGACCAACAGGCGTATTATCCTGGGCACGGCGATCTGGAACCGCACTGTGTGGATCCAGTCATGCTGTTCGGGCTCGAATTCCGCCTTGAGTTGGGAAAGCTCCCGCCAACTCTCAAAGTTGAAGTTCTGCCACTTGCCGACCATACCGTCGGCGGAGGCTTCGATGTGGATGACCTCGGCCATGTCCCGGCAGAGCAGCGAGAACGCCCGCCGTACGTTCACCACCCGAATGGCCTGGTAGAATTTGTTTAGAACCAGAACATTGGCGTTGAGGGCCACCGAGCCGCCAGCGCCAGTAGGATTGCTGGTTGGAGGAACTTCGCCGAACATCTTATTTTCCCCGAAGGCAGCGCCGCCAATAGGCCCACCTTCCTGATGCGGGCAATTCTACAGGGGATGAGCGAGGATAGGAAGAGGAGGCACTGCCATCGGCGCAGAACCAACCATCATGGACCCGGGCAATCCCCCGCGGTCGCCATCCGATGGGCTCGGCTTCCTCCCCCGACCGCAGACCATTAGGGCTTGACCTTTGCCAACTCGGCTCGCGCTGCCGCCATGTCTGCCGCAAAGGCCGGCGTCTGTATGATCTTGTCAGCGATGGCATCGGCTAGGGCTTTCCCGGCTTCAACGTCAGTGGGATAGTGAACTCCCGCGTCGATGCGGTTCTGCGCCACCTGGTCCGCCGCCGCCAGAAGTTGGCTCTTCCTGGCCGGGAATAACTGGCCGAGGATAACGGCCCAGACGCGGCTGCGAGCGGCCCGGGCGCTGGGGTAAGATGGATCGGTCGGCTTGGCGATGCAGGGCTGTATGCGCGCCTCCAGCACCCACGGCCGCTTGCGATTCCAGCAGGCCTTGGCCTGGTCGATAACGGCCGCCGCATCGGCCGACACGCGTTTGAGCAAGGCATCGGTCGCGGGCAGCGTCTGGGCATTGAAAGACGAACCCAGCACGGAGGAGAACAGGTACGGGGACAGCGGAGGCTCGGACATGATTCGCGCGACGTCTTGGGGCGTGCGTTTGGCCTGGATCGCCAACAAGCGATCAAGTTCCGTCCGCGCCGCCGCCGAATTATCAGCCGGCGGATCCGCAAGCACCTTTTTTATGTTGATGGCGCCCGGCGGTAAGTATCCAGCGCCTGGCTGAGTGTCAGGCGACTGGGCCGCGCACCCTGACAGCAGCACGGAGGCAATCAAGATCGCCATTGGCCGCAGACTCGGAATGATCTTCATGGAAATGCTCCTGTATCAAACTATTACGTGCGACATGGCCATTGAGGGACAGTCGCAGAGACACAGTTCTATTGTACCCATCCATGAGCTTGATCTCGCTCGCCAATCCGCTGGCGCAACAACCGTAAACCGTACTGGAACCGCTTCTTAGCGACAATGTCCCAAACAGGGACAATATCGCCAAGCCGCAAGTCCATACTCCCTCCCGCCGCCAGCGGACGGCATCGCCAGCGCCTCGAACATATCGGCGAGCCTACAATACGCTGCTTAGTATTCGCGGTAAATGGACGTCAATCACAAGGAGATCGTCATGCGTGCCATGTATCTAACGCTGGCTGTGATTATCGCGGCGGGCCTGTCCGCCTGTGCACAGAACGGGACGAACGCCTCCATATCGACCAAACCCGGAGATGGCCAGAAACTAATGGGGTCATCCGATTCTGGCGAAAACGCCGTCGTTGTCGCGGTTCCCCAGACATCGGTCGGCATCAAGACTTTCTGTTCGTACGATGGCGAACCTCTGACCATCTCAACCCAGACGCCCGCCTGTCTTTACAGCGGACGAATCTTCTATTTCGGCGGCGAACTCGGAAGAGCTCGTTTCATGAAGGACCCCGATGCCAACATTCACAAGATCGACGCCAACATGATTCCCGAAGAATCGCGTCCGCGCAAAGACGACATAGGCCTCAAGACCAGGTGTGCTCATGGAGGCGAGGCATTCACGATTGCAGCGGACACGCCCACCCTGTTCTATAATCGGCGGCTGTACTACTTTAATCGTCCCAAGGGCCTGGCGGCATTTAAGGGCGATCCTCAATGCGCCGTCGCCGCCAACCCGCTCAACGATTTACCCCAAGCGGTTCCCCCTCCCAAGGACGACATTGGCACAAGCGTCAGCGATGCCGTGCATAGCCGGCCGCTTACTGTGACCGCCCAGACCCCGGCCCTGACGTACGCCCATCGGATGTTTTATTTCCTCAATCCGGCGGATCTGCATGCATTCCGCGAATGCCCCCAGGCATACGTTGCCGACAACCCGGCCGCAAAACCCACGCCAGGCAACTGAGTCTGACTTCGGCGCCGCCTCTTTGAGAAAGTCGTCGGATAGCAGCGGCATCACGCCCTGCGGCGGCGCGCGAGCATCGGCAAGACGCCCAGCATAAGCAACCCCAGGGCTCCAGGCTCGGGAACGGGATTCATAGTGTAAGCACCGGCGCCGGAACCGCCAAAACCGCCCAACCCGCCGCCGGAGGTAGATTCAACCCCGTAGGCGCCGCTGAAGATCACATCGTCACCGGGCGTAACGTATATCTTGGCCAATATGCTGCTGGCACCAGTTCCGGCCACCAACTGGTTGGCGGAGGAAATAGCGAACCAATCGCCGCTGAACGACGCGGAATTGCCTTGAATCGTCATGACGGCGCCCAGGTCGTCCAGAGTGCTGCCGCCAGTCCCGGTACGGCTGGTGTTATTGGTTATAGTGTTGGCAAAGTTCACGCCCGAGGCGGCGTAATTGAACTGAAAACCGCTGCCGTCGGAGCCATCGGAATTGATTGTTCCCAGGCCGTACTTGCCATTGGTGATGAAATCCTCCCAATACCCCGTATCGCTGGAACTGCCGCTGCCGGGCACAGCCATGACGCCGCCATTGGTGGCGGTGAAAGTGCCGTCCAAAAGCAGCAGGCCCGCCGGGTTTGCCTCATAGGGCAGGTTGTCATTCCCAGTGAGCCCGGTCAGCTTGAAAGTGATGGGCGTATACGTGCCATTGTCCTTGGTCACATTGGCGCCGACACTTTCGGTAATAATGAGACTGGCGTGTGCCGCGACGGCCCAACAAAGGACCGCGGCGACAATCAGGCTGGAACGTTTCATGAAACACTCCTCAGAGTTGTTATTGAGAGATCGCGCTCTCCCAACCAGGATCACAGATACAACACCCTTGTGGGCCCAAGGCCCATCAGTCACAGCGACGACGGCGACGACCCAGTAGACCCGCGACGCCAAGGACCAATACGCTCAGCAGGCTCGGCTCCGGCACGGAAGCGGAGACATCGACCTGAATGTCAAACGAGTTGAGCAGAGATACTTCATCAGCGGACAGGGCGTTGGGCACCACCACATCGCCCGGCAGAGCGCCGTCGTAGTTCCTGATAACGTCTAACAGATCGGCGTCGCCGACAGTGGCTGTGCCCTCGAAGTTACCCAACCCCCACCGCTGGGTGGTGGAACCGTAGTTGCGGATTACCGTAAGTAAGTCCGAGTCGTCCACCGTGCCATCAAAATTCGCGTCCCCGCTGATCAAGGGGGTGCCCTGGCCGGCCAGGGCCGCCTGCACCAGGTTGAAGTCGGAGCGATTGATGACCGTTCCGCCATTATCAGTCAGCTTGGCGTTGGCCAGATTGAAGGAAATCTGGGTGCCGCTGCTGTAGTACTGGTTGGTCGCCGACTGCCGCAGGTCGCCAGTGGTCTTGCCGCTGGCGATAGGTCCCTGGTTGATGGTAGCCGCAAGTTGCTCGGTCAGATTGGTGTAATCCTGGCCCATGAACTTATCCACAATAGCGGCAGTATTCCGGTCGAGGACGCCCTTTTGTTCGACGTCAAGGTTGCTGAAACTCAGCGCGCCCGTGAGGTTGGTGCTGTAATCGATCTGGTTCTGGTTGCGGGCGCTGACACGGAGGAATGCCGAGGCATTGGTCGGATTGCCGCTGACATCGAAGGTCGCGTCCGCGGTATTGCTCTGCATGTAGGCCAGAGCATCGTTCTTCCGCAGCACGCCATTACGCACCGAATCGGCAAAACCAGCCATGCCCCCGCTAAGCGTACCGCTGGTATAACCGGCCGTCCCGTAGGCATCAGAGGCCGCCGCCCCCCGGGCCAGAGCCGACAGGCTGCCCCCGTCAAACTTGCCGGTGCTCTGGAAATCGCCGAGCACAATGAGATCCCCCTTGGTCATCGTGTGTTGAACCCCATCGACATCGGTATAGGTAACCGGGGTGTTGTTGGGAGCATTGGCCGTGCCGGAACTGACACTGAAGGCGCTGTTGGCGCCGCTGGTTCCGGCCGGTTCCACGCTGTACAGCGCCTTGGCGGCGGCCAGAGCGGACTCCACGGCCGACAGGTCGCGGACGCCGTTTTGGTTGAAGTTGCCGAACAGCCAATTTCCTCTTGGCGCAAGGGCGCCGTCCGCGGCAACGCTGCCGTCGGCATTGTACGCCGTGATCGGAATCGAACCGTTGAAACTCGCCGGTGATGTGCCTCCGACCGCGGCCCCGTAGTATGAACCGGCGCCGGTGGTTTCGCTGACCTTGCCAAAGGAGCTGGACAGGTCCGAATTGAATTTGTTGGCGTATATGGCCGTGGCCTTGGCAAAGCTGGCGGCATCATAGCTGGGATTGGGCGTGATCGCGCCGGTTACGGGATCACGACTGTTCTGGAGCAAAGAGGGCAGAAGGTAGCTGTTATTCAAAAACGCGTCGGCCGGATCGTTCGTGGTTGTCAAAGATGCGTAAGTACCCTGGGAGTTGAGCAGGTTGGCCAGAAACTTGCCCACATCGCCGGTGGTGTCGCCTTTGATACCCGTGGTGGTGGGGTCATTGAGGTTGGTCGGATTGAACGACTTCATCTGGGCCCAGGCCTGGGCGTCGGTAAGTCCGGGATTAGCGGCCTCGTAAGCGGCCAGAGCCGTCGGGTTAGGGGCCTTGATCGTGGTAACGTACCCCATCAGCACCGCCTGGTACTGATAGGTGGAAATAGTGTTGAGGTTGGCGGCGATGAACTTACTGGTATCGATACCGCCGCCGGACAGTTGGGGATCGGTCATGTCATTAAAATCGATGCTCAGCGAGCGAACCGGCGCATAACTGTTGGCGGCGATGGTGGATGTCAGAGCCAGCACTCCAGCGCCCATGCGACTTTGGGCGATAGTGTCGTACACCTCGCTGTCGGCTGACTTGCCGGAAAACTTCATGGTGCCGATGCTGTGCTGGAGATTGGCGTTGACTGTGGTGGTAGTGTCTCCGCCATCGTTAACGCCGACGGCCCAGGTACCGTCTATCCCGGTGGCGTTGGCGAACGCGGGCCGCTGTCCCAGGTCGGCATCCCGGGTGACGATATTGAACTGCAAGCCGTTGGCCAGCCGGCCGGTGGTCTGCAGCCACTGGGAATCGCCCTTGTTCAAGCGCGATAGGCCAGTTCCCGGGTTGGCGGCAATGAGAACCGCGTTGGCTGCGACCGGCGTGCTGTCTATATTGTCGGTGCCCGCGGTATTCCAGGGGCCAGATGCATAAGCTGTGCCGCCGGGTTTGCTGGTGGAAACTGTTCCCGGATCGATATTGCTGGTCGGCATGTTGGCAATGGAGCCCGGCTGGTAGGCCTCACGAGCCCCGACCACGCCGATGCCCAACAGGTTGCTGGTGGCCGCGGTAAGCGCCGGATTGCCGGTGGCATATCCGGCTGATCCCGGCGTGCTGTAAACGGAACCCGTGCCCGCGACGGAATAGTCTATGGTCTTGTAGTCGGAGAAAGAAAACTGCACGCGGTTCATTCCGCCCAGCAGGTTATTGCCGGCCTGATCGTAGTTGGCAGCGCTGTAGGTGTTGTAGGTTCCAACGCCGGTGTTGTTGCTCAGGCTCAGGCCGTTAAGCGTGACCATATTGTTGGGCCCGCTGCCGGCCTGAGTTCCGTCGAAATGGTTCAAGCTATTGACGTAAATGGGATTGGCGACACTGGGACCGCGGCTGGCCCCACCCTGCGGCGAAACCGGGCCGGTGGTCTGGTTATAGCCCACCTGGTCATTGATTAGATCATTGGAACCGTCCACGGTACCGTTCCAGTGCCATTCCAGCCGCAGCGCCGAATCAGTCTGCTGTGCCGTGCTGGGGCTGTTGACACCCACATCCGCCTTGGTGAAGTTGCTGCTGGCCAAATTCAGATACGCACTGGAACTCGAACTCGTGTTCGAGTACGTGGTTGGCGTGCCGCCGGGACCATTGTTGAGGGTAATGCTGGTGGTGCCGTAGGTTCCGGTAAGATTCAGGTAAGCGAAGGCCGCGGAACCAATCACTTTATTCAGGGACCCTTGTCCTTCGAAAGAGATGGTTTCCGCCGGGTTGTTGACCCCGGCAGTCTGTCCCTGCTGCACCGCTGTGCTGGAAGTATTCCATGATTGAGCAGCCACGGCCAACAGCGGGGCCCACACCAACACGACGGCAAACATCGCAACATACGATTGGGAGAACTTACGACCACGCATAATCGAGAGCCCTTCTGTGAAAAGACGAATGACGGAAGGCGGCAAGCGGGTCCACCGACCGATGCCGCCAGGTGATTGGCAACGAATGGTCATTGGACGTTCTCCCCGCCGGTCAGGCTGTAAAACTCCTCGCCCCATTGGAAAGTGGGAGTCAGAGTGTCGACGATGTTTTTGTTTTCGACATGCCCGTCGAGGTAGAGAAAATTGGTGGTCCGGACGTCAAACCCGCTGCTGTTATGGGCGATGGTTCCATGGTTGCGGCCAACCCAATCCAGCGTGGTCGTGGGCGCTACGCCCGGCCCCGACGTGGCGGCCGGATCGGGGGAAAGATCCGTGACGCTCACGCGATTCAGGGGAAACAACCAGGCGTAGGAACCACCCAGCGGCAACTGCCACAGAAATTCCGAGCCAACCAACCCCGACCGAAAACCACTGACCGGCCGGCGGGCGGCGCTGACGTAATTCCCCTGATTAGGATTGACCAGGGAATCTATTTCCATGATCGCCTGGACGCCCCATATCTCCGTGGCCAGGACGGTTCCGGCGCTGTTCTGAACCGATCCGGCGCGAACGTAGCGGTACGGACGCTGGATCATAGCTCCGGTAACCATGGCATCCTGGACGAAGAACCCGCGCGGACAGAGCGCTTCGTTTACGGTGTACGACAACCGCGGCGCCTGGGAGTCGACAATGGGCTTGCCGGTGTCGGGATCGTTGCCGGGCGCCTCGTTTGCCAAGCTGCTATTGCCGACGAAGGTATTGGCCGGCGGCAGGCCGCCGTCGGACAAACTGGGACAGCGGAACTCATCCCATCCGGCCAACGACCGGTAGATATCATCGGAACCGTTGTTCATGTCATTATTGCCATACAGATAACTGGACCAATGCACCGTCCCATAGATCGGCGTCGAAGGAATCTGGGTATTGTCCAGTATCTGCATCTTCTTCCAGTAATTCGAAGCGGGCAGAACTCCATTGTTGTCGGCCACATAGGCGGCGATTCCCTGTCCAATGCTGCGCAGATTAGCCGCGCATTTGATCCTATTGGCCGCCTCTCTAGCCTTGGATAAGACGGGGAGCAAGACTGCAAACAAAACGGCAAGAATACCGATCACGACCAGCACTTCGGCCAGCGTGAAAGCTCGTCGCACTCGATTTTGCCCAACCGGCCGACAAGCCATCCTGCTCCTTACTACCTATAGGCCAATACGAACAACCCTTTGATTTCGGGACAAACAAAAATTGGCTCTTCGGCAGAATTCGTGGGTGAATTCTTTCGTAAACCTGCCTGATTCTATCGCATTGTGGGATGAAGAGAAGGAAGGCAGAAGATAAGTGATA